>TARA_R100001369_G_scaffold92609_2_pt1 | contig 15646 bp, 11 predicted proteins | sample TARA_R100001369 | Tara Oceans TARA_R100001369 (sample SAMEA2621528) | marine metagenome | biome: marine biome (ENVO:00000447); feature: surface water layer (ENVO:00002042); material: "saline water (ENVO:00002010), including plankton (ENVO:xxxxxxxx)" | depth 5 m | reverse complement strand
CTACGTCGTATTCCCTTAGGGCGTCATTTAGGGAAGTTTTTTTATTGGTACTTTCCTTTCGGGTACCAATAATCAAGGCACAGGGCACTTGATAATCGCCAGCCGGAAATTTTTTGGTATAACTTCCCGGGATAACAACAGATCTTGCTGGGACCAATCCTTTTCTCTCTATAGGTTTGTCCCCAGTAACGTCTATGATTTTTGTTGAGCCGGTAAGTACCACGTTTGCACCCAATACCGCTTCTTTTTCTACACGTACACCTTCTACAACGATACATCTAGATCCAATAAAAGCATTGTCCTCAATAATAACCGGTGCTGCCTGTAATGGTTCCAACACTCCACCGATTCCAACACCACCACTAAGATGGACATTTTTCCCAATTTGGGCACAGCTACCAACGGTGGCCCATGTGTCCACCATAGTGCCCTCATCTACATAGGCTCCGATATTTACATAACTGGGCATTAAAATTGTACCTGCGGAAATATAAGACCCGTGTCTGGCAACTGCATTGGGAACAACACGTATACCTTTTTCGGCATAACCTCTTTTAAGGGGCATTTTATCGTGATATTCAAAGATACCCGCTTCCAAGGTTTCCATTTTTTGAATAGGAAAATATAGTACCACTGCCTTTTTTACCCATTCATTGATCTGCCATCCGTCTGTAGTAGGTTCGGCACAGCGTAATTTGCCGTTATCCAAAAGATCTATGACTTCCCTAATGGCGGTCTGAGTTGGAATTTCTTTAAGTAAGTCTCGATTTTCCCAGGCAGTTTCTATTGTTTTTCTTAGTTCTTTCATCTTTAATAATTCAAATTTTAGCAAATATAAGGGCTAGTAGGTAATTAACCTTTTGTTTTTGCACTTATAACAATTTATCCCTTATTTTTGCAAAAAATTTGTGTGGGAAGGATTGTAGCATTGGATTATGGAAAGGTTCGGACGGGAATTGCCGTTACGGACGAGTTGCAAATAATAGCTTCTGGCCTAACTACTGTTGATACCAAGGAACTTTTGAATTTTCTTAGGAAGTATGTTCAAGAGGAGAAGGTAGAAAAATTTGTGATTGGTGAACCAAAGCAAATGAACAATCTTCCATCCGAATCCGAGGAATTGATCAAACCTTTTTTAAGAACTTTGGAAGGTGTTTTTCCAAAGATACCAGTAGAGCGCCAGGACGAGCGCTTTACTTCTAAAATGGCATTTCAGACCATGATAGATAGTGGCCTTAATAAAAAACAAAGAAGGGATAAGGCCTTAGTCGATGAAATTAGCGCCACTATTATCCTTCAGGCGTATTTAAATAGAAAACAATAGTATGATATTACCTATAGTTGCTTATGGAGACCCGGTACTTAGGAAAGTGGCGGATGATATAGACAAGGATTTTCCAAGATTCGAAGAATTGCTGGCCAATATGTGGGACACTATGTACAATGCCAATGGTGTAGGTTTGGCCGCCCCTCAAATTGGGCTGCCCATAAGGTTGTTTGTTGTGGATAGCACACCATTTGCGGATGACGAAGAGCTTACGGAAGAAGAACAAAACGCCTTAAAAGGGTTTAGGAAAGTTTTTGTTAATGCAAAAATAGAGGAAGAAACTGGAACAGAATGGGCTTTTAACGAAGGCTGTCTTAGTATTCCAGATGTAAGGGAAGATGTTTCCAGGAAAGATACCATTACCATATCCTATATGGATGAGAATTTTAAATCCTATAAGGAAACCTATGATGGTCTATTGGCCAGGGTAATCCAACATGAATATGACCATATAGAGGGTATCTTGTTTACTGATAAATTATCCTCCTTAAAAAAACGCCTTTTAAAAGGAAGGTTGGCCAATATTTCCAAGGGAAAGATTAAGGTGGAATATAGAATGCGCTTTCCTAACATTAAAAAAGCACGTTAAAACTATTTCTATTATAAACAAAAAGTAGCATATTTGCCGCTGAAACTAAAATAACAGATGGGTTTAAATAAAATATTATCGATTGCAGGTAAGCCAGGACTTTTTAAATTATTGACGCAAACGCGTTCAGGTTTTGTAGCCGAATCTTTATTGGATGGAAAAAAAGTTACCGTAAGTTTTAAGAACAATGTTAGTGTCTTGTCTGAGATTGCAATCTACACTTTGGAAGAGGAAGTGCCTTTAAAAGTGGTGTTTGAAAAGATCAAGGAAAAGGAAGATGGTGGTAAAACAGCAGTGAGCCATAAAGAGGATAAGATAAAATTGGAGGAATATTTGTTTGAAGTGCTTCCCAATTATGATGAGGATAGGGTTTATGCCAGCGATATTAAAAAGATTATACAATGGTATAATTTGTTACATGAGCATGGTATTACAGAGTTTGCGGACGAGGAGGAAAAAGAAGAGGCTTCCAAGGAAACAAAATAGATTTACATACCTACAATATTAGAACCTTCGTTTACGAAGGTTTTTTTTTGTCCCAAAATATAAGATTCCCTTCCAATAAATTAGGGTAGCCATCACCTCTATGGCAAAATTATTCTCCATTTAGCTTCAGGCTTTTGTTATTGGTCTAAATTGTTGGGCAGCGGACTACTAATTATGGAAATTAATATTTTAATTCCTTAATCAGTTTTGTCATGGCTAAATTTTATAAAAAAAGTGCAGTTGTTTTTTTAATTCTCCTTGTCCTTCCCTTTGTACTTATCGGGCAGCAACGTACCGGAAATATAGTAGAGTATTTTGGTAAGGAAAAAGTGGAGGATATTCATGAAGGAAAAGTAATCCATGTATTTAATAAGGCCTTGGCTTTGTCCATTCCCAGTTTCGGATTTGAATCTTCATCTTTTCCAGTAGATCCAGTTTTTGACAAATTTCTGATGGAACCGAGTACCCAGGTCAAGGAGGGCGAAGTTTTTGATATAGATTTCTTTGGAAGGGAATTAAAATGGAACGCCATAAAGGTGGATAGTACCAATAGCTTTTCCGGGAGAGACCTTAGGTCGGGTTATGTATATCTCACTTACAATTCGGGATCGGAAAAAACGGTTTTGTTCGAAGCTTCCGGGCATTCTTTGGTTTCCATTAATGGTTATCCTTATGAAGGTGACCATTACGATTTTGGTTGGAACCTTATCCCTTTAAAGTTGAAAAAGGCGATTAATGTTTTTGTTTTAAAGGTAGGCCGTTTTCCAAGGATTCGTGCACGCTTATTGGAGCCTAAAGCTGAAGTTCAATTTACTACCCGAGATGTAACGGTTCCCGATCTTTTATTGGAGGAGGACATGGAATATAAGGCTGCTATAAGGGTTATAAATGCTTCTGATAAGTGGATCAGGAAGTATGCCATTGTGGCCAAGGTCAATGATAGGGAGCTTACTACCAAAATAAACGATATTCCACCTTTTACGGTCTATAAAATTCCTTTTTCCATTCCCTCGTCCGCCTTGGATACCTCCCTCGAAAAGGTGAATGTAGATCTAGGTTTGATACAAAGTAACGGGCAACAGGTTTCTACCGAAACCCTGGCATTAAATGTGAAATCGAAAAATAAACATCATAAGAGAACTTTTATAAGTGATATAGATGAAAGTGTACAGTATTACAGTGTAGCACCGGATAGCAATGGCCAAACCGATGGCGCAGCACTTTTCCTTTCGGTACACGGAGCTTCTGTAGAGGCCGTAAATCAAGCTAACGCCTATAAGCAAAAAGATTGGGGTAACCTTGTTGCCCCAACGAATAGAAGACCTTACGGGTTTGCTTGGGAAGATTGGGGAAGATTGGATGCCTTGGAAGTATTGGCGGACAGTAAGAGGATTTTTAAACCGGACAGCAGCAAAATTTATCTAACAGGGCATTCAATGGGAGGACATGGAACATGGTATTTGGGGGCAACTTATCCAGACCATTTCGCCGCTATTGCACCATGTGCCGGATACCCAGATTTGTTGTTGTACCGTGGAAGTAGGTCTGAGAGGCTTCTGGAAATGAGTGAGGAACAGAGGGCAAACTATGGTATTACTCCTAAAATGTTCGAACGTATGACGGCGGAGTATGTCCCTACTGCGGTCGAAAACATTGTAGAAAGAGCGGGAACCCCTAGCAGAACCTTAAAATTGATTCGAAATTATCTGCATCACGGAGTATATGTGCTGCACGGTGAAAAAGATAACGTTGTACCTACCAGTTTAGCGCGCGATATGAGGGAGAGATTGGGAAAATTCCATCCGGATTTCACCTATTATGAGTATCCAGGCGGTACGCATTGGTATGGGGACCACAGTGTAGATTGGGAACCCATTTTTAACCTGTTTAAGCAACGAACGATTCCCGAGGTACAGGATATAAAGAAGCTGGAGTTCAGTACAGGGTCGCCAGGAGTTTCAGCGACCTCGCATTTTATTACCATCCATCAGCAACAAATACCTTTTGAAGTAAGTTCATTTGATTTTACGTGGGATTCCATTATTAAAATAGAGACCAAAAATGTGTCTCTGTTGGAGGTAGATTTTACAAAATTGCCCGGGGATATCCATAGTATTGAACTTAACGGAAAGGAGATTGGTATTACATCCAAGGAAAATATCTACTTTAAGGAAAAGGATGGGGATTGGAATATTGTAGATAAACCTTCATTGGAGGAAAAAGGACCTCATAGAAACGGAGGGTTTAAAGATGCCTTTAGAAATGATGTAGTATTTGTATATGCTACAAAAGGTTCCAAAGAAGAGAATGATTGGTATTACAATAAGGCAAGGTTTGATGCGGATACTTTCTGGTACAAGGCCAATGGCAATATAGAATTGGTTGCGGATATCGACTTTTCCTTAAGAGATTATCCTAACCAAAATGTTGTTGTTTATGGTAATAAAAACAATAATGCTGCCTGGGATAAATTATTAAAAGATAGCCCCGTCCAAGTATTCAATAATAAATTAAATTTTGGCAGTAGAAGTATCAGCGGCAACAATTGGGGCATGTATTTTATAGTTCCGAGAGCGGATAGCGATGTGGCCAGTGTTGGGGTGGTAACTGCTACGGGGCTTCTGGGAATGAAAGCCGCCTATGCCAACCATTATTTGGTGAACGGAACTACTTTTCCGGATTTGATGCTCTTTGATGAAACTGTATTGGCACAAGGAACTTCTGCAGTAAAATGTGCTGGATTTTTTGGTAATGATTGGTCTATTGAAAATGGTGATTTTGAATGGAAATAAGGAAACATCGTCCAAATAACGAATATCACAATTCGTTTATAAATGGATTAGGTATACTATTTGGACGATTATCTACCTATTATTTTGATGTGTTAAGGATAAAACTGGAAACATCTTTCCTGAATTTTTCCATGGAGGGTTTATGGGTATACATCATATGTCCCGCCTCATAATATTCCATGGTGATATTATCCTTGATTTCCTTTTTAAGGCCCAAATGATTGATGCTGTGTTCCACCCCATAAAAAACAGTGGCTAGGTCATAGATGCCGTTCAAGATCAAGACCTTCATGTTAGGATCTCTGGATAAGGCCGTGGCCATATCAATACCGGTGTTGATCGCCGCCGAGGTGCCCCATCTGGTATTTCCTTTGTGCGTCCAATCCCATTTAAATCCATCCCTTCTGCCTGCTGTTATGGAGTATAGCAAATTTTTATTCACTTTTAAGTCGCCATAAAAATAATCCAGAAACCCACTAATGTAGGCGGGGGAAATGGCCATACTTTGGGGGTCATGGCTTCCTTCTTGGGCAAGGAGATCTTCATTGATTCCTGTAAAGCGAGAATCCAACCTTCCTACAATCTCGCCTTTGTCCCTTAAAAATTCAGCAAAAAATTCAGATGCCGTTACCTTTAAATCCGCTTTTAACCAATAGTCCGTATCTGTACCAGTGTAGTACGCTAATTTGGAGGCAATGTTGGCTTTTTCATTTTCCGAAATTTGATCTCCTTTAAATAGGGCAGGGGTGTACTCATTTTCGGTAAAGGATCTAACGGTCTTGAGGAATTCAAAAACGTTTTCCTGTTTGTCCGTTATTTTATCATGGTACCATGCCGTGGCGGCATAGGTAGGAAAATGAACTATATATGGTAGGTCGTCATTTGGCGGAAAGAGAAGGGTCCTTAGATCGAAAACAGCCGATACCATTATTACTCCGTTCATGGCCACCCCTTGGTTTAACAGGGTATTCATTAAACCTGCGTTTCTAAAGGTGCCATAACTTTCCCCCAATAGAAATTTGGGACTGTTCATACGATCGTTATGGATTAGAAATTGTGTTATGAATAGGGAGAGGCTCCTGATATCCTGATCTACACCCCAAAAATCCTTGAACTTGGCTTTTCCTATAGGTATGCTTAGACCGGTACCTACGGGGTCTATCATTACAAGATCTGCAACATCCAGGATAGAGTAATTGTTGTTTACAATTTTATAGGGCGCAGCTGGGGTAGATTTAGGGTCGTCCACTACAATTCTTTTAGGCCCCAAAATTCCCATATGCAGCCAAAAAGACGATGAGCCCGGGCCACCGTTGAAGGCAAAAACTATTGGGCGCCTCTGTGTTGCCAATCCTCTTTTGGAATCCCTAGTGTAATAGGTAAAGCCCATTAAGGCAATGGGCTTGTTGGTTTCATCCTTTACCTCAAAAGTTCCTGCCTTTGCAGTTAAATAAATGGTATTGCCATTTATGGTAACGCTTTGCATGGTGGTAGCTACCTCGGCTTTGGGTATAGAATCGTTTTCCTTGTTGGGATAGCAGAATTGTCCCAAAAGAAGGGTGGTGATTAGAATAAAGGCTTTCATTTGTTCAGTATTTAAATTTGGTTAAATAGCTAAACAGGTAAAGTCTGATAATTAGGGGCTTACAATATATTAAATATACGGATTATAGCCGACAGTAATGTTTAATGAACAATTAGTCCTTATCGATAGTTTTGTAGGTATACTTGCTTTTTTTCCAATCTATTAGTTCGGACGGGTAGTATTTTACATTCATTTTGTCCAAATACGGTGCCTGGTTGCCTAACCTTACTTTGTAATTTTCCCAATTTCTATTTTCTTCAACGCTCCAGCTAAGCTCGGAATATCCTATCATCCTAGGAAATGCCAAATACTCCAATTCCTCCATATTGCTTATGGTCTCGGACCATAATGGAGCTTCAACGCCCAGAATATTTTCCTTATTGATTCCCTTTACATATCTTTCTGGTGTCCATATATATCCTGTATCCACGGGAATGTAGCCTGCCCAATGAAGTCCGTATTTAGATAGGGTGTCATATTGCATATCCAGATAGGCCTTTTTTCCTGGGGATAATATTATTTTTAACCCTTTTTCCACAGCCAGTTTGGCATTTTCCTCGTTGGCCCAAAATTGTGCTATGGCGCTGGTATCAATATCGGCATGCACAATTTCATCCCAGCCGATCATTTTTTTGCCGTATTTTTTTACAATTTTGTCCACTTTGGAAACAAAATGGATGAAATCCTTTTTCTTGGTAACATGACTTTCATCTCCGCCAGCATGAAAATACGGACCGGGAGTAATAGCCGATATTTCCCTTACAACATCATCTATAAAGGCATAAACAGTATCCTTGCGCGTGTCAAAGGTGCTAAACCCAACTTCAGTGCCCGTATAAATTTTTGGCGTTTTTCCATTTCCATTTAGAATGGGATAGGAAACTGATGCCGCATTGGTATGCCCTGGCATATCTATTTCAGGAACTATGGTTATATAATGCTTGGCGGCATAGGCCACAATATCCTTATATTCTTCTTGGGTATAAAAGCCACCTGGTCCACCACCCACTTCAGAACTACCACCTATTTCGGTAAGTTTGGGCCATGATTTAATTTCTATCCTCCAGCCTTGGTCATCCGCAAGGTGTAGGTGTAGGATATTAATTTTGTAATATGCCAGGATATCAATATACTTTTTTACATCCTCTACACTAAAAAAATGCCTGGCCACATCCAACATGGACCCCCTGTATTCAAAATTCGGATTGTCTATGATTTTACCAGTTGGAATCAACCACATTTTATTTTCGGAAAGGGTATCGTTACTGGTCTCCGGAATTATTTGTCTTATAGTCTGTACACCTCTAAAGGCGCCTTCGGCCGTTTTTGCATTAAGGATAATGGAATCCTGGGTTATGTGCAAGTCGTAACCCTCTTTGGATGAAAAAGCAGTACTGTCAGATTGGTTGATAAAAATAATTCGCTCCGCACTGGTATTGGTCGAAGAATTTACCGCCAAGTCCAAATCGGTCTGCCATTTTATTTTTTCCGATAAGAATTCGCCGACCTCAGGGAAGCCCGTAGCATTTTGGGAGGTATAGATGATGGTATTTTTATCCAATCCAAAAGCACTATTGGTAGGGATTATTTTTAGCGGTTTTGGAACAAAATTTTCCGCCTTTAGATCTGTTGTTGGAAAATTGATTACTTTCTTTTTTTCCTGTTGACATGCAACGAAGGCAGTAAAAACTGTTAGTACTACCAGTGATTTAAAAAGAATTGAATTTTTCATTTAGTTGGATTGTGTTAGTATTATTTGCTTATTCCTGTCCTTGGGTCAATTCATATAAGGTTTGATGACCGAAAACCAAAGGTCGTACCCTTTACTGTTCATATGAAGTCCGTCACTTATAAAGATATCCTTTCTTACCTGTTTTCCATCCATCATCACATCCCACACATTGGCAAACTGCAAGGCACTGTCCTCTTCACATAACTTTTCGAATGCCCTGTTCAATTTCATGTATTTTCTTTTTAGCTTCCACCTAGCCAAACTTGGTTTTGCAGCTATGATCACCACCTGGGTTGCATTATTTCTTTCCCTAATCTTATTAATGATTTCACGGGTGGTGTCTATAATATCCTTGGTCCTTTTCTTGGAAGCAATATCATTATCACCCTCGTAGATAAAAACCTTCTTAGGATTATATTGTAATATGAGCTCATTGTAATACTGGAAGAGATCGGAAGATTGTGATCCACCGAAACCAGAGTTGATAATTTGGTGATTGGGGAACATGGATTCCAAGTTTTTCCACATCCTGATGCTGGAACTACCAGTAAACACAATGGTTTCTTTGGAGGAGTCCCAAAGGGATTCATATTTTTTCTGTATGGCCTTCACCTCATTTTGAAAGGCCGGGGTTTTTTGGCCATAACCAAGGAACGCCAAAGAAAGGAATAAATAAGTGAGCTTTTTCAATGTCATTAAATTAAAGGTTTAAATTATAATATTTATTGTTCATGACAAATAATTTTCGACCGGGAACATTGGTTGTACGCTAATGGTAAAATCCCACATTGGTCGGTGTTGGATTAAGGTAGCCGTTACTGAACTACAATTTTCTCGGCCACTGCCCATTCGTAAAACCGTTCTATCCAATTATCCGAAGGCAAGTGCTGGGTTTTCATTCCAAAACCATGACCACCCTTGGAATACATATGCAATTCGGCGTTCATTCCAGATTTTGACCAGGCGGAATAAAGTTCAACACTTTCATGGGCCAGATCATATTGATCATCGGAAGCGCAGATTATAAACATAGGCGGCGCATTCAAAGGAACGGTATAGTTGCCTAAAACGGTCATCCAAGGATAGACCGGAACTATAAAATCTGGCCTATTGTTTTTGGTGTAATTAAAAGTAACCCCCATGGTTACCGCACCCCCTGCAGAAAAACCCATAAATCCTATTTTGTTTGGATCAATTCCCAATTCCTTTGCATTGCCCCTAACATAGGCCATTGCATTTAAACCATCGGATGTTGCCAGTTCAAGGACCTTGGACATTTTTTTTGTCATTGCCGAGGAAGCATTTTGATTTTCCTCGGTTTCATTGGGGAGTCCATTGTTGTTCTCTGGCAATAATCTGTATTTGAGGACAAATGCTGTAATGCCTTTGGTATTCAACCACTTTGCTACATCAACTCCTTCACTATTGATACTCAACACACGAAGTCCACCACCCGGTGCTATTACAACGGAGGTTCCGGTATTCGCGGAGGGCTCCGGTCTAAATATTTGAAGGGTAGGTATGGAAACATTTGAAATTAATTGGGTTTGCCACTGTTCGGAATAAGTTGACTTTTCACCTCCCTGCCATTCTAGTTCTGTTGGGTTCACATGTGGCAATATAACCATCTCCTGCGAAAATATTATTTGGGAAATTGGTATGGCAATAAGAAAAAGTATAGCGTTTTTCATTAATGCGTTGATTAGTATTTTGTAATGAGCGATTGGTAAACCATTTGTCTCATTTTATCCCCATAGTAATTGCTGTAAGGTTGTAGCTGACTCATTAAAATTACTATGAGTTCTTCTTTTGGGTCTATAAAAAAATAGGTGCAGTAGGCACCGCTCCAATAGTATTGACCCACAGAGCCCAATGTTTTGCTTGCAGCTAGATCGGTGGTAACACCAAATCCTAGTCCGAAACCTTGTCCAGGGGCTTCGTAAAGGTCACCCACTTGGTTCATGGTCATGATATCCACGGTTTTGGGACTAAGTAAATGTTTGCCCTTATATTGCCCTTTGTTAAGAAGCATTTGGCAAAATTTCATGTAGTCGGAGGCGCTAGAAAAAAGGCCATGCGTACCACCATAAATGGTATTGCCCTCTGTAGGTAATTGGGTTTTGGAATTTACCAGGTTCCCTTGTTTGTCCAAATTATGAACAGGCATCCATCTCCCCTTGTTTTCTTTGGATATGTTATACCCTGTGTCTTTCATTTCCAATGGATCGAATATTCTTTCTTTTAAAAATTCGGCAGTGGTCATACCCGAGAAATGTTCAATAAGCAGGGCCAGGACATCTGGGGATGCACTGTAGTTCCATTGATCACCTGGGTGCCCTATCAAAGGCAATTTTATCATGGCATTTACCCTACTTTCTATATCCTTATGTGGTTCGGAATATAGTGCTTTTGCAATCTCGTTGTCCAATTTGGTACGTCCCAGGCCATGTGAAAATCCAGCAGTATGGGTCAATAGTTGCGTTATGGTAATTTCACTATTGGCCGGTTCGGTTTCCCCATTTGTCCCTTGATCCAAATCCTTGGCTACCCTCAAATCCTTGAACTGGGGTAAATACTTGGAAACCGGATCTGTAAGCAGGAAATATCCTTCTTCATATAACATCATAAACGCCGCGGTTACGATGGGCTTTGTCATGGACATGATATGGAACAGCTGCTCCTGTTGAATAGGGGTCCTATCTGCCAAACTACTATATCCATAAGCGGCTTCGTGCACTATTTCTCCCCTTCTCATAATATAGGAAACGGCACCAGGAATTCTCCTTTCGTTTATTTCTTTTTTAAGAAAATCGTCATATCGGTTTAACCTTGCCTTATCAATTCCCGATATGGTTACACTTGGTGGTGCAGTGGTACCGGTTTGCCCGTTGGCGGGCATCACTAGGATTAGTAACAGGTACAATAGTGTACTTAATGATTTTATATTTTTCATGATTTTATGGATTGGATCTATTAAAGATAAGATTAAAAAATTGTTCCATTAACTCCTTAATTGTTATTATATTAGGGTAATACGCCAAACCAATACCAACAAACCAAAAAGACCATGTCCATCCAGAAATTATATTTTGCTCTTTTCGCCTTTTTATGCTTGTCCACAATTGGTTATTCCCAAACCCCCGATTTGAACAATGACCCCCAAACACGACCAACTGCTGTTGCAGTTCCTATTGAATCCGAACCCTTGGTAGATGGGAATATTCTAAAAGATGAGGTTTGGCAAAAGATAAAACCGTTTGGGGGCTTATTACAAAGTCAGCCCAATTACGGGCAAGCGGCCAGTGAACGTACGGAAATAAGAATTGCCTATACCGAACACACTTTTTATGTGGCAGTAGTATGTTATGATTCGGATCCTGCTGGACTTGTAGTCTCCGATGCTAGGAGGGATGCTTTATTGGATAACACCGATGCCTTTCTTTTTATAGTGGATACCTATAAGGATAATCAGAATGGTTTTATTTTTGGAACCAATTCGCTCGGAGTTGAATATGATGCCCAGGTGGATAATGAAGGCCAGGGCAACCAGAATACAAATAGGCAGCAAGGCGGAACCATAGGAGGTTTTAATCTAAACTGGGATGGTTCGTGGAAAGTTAGGACTTCGGTTCATGATGAAGGTTGGAGTGCGGAATTTGCCATTCCATTGCGTACCTTAAGATTTCAGCCTGGAAAGGATTGGGGCATTAATTTTCGCAGGAATATCAGGAAGACCAATGAAATTGCTTATTGGTCGCCAATGCCCATAGGCTTTAATTTAAATAGACTTTCCTTGGCCGGTACCCTTACTGGTCTAAAGCTTAAAATTCCCAGGAATTTAAAGGTTATTCCTTATGTGTTGGGGCAGTTGGCCAAAGATTATGAGGCCATTGATCCGAAGGCAAAATTTACCCCCGAGGTTGGTGGGGATATAAAATTCAGTATAACACCTAGTCTTACCTTGGACCTTACCTATAATACCGATTTTGCCCAAGTGGAGGTTGATGAGCAACAGGTAAACCTAGATCGTTTTAATTTATTTTTTCCCGAGAAGCGACCCTTTTTCTTGGAGAATGCAGGTTTGTTCAGTGTGGGGAGTCCAGGGGAAGTAGACCTGTTTTTTAGTAGACGAATTGGCATAGGGGATGACGGAAATATAGTCCCTATAATTGGAGGGGCCAGGTTATCCGGAAAATTGGACCGGACCAATGTTGGACTTTTGACCATGTTCACCGATGAGGTTGAGGATGCTGGGATACATAAGAATAATTTTACGGTAGCACGCGTTAACCATGAATTTAAAGGGCGATCGGCCTTGGGGGCAGCTTTTATTAACCGCTCAGGGATAGGTATCCAAGATGATTTTAATAGTACCATAGCCATCGATGGAAAATTGGGTCTGGGCCGCAAAGCTAGAATGACAGGTTTTTATGCCCAGACCAATGGTCCAATGGATACCATAAATGAACATTCTTTCAGGTTAAAAACAGATTATGTCTGGAATAGTTGGGAAATAGGAGGGGGGTATACGGAAGTTGGGGAAGGCTTTAATCCGGAAGTTGGATTTTTACAACGTTCTGCCTTCAGAAAACCGGAAGCAAGGGTTTTATATCATTATAGGCCAAAGAATGAAAACTCGGTCATCTTGGAATTAAGGCCCCACATCTCCTACAACAGTTTTTGGAATTTTGAGGGCTTTCAGGAAACCAGCTATACACATATAGATAACCACTGGGAGTTTAAAAGCGGGATGGAAATCCATACCGGTCTAAACCTTACTACCGAAGGGGTTCTGGATCCTTTTGAGATTTCGGACGGGGTTACAGTATTGCCCGGTACCTATAGGCACTCGGAATCCCAGTTGGTTTTCTTCACCAATAAGAGTAAGCCCGTCTCCATAAATATTCGCTCCGTGATCGGTGGTTCTTTTGGGGGCAAAAGATATCAACAAAGTGGCACCCTGAGTGTACGATTGGGCGATAGGTTCAATTCAGATTTTATTTATCTCTACAACAATTATCAATTGCCGGTTGGCGATTTTACGGCTAATATTTTCCGCAGTCAAATGACCTATTCCTTTAGACCCAATTTATATGTACAGAGTTTGGTGCAGAACAACTCGGCCAATGAACTTTGGGCGGTAAATTTACGATTGGGCTGGTTGCAACGTGCCAATACTGGGCTATTTGTGGTCTATAATTACAATGTAAGGGAGGGCGATCCCTTAAACAATAGCATTATTATTAAATATAGCCGAATGTTCGATTTGATCAATTAGGTCCAGGTTTCACTTAAGCTTTAGCTGTAGAAACAATCTAGTTGGCCTACAATCCTACCTAATGCCCTTTACATTCATCTTAAGGGAATACAAAGAATTCATTGCGGTAATAAATAATGTCTTTTGGTCTTTTCCTCCAAAAGTGACATTGGCCGTCCACTTCTGATCTATTGGAATATGTAATATTTGTTCACCTTTGGGATTGAAAACGGTAACCCCGTTCCCCGTAAGATAAACATTACCTTGGTTGTCCATGGTCATGCCATCCGAGCCCATATTGGTAAAAAGGATCTTATTGCCAAGACTGGCATCGGGATTTATGGTATACGAATAGGTTTTTTTATCGCCTATGTCGGCTACGTATAAAAGGTTTCCCTCTTTATTGCCAATAATGCCATTAGGCCTTACATAGTCATTTGCAACCGTAATGATGTCCTTTTTATCCGGGGTAAGATAGTAGACATTTTGTTTTTCCAATTCCTGTTCGGTGCGACTCCAATACGGACGTTTGTAAAAGGGGTCGGTAAAATAAATTCCTCCCTTGGGGTCTACCCATAAATCGTTGGGCCCGTTTAATTTCTTACCTTGAAAATCCTCAATTAAGACGGTCACATTTTTATTGGGATCTATACTCCATAGTTCATTTTTTTCATCCGCACAGGCCAAAAGGTTTCCGTCATGGTCAAAATATAGTCCGTTGGATCTTCCTGAGGGTGCCATATAGACCGATACGCTATTATCCTTGGCAGTCCATTTTAAAATACGATCGTTGGGTTGGTCTGTGAAAAACACATCCCCGTTGGGCGCCACGGCTGGGCCTTCCGTAAAGGAATAACCCGATGACACCAATTGTACTTTGGCATCCTTGGCTATTAAGGATGTTTGTAATGATTTGCAGGAAAGGGACAACAAAATCGGTATTGCCAGAAAGACATTTAATACTTTTTTCATCTAATACTTTTAAAACTTAAAACTAATTAGGAATTATTGTCGGTGAGGTCAAGGCTTATATGTTGTGAATTAATGTTGGTGCTCTTTTTCATAGTGGGACTTTAATACATCTTCCCCATAATCATTGGTTAGATCCCTTACTACAGTGTGTACATGATTGGCATTGTTTTGGGTGTTATCGTATTCTATGAGTAGGCTAGGACCCTGAATACGGAAATAATGACCTTTGCCCGGTTGAAGGCTTCCGGCCCACGCAAATTTTAAATTGTCTATGCCGGCTTTGGTTATTTTGGCCCTAAATCCTTCGGCAAATCCATGTTCGTAATTATTGATGTACAGCTCCAGAAGTTCCATAAACGTATTCTTTTGGTTTTTGGACAGGTCCCGATATGCGATCCCTAAGGACTCCAGTTGCTCTACCTTTCTTTTGGTCGTGGTAATGATATCGTGCGGGGCAACATCTGTAAAAACCACTGTTTTTAATTGTTCCTGGGTCATGGAGTGGAGAAGAGAAAAACCTAATTGCGCTTCTTTTTTCAATACTTCCTTGCCCTTGTATTCCGTGCTACGTACAATACCCGGGTTGGTTCCAAAGAAAGTAGGGGTAGAGGAGCTAATAATCCCGTCGGTGGAGGTAAAATTTAAGGAGAGATGGTGGCCTTCAAATCGCCATCCCCAAGGTTGGTCCTTGGATGGTTTGCCAAAAATACAAAAGTGATAATTCAAAGGATCGCGCCTAGGCCTTCCGTCGGGCATTTTATCGTTATCGTCATTTTCTATAATTCTCAATACTTTTTCCAGTTCTATTATTTCCTGTGACTTGCGAAAACCTTCTTCACTCAAGGAAGCCCTCAGGAGTTCGAGCGCCGCTTTTTTTTGTGTCTCGTTAAAATCATGGAATCTGGC
>TARA_R100001369_G_scaffold87501_1_pt1 | contig 15705 bp, 11 predicted proteins | sample TARA_R100001369 | Tara Oceans TARA_R100001369 (sample SAMEA2621528) | marine metagenome | biome: marine biome (ENVO:00000447); feature: surface water layer (ENVO:00002042); material: "saline water (ENVO:00002010), including plankton (ENVO:xxxxxxxx)" | depth 5 m | reverse complement strand
GTAATGGTTGCGGTAATTGCCGTTTTTAATGTTGGTATAATCGTTATGCATTAACCCGCCTATATTCCCTGCAGCAAATGCTGTGCTTATATAGACGAATTTTGCAATATGATTGCGGTACGCATTGAAAATATCTTTGGTAAACTGCAGGTTTTGATTGAATATTTCCTCCTTGGCGGCAGGATCCGTAGATAAATTGACAAACCCGGCCGAGTGAATAAAATAATCCAGAGTATTGTTTCCTAAAAAAGAGGCTGGATCTAATAATTCTTCCGCATCTACCGTGACTATTTTTTTTTGGACATCTGCAAGGTTCTTTTGTATGAAATCCGTTGCGAACTCACTTGATATAACATTTTTGATACGTTGTTCTGGGCTAACCGAAGTTTTCTTACGAACAGGGAGGTAAATGGTGTCAATACCTTGAAAGTGTAATTCCAAAAGTGAAAATAGTACCCTAGAACCTAAGGTTCCAGTGGCTCCGGTTAAGAGTATGTTCATTAAGTTGATGTAGGTATTAAAAAATCAAAATCCTTATCGGTTTGAGTTTGATAAGGATTTTGATTTTGTATTAAAACGGATTCTTAAATCTTTCCAAACAAGAAAGGAATCTAGTACCTGTAATAATCTGGCTTAAAAGGACCCTCAACGGTTACCCCAATGTATTCTGCCTGTTCCGGCCTTAAAGTTTCCAGTTCCACTCCCAATCGGGATAGGTGCAAAGCGGCCACCTTTTCGTCCAAATGTTTTGGAAGCATATATACATCGTTGTTGTATTTGTCGCTATGGTTCCAAAGTTCTATTTGTGCCAAGGTTTGGTTGGTGAACGAGTTGCTCATTACAAAACTTGGATGACCTGTAGCGCATCCTAAATTTACCAATCTACCTTCTGCCAAAACAATAATATCTTTTCCGTCCAGGGTATATTTATCTACCTGTGGTTTTATTTCATCTTTGGTATGGCCGTAATTCTTGTTCAGCCATGCCATATCTATTTCATTGTCGAAATGTCCAATATTACAAACTATGACTTTGTCTTTCATAGCTTTAAAATGCTGCGACTGTATAATGTCCTTATTTCCAGTAGTGGTTATAACGATATCGGCATTTCCAACAACAGTATCCATTTTTTTCACCTCAAATCCGTCCATAGCGGCTTGTAGCGCACAAATTGGATCAATTTCGGTAACCGTAACAATAGAACCTGCACCTTTAAAAGATGCGGCCGTACCTTTCCCTACATCGCCATATCCTGCTACTACAACCCTTTTACCTGCAAGCATGGTATCTGTAGCCCTTCTAATGGCATCCACTGCACTCTCCCTACAACCGTATTTGTTGTCGAATTTGGATTTGGTGACAGAATCGTTGACATTGATGGCGGGCATTGGCAATGTTCCTTTTTTTACCCTCTCATAAAGTCTATGAACACCAGTGGTAGTCTCTTCGGAAAGGCCTTTGATGCCTGAAGCCAATTCTGGGTATTTATCCAATACCATATTGGTAAGGTCGCCCCCGTCATCCAAGATCATGTTTAAGGGTTGACGATCTTCACCGAAAAACAAGGTCTGTTCAATGGCCCAATTAAATTCTTCCTCGTTCATTCCCTTCCAAGCGTATACGGGTACTCCGGCAGCGGCAATAGCAGCAGCGGCCTGATCTTGGGTAGAGAATATATTGCAGGAACTCCAAGTTACCTCTGCGCCTAGGGCTACTAAAGTCTCAATGAGTACCGCTGTCTGTATGGTCATATGCAAACACCCGGCAATTCGGGCGCCTTTAAGAGGCTGTTCTTTTCCGTACTCTTCCCTTAAGGACATTAGGCCGGGCATTTCGGCTTCCGCAAGTTCAATTTCTTTTCTTCCCCATTTGGCCAGGCCAATATCTTTTACTTTATAGGGTACGTAAGGAATGGTTTTAGTACTCATAAACTTTTTTTGTTGTAGTTAGCTGTTCGTATTCTAAGGTAAATAAATAGGAGGAATGCATCAAAAGCAATATAAATGAAGAATATCTTCGATTAGCCTATTTCTTCTCCTTTTTTATTTTTATTTTAGTAATAGAACAATATTCTTATATTTTGCATTTGCAAAGGTAGTAATAACTTAAATAATCTAATGCCTCTTTACAAAACAATAACAGTTAACGACGGCACTAAAGTGCTGATTTGGAAAGTTGAAGAGTCGGAATCCCAACTTTCTGAAGGGGTTGTGCTTACCCCGCATTGCCAAAAGCGAATGATGGGCATGAAGTCGGAATTGCATAGAAGGGGTTTTTTGAGCATTAGACATTTAATGGCGATAGAGGGCTATGTTGATCATGATCTATTTTATGACGAGGCGGGCAAACCTCATTTGACCGATGGCAAGTTTATCTCCATTACGCACTCCCATGAATTTACGGGCATTATTATTTCAGATACCAAAGAGGTAGGGATCGACATTGAAATGCAGCGCGATAAGATTCTAAGAATAGCTAACAAGTATACTCCTCTGGAGGAATATAAAACCGTTGCAAATGCGGATGCCCTGGTAAGAAAACTTACTATTGTATGGGGTGCCAAAGAATCCTTGTACAAGATATATGCCCAACACGGCCTAAGTTTTTTACATCATATAGATATTACGGATTTTTCCTTGTCCGACTCCGAGACTACCGGTACCATTCTTTACAAGGGTAAAACCTCACATTACAATATTATATTTTTAGAGTTCGAAGGATATACCTGTGTGTATGCCATTAAAAATTAGTGGTCCGAAAACTGACACGGGCTGCCCTTTCCTAGCCAATGTTAATGCTTCATAATCTTGGTACACATTGATGGTCTTGTTTGTTGATCCATGTAATAAAGCCGGTATTTGAAAAGTATTTTTCCTGATAAACCCTAAGAGTTTTAATGGGAAAAGTTATTTTTGATCGATGTCATAATATCGTAAAAACATGAAAATCCCGAGAGTTATAATGGGAAACCCTTTGAATTCATGGTTGGACGGAAAGTACGTTCCGTTAAACCGACCGCTGTATAAGGAAGGTAAAAGTATATTGGGGTTTTTGGCAATGGGGTTGGATAAGGATAACAATTTTATAATCTGACCGCAGTAACTATGAGTCCCATTTTTGATTGGATTTTTGCCCAGTACCAAGATACTCCCACCCATTTGATAATTTTGGAAATGGTAGGAGTGTTTTTCGGGTTTTTAAGTGTTTGGTATTCCATGCGGGAGAATATATTGGTTTTCCCTACGGGGATCATTAGCACAGGGCTGTTCGTATACATTCTTTTTATTTTTGGGCTTTTGGGAGATATGCTGATCAATGCCTATTATTTCGCCATGAGTGTCTACGGATGGTATGTATGGACAAGAAAGGTAGATGAGACCCATTTTATTCCTATTACAACAACGACTGCCAAGGAGAAAAAATGGATAGTTGTTTTATTCGGTTCAACTGTTTTATTTGTTGTTTTGGTATACGTAGTATTTGACAAGTTGGATAGCTGGACAGCTTATGTGGATACTTTCACAACTGCCGTGTTCTTTGTGGGAATGTGGCTCATGGCTAAGAAAAAATTGGAAAATTGGGTATATTGGATCATCGGCGATGTAATTTCGGTTCCATTATATCTTTATAAAGGACTTATATTTACATCTCTGCAATATTTATTGTTCACTATTATTGCTATTTTCGGATACCTTGCATGGAAGAAAAGTTTAAACAAGAGCCCTCAAGTATTATTAAAGTAGTATTGTTTGGTCCGGAATCTACTGGTAAAACAACCTTGTCCCAAGATTTGGCCAAGCATTACAATACCGTGTGGGTACCTGAATATGCCCGTGAATACCTTCAGGATAAATGGGATAAAGAAGGCAAAACCTGTGAGCCTAAAGATTTGTTGCCCATAGCTGAAGGACAGATGAAATTGGAAAATTCCCTCACCAAAAAGGCCAATGAAATTCTAATATGCGATACGGATCTTTTGGAGACCAAAGTTTATTCCGAAGCCTATTATTTGGGATATTGCGATCCGGTTTTGGAAGAATACGCCTTGATGAATAGTTACGATCTCTATTTTCTGACCTATATAGACATTCCGTGGGAAAAGGACGACTTAAGGGATAAGCCAAATGACCGTGAACGAATGTTTCTTTATTTCAAGGATACATTGGAAAAATATAACAGGAATTTTATTATCTTAAAGGGTGATAAAAAAACAAGGCTAATAACGGCCCAGAACTACATTAACCAACTACTAAGAAAATAATGGAATTAACGGAAGCAGACAAAAAACAATTAGAAAAGAAGGGTATTTCTAAAGAGAAAGTTCTTGGTCAAATTGAGACATTTAAGGAGGGTATTCCTTTCGTGAGATTGGAAAAGGCCGCGGTAGTATCCGATGGAATTTCTAAATTTTCCGAGGCAGAGGAGCACAAGCTTATTAAAAAATTTGAGGATGCAAAGAAGAAGATTTCACTTCTGAAATTTGTGCCGGCTTCCGGTGCTGCGTCCCGAATGTTCAAGGCTATGTTCAATTTTTTGGACACCTATGATCCCAAAGCCGAAAAGTTCGAGGCCTATTTGGATAGGACCAAGGATAAGGATGTTAAAACCTTTTTTGATGGGTATAAGAAGTTTGCCTTTTATGACCTTATTCAAAAAAGGATAGCTGGAAAGACTAGCTCAAAGGATGAGGAAAAGTACCTTTTTGTGAAGGAGATGTTATTGCCGGAAGGCTTGGATTTCGGATTTTACCCAAAAGGTCTTTTGCCCTTTCATGATTATGGCAAATATAGCGCTACGCCTTTCGAGGAACATTTAAAGGAGGCTGTTGCCTATGCAAAGGTGAATAATGAGGCAAATTTACATTTTACCATATCTGAGCAGCATGGAGAAATGTTTAACAAGGAATTTAAGACAGCAGGGGAGCGTGTGGCAAAAGACACTAAAACCTCCTTTACGGTAAACTATTCCTTTCAGAAACCATCAACGGACACTATCGCCGTAACGTTGGACAATAAGCCGTTTCGAAATACCGATGGTTCCCTGTTGTTCAGACCGGCAGGACACGGGTCATTGATAGAGAACCTTAACGAACAGGATGCTGACATTATTTTTATAAAAAATATCGATAATGTGGTGGTTCCAAGATTTTCCGACGATGTTGCGAGAAGCAAAAAGATATTGGCAGGACTGCTATTGGAATTACAAAGTAAGGCTTTTGAATATGCCAAGATTTTGGAGGGGGATAGTTTAACTTCCGAATTGTTGGAAACTATAAAATTGTTTTTGGAAAAGAATTTAAATGTCCGATTCTCAGATAAATTCGGTGGCTTTAGTATAGGACAGCAAATAGAAATATTAAAGGATAAGATCAACCGTCCCATTCGAATATGTGGTATGGTGAAGAATGAAGGCGAACCTGGGGGTGGTCCATTTTGGATCAGGGATGCCCATGATCATATTTCACTGCAAATTATTGAATCTGCCCAAGTTGATATGGATAATCCAGCACAGGTCGATATCTTAAAAAACTCTACCCATTTTAATCCGGTAGATTTGGTCTGTGGGGTTAAAAATTATAAGGGAGAGAAATTTAATTTACTAAATTTTGTAGATGCCAAACAGGGTTTTATAACGCAAAAGACCAAAGAAGGCAAGGATCTGAAAGCTTTGGAGCTACCAGGTCTATGGAACGGTGCCATGGCCTTTTGGAATACCATTTTTGTAGAAGTTCCCTTGGTGACCTTCAATCCTGTAAAAACAGTAAACGACCTACTGAAACCTGCTCATCAGGTAAAATAGATTTGCGATAATCATTATGGATTATCTTCCGCTTTTTTGTCCGGTTGTTTTTCCATTATAAACACATATAGCAGACAATGTACCCAAAAAGTGTATAATTTTTATACACTTTTTGCGGTACTATACATATTTATACATTCCTTATAGGTAGTAAAAATTATTTAAACACCTGAATATCAATATATTGAGAATATAATCGCATTAATGTATAGGTTGGCATAATTTTCCTTCTATGTTCTGTGAGAAAAAAAATAGTATTCACACAAAATATTAGAGATATGAAAAATGATATGAAAAGTTTGGTTTTCGCCACAGCATTGGCAATGGGTAGTTTAAGTCCAGTTTTGGCGTCCCCTCCTATATTTCACGATGGAATAATGGAAGTAATTATTGCTCAAGATTTTACCGAAATAGACCTTGATAAATTGCCCGAAGCTATTACAAAGGCTTTGGAGAAAGATCATGCTGGTGCCGTTATAAACAAGGCATATGTAAATGAGGAAGCCGAATATAAATTGGAGGTTACTTTTTCCGATGGAACCAATTCCGAATTATACGCCGATGCTGAAGGCAACTGGATAGACATGTAATACATTGGTAATGTGAGTTATATAAGTTATTTGAGTTAGCAGGGCCGCCGTTTGGTGGCCCTTTTGTGTTTCCAAAGGAATTAGTCCCATTCCATTATTAAGGCCTTGGTATAGGAGGGGGGGATAAAATGTGCTGCCTTTTGTCCAATTCACGGGTTTTCTGGTTAGCATTGTGGTCCCGGAATAAGGGAATGTTGTGTAATTTTAACACAAGATAAATCCTAAATACCCATTATTACACAGTTCCAATACAATAACAAATCTTGTTTAAATGACTGAAAATCAACTAAGTAAAGGCTTTAATTGAGTTCGGTATCGTTTTTTCATAGGTAATGGTAATAATTATTAAAATTAGAATCATGAGAAAACTATTTTTTGGAATTGCATTATCAATAACAAGTTTAACCGCCTGTGCACAGGAGAACAAAGTAGTAAAGGGGGCGGTTACGGAAATGAGCGTTGCCCAAGATAAGTTCTCGGAAATAGGGGCAGCAGAATTGCCCGAAGCAGTGACCAAGGCAATAAATACCTATTACCCTTCTGCGGTTATCAATAAAGCATATGTAAACAACTCCCAACAATTCAGGTTGGATATAATTTTGAAGGAAGGGAATAGTGGAACTATATATGCGGATAAAGACGGTGATTGGATAGAAAGATAGGATGTGTTTATTTTAATATTATTGGTGGATCCAATATTAATGGGGTTGTTTTAACGATCCCATTTTTTGTTTTTGCTATTTCTAATCCGGAGTAATGATGCCCAACTAAATAGTATAACCATTGTTTTGGCGGCTTTTATTACTTAAGAATTAAGTAATACGGAAACTGTCTTTGAAATATTAATGTGATTCAAAATATGGAGTGTTTAGTTTTTACCCATTAAATGGGTTTGATACACAAAAATACACAGTTCAATTTTTTACATACATTTTGTAAACCATACGTTTACAGTTAGTTACGATCATAATGGGTATTATTTGAATTTTGGTATCATATTTTCAATAGATATAACAAGTTTAACTATTAAAATGAAAATCATGAAAAAATTATTTTTTGTAGCAGTATTATCATTCGGAAGTCTAACCGCATTTGCCCAAGGTGAAGATGTAGCCCTAGAAACTACACAAACCGCAATAGCTCAGGACGACTTCTCTGAAATAGAAACAAGTGATCTACCAGAAGCGGTTTCAACCGCGGTTTCTACTGACTATCCTTCCGGTAGTATCAGCAAGGCCTATGTAAATAAGCAAGAGCAATATAAGTTGGAAGTAACCTTGGAGGACGGTACTACAGGTACTTTGTATGCCGATAAAGACGGTAATTGGATAGAACTATAGTAAAACTTGAATTATTTGTTTTGTATCAAGTTGGTTTGGTAAGAGGGGGATTGTTTTATACAATCCCCCTCTTTTTTATGAAAATTTTTAAAGGCAACTAACTTTCTTATGGTATTTTTACTATCAATAGTAAATTGTAATAGAAAGGTATGCCCAAACTCCTTATCATTGAAGATGACGCCGCTTTTTGTCAAATGCTTCAAAAGTTTTTGATTAGAAACGGTTACGATGTAGACGTTAGTTTTACTGCCCAGGAGGCCAAGACCAAATTCAAGGCAACCACCTATAATTTAGTATTGACAGATTTGCGTCTCCCCAATTATGATGGGCTTCAACTATTATCCGATATAAAGGAAGTGAATCCAAAGACGCAGGTTATTGTAATGACGGGTTATGCGGAGGTATCTTCTGCTGTGGAGGCCATGAAAAAAGGTGCCTATGACTACATTTCCAAACCTTTTACGCCAGAGGAAATTTTAATGCAGATAAAAAGTGCCTTAAACCAAGTGGCCGATAGGCAATTGGATAGTGGGACAAAGGAAAGCCATAAGTTTGAACATACGGTAGATGAACCATCGGAGAATAGGGTTGTTGTTGGACTGAGTGAGGCTTCCAAAAAATTGCATGAGTATATTAAGCTGGTAGCCCCAACGGACATGTCCGTTTTAATTACCGGGGAAAGTGGTACAGGGAAAGAGGTAACAGCAAGGGCAATACACGACAATAGCAAACGCAAAGAACAAAGTTTTGTGGCTGTAGATTGCGGAGCCATTCCCAAGGAAATTGCCACGAGTGAGTTTTTTGGGCATGTTAAAGGTAGTTTTACCGGAGCCGTGGAGGACAAGAAGGGGCATTTTGAAGCAGCCAATGGGGGTACCCTGTTTTTGGACGAAATAGGGAACCTTTCGTATGAAAACCAAATACAGTTATTAAGGGCCTTACAGGAAAGGAAAATTAAAAGAGTGGGAAGCAACAAGGAGATAGACGTAGATATCCGAATTGTAACCGCCACAAACGAAGATCTTACAGAGGCTGTTGAAAACGGTAGTTTTAGGGAAGATCTATTTCATAGGATCAACGAATTTTCTGTGGAAATTCCGTCTCTGGAGGATCGTGTTGAAGACCTGCCACTTTTTGCGGACTTCTTTTTGCGAAAGGCCAACCGATCCTTAGGGAAAAATGTGGAGGGTTTTTCAGAAGATGTAAAGGATATATTTAGGCAATATCATTGGCCCGGAAATTTACGGGAATTGCAGAACGTTATAAAAAGGGCCGTATTGTTGACCAGTGGGAATACGGTAGAGAAGGAAGCTTTGCCAAAAGAAGTATATAGAAGTAAGGAAAGCAATGTTAATGTCGATAACTTTTCCAAAGCCGATTATGAGAAGGAACAAATAGTTAAGGCTTTAAAACAATCAAATTTTAATAAGTCCAAGGCGGCCAAATTGCTGCAGATTACAAGGAAAACGCTATACAACAAAATTAATCACTATAATTTGGACTTGTAGCCAAATACGATTTAATGGCCAAGATCAAAACGGTGCACTTGTTATGGAGGTCCCTGTACATCTGTTTTAGCACCTTAGGTTCCCATTGGCCCATTTCCAAAATCTCCATTTGTTCTAAAATAGGAACTATTTCCTTACTATTTAATTGACGGAACATGGGGAGCATTCTGTGAGAAACAACATTCACTTTTTTAATGTCCAAGTCATCTACAGCCTTTTTCAATCTTTCCATATTGGTTTTGGTGTCGGTAATAAAGGTCTGTAGAACATCGGCTATACCCTCTTCATCATCACCTAAAAAAGAGGAAATAACGCCAAGGTGGAATAGGTTGGAACCGGAGGTGATAATAGGCTTGGTTTTACTTTCGGCATCTTCATGAACTGACTGGGGGAATAATTTGGTCAATATTTCCAGGAACATATCTTTGGTAAAAGGTTTCTGTAGGATATCTGAAAAACCTGCTTCAATATACTGCTCTCTTTTTAAATCCTTTCGCCCAGTCATGGCTACTATGGGTTGCCCGGCATAATGTGAATAGGTGCCGCTTTGTAGATTGCTCAACACTTCAAAACCGGTAATATTGGGCATTTGTATATCGGTCAAGACCATATTGTATTCAAGTGTCCCTGTTTTTGAAACCTCATAAAAATTATTGTAAGTATGGGAAGAGAGTCCTAAATGTTGACAAACTTCCTTAAGTAGTTTTAGCATAGCAGGGTCATCATCTATGATAAGGAGGGATAACTCAATTTTTGGGCTTAATTCTATTTTCTTGGGAGAATTCAATGGTTTTTTTGATATCTCCAGTGGAATTTCAACCGTAAATGTACTGCCTTTGTTTTCCTCGCTTTGGAGACTAATTTTTCCGCCTAAGAGTTCGGTGAGTTTTTTGGAAATGGTAAGGCCTAGTCCATAACCACCATATTTTTTGTCCATATGGTCCTCCGCCTGGGTAAACTCTTTAAAGATGTGCTCTTGTTTTTCTTTCTTAATACCTATGCCAGAATCTGTTACCTGAATTGAGGTTTGGTAGTTGCCATTGTCCTCACTTTTTACCCTTGCTTCAACTTTTATGAATCCTTCGTCGGTAAATTTATAGGCATTACCAATTAGGTTGGTCAAAATTTGTCTAATCCTAAAAGGATCTCCCAAAACGGGATTATCCAATTGCCTGTCTATTTTTAGCTGGAGTTCTATGGGTTTCGTTAAATGTATTTCCTTAAGGTTTTCGGCAGTTTCCCTGATAAGATCGGAAAGTATAAATGCCGTTTGGTCTATCTTGATTTTTCCAGCCTCCAATTTGGAAAAATCCAATAGATCGTTCACTAGGCTATCCACATATTTTGATGCGGATTTTACATTCTTTAAATAGGATACCTGTTTGCCCGAGAGCCCTGTGTTTTCCATTAATTCTGAATAACCTGTTATAGTATTCAATGGCGTTCGTAGGTCATGGCTGACAGTAGAGATTAATTGTTCCCTACTTCTTAAAAGGGATTCGGAAAATTTCTTTTCTTTCTCCAGCTGCTGTCTGTACAGTTGTACCTTCCAATAATCTTTGGTAATCAAAAAAGTAAAGAGACCCACAATGGCTATGCCCAGCAAGCTGGCAAAACCGGCCACACGTAGGCTTCGTTTTAGGGCAGTTTGTTTTTTTAGGTTGTCATTGTAGGACTTTGTTATTACTTCCTGTTCAAAGGCAGAAATAATACTTCGTAGCTGTTGGGAAATTTCCAGATCGGCCCTACTTAATTGCAATTCTTTCTGTGCTACCGAACGCAAGGCCTTGGTATTGCTCTGTTTGGCCTCGGCCAAAAGCGATTTGGAAACCGTTAAAACAGAATCTACCCGTTGGGAAACAGGAATGTTACTGGTGTCTTTTGGTACGTTTTCACTTAGGTATTCTGCCCATTTTTTTAAGGTGTTCTGAGCATCAGGAGGTAAGTCCGAATAATTGGGATTAAGGCTCTCAGGAGTAATTTTTCCAAGGGATTCCTCAATTTTACTGAATTCCTTGAGGGCATTGTCTATAGAATTGTTGGTTTCGCTTTTCCTTTTTAATCGAAGAAGTTCATTGCTGTTAAATACCTTTTTTTTAAGAAGACCCTGCACGCTATCCAACATTTCCTTTTGATAGTTATTAACCGTGAGTAACTTAAGGGAGTCTATGGTGATAAAGATGGAATCTATCTTTTGGGCATAGGCCGTAAAACTTTTTGGGGTCTTTTTTTGGAGTGCCAGTTTGGAAAGACTTTCCGCCTCATATAGTTCGGTTAGCAGGGAGCCTGTTTTTAGTAATTTGGCATCATTTTCCGTTGCTGTGTCTGTAGATACAAATACCTTTATTTCAGAAAATATAAAATAGGCCACAACTAGGGTCAATATCCCAAGCATTAAGTAGCTGAACATTATTTTAAAGGTGAATTTGTTCTTAGTCTTGTTCATTAATAATTCCAGTTTTTACGGCTGTTATTCTAATTTACGTATTTCAAGGCCCAATGGTCTATAAATTATAGTTAATTATTTATTGCTTTTTATTATGATATTAGAATGGGCGTATGTAAATTTGCGCCCGTCTCAAAGGGGTGCTTGTTAGGTCAGGCTGAGATTATACCCAAGGAACCTGGGCAGGTAATGCTGCCAAGGGATGCGAAAATCGCGTTTTGGAATTTCCAACGTTTTATTTTCGATACAATTTCGTAATCGGAAAAAAACAAAAATCAATTTTTAACAAGAATAATAGCCCCTTTTATTCGTAACAAATGTATTACGGATGAAAACTATGTTCACAACGGTCGCTATCGTAGCGACTACGCTTTTGGCGATTGGCCAAGAGAAACCCAAAGATTCTTTGGAAGGAAAAGAAATTGCCTTGGATGAGGTATTGGTATCTGCCGTTAGGGTTACCAAGCAATCTCCGGTAACCTTTACCAACCTCACCAAAGAACAGATCAAACCCAGAAATTTAGGACAGGATATTCCTATTCTAATGAATTTTCTTCCAGCCGTGGTTACCACTTCCGATGCCGGTGCAGGTGTTGGCTACACAGGTATCCGGGTTCGTGGAAGTGATGGTACGCGTGTAAACGTTACCATTAACGGGATTCCCTACAACGATGCCGAATCGCATGGTTCGTTTTGGGTAAACATGCCCGATTTTGCCTCTTCCACAGAAAGCTTGCAACTACAACGTGGGGTGGGAACATCAACAAATGGATCGGGAGCCTTTGGAGCCAGTTTAAATTTGTTGACCGATGCCGTTTCCGACGAGGCTTTTGGTCAGATTTCGTCTTCCATAGGTAGTTTTGGAACACTTAGGAACAATTTAAAGTTTAGCACCGGATTGTTGAACGATCATGTGGAAATTGCCGGGCGCTTGTCCCGAATTACTTCTGACGGCTACATTGACAGGGCTTCTTCCGAATTGGATTCCTACTTTTTACAAGGGTCCTATGTGGATGACAATACTTTGGTGAAAGCATTGCTCTTTGGCGGGCATGAAATAACCTATCAGGCTTGGAACGGAATAGATGCCGAAACCTTGGAATCTGACAGGACTTTCAATTCCGCGGGAATCTACACCGATGAAAATGGAAATACCCAGTTTTATGACCACGAAGTGGATAATTACAGGCAGAATCATTTTCAATTGCATTGGAACGAACAAATTGCGGATAATTGGAATACCAACCTGGCATTCCATTTTACGAAAGGAAGAGGTTTTTTTGAACAATATAGGGAAGACGATGATTTTGGTACCTATGGAATTGAGCCAATAATGGTTGATGGGGAAGTAGTGGATGAAACCGATCTAATACGCAGGCGCTGGCTGGTCAACGATTTTTACGGAACCACTTTTTCTGCAAATTATGATAAAGAGAGTTTGAACTTAATTCTTGGAGGAGGTTGGAACAAATATGAAGGAAGCCATTTTGGCGAAATTATTTGGGCCCGTTTTTCCAACAATAAGGATTATGAAGACAGGTATTATGATGACAGTTCCGTTAAAACAGACCTAAATCTTTTTGCCAAGGCCAATTACAAGTTTAACGACCAATGGAGTGCCTATGGAGATATACAGTTTAGAACTATTGGTTATGAGGCCAATGGGGAAGACACAGGACTCGTTGATGATACCTTTAATTTTTTCAACCCTAAGCTTGGGATTACCTATGATCTGAACGTAAATAATAATTTTTACCTCTCTTATGCCAGGGCCAATCGTGAACCCAACAGAAATGATTATGAAAGCGGTAGCCCCAAGCCCGAAAAATTGAACGATTATGAGTTGGGATGGCGCTATATTTCTCCAGATGTGCAATTGAATACCAATGTGTACTTTATGGGATATAAGGATCAATTGGTGCTCACTGGCGAATTAAATGATGTTGGAGCCCCTTTACGTGCCAATGTTGGGGACAGTTACCGTTTAGGTTTGGAAATAGACGCTACCATAGCCTTGGGAAATCAGTTTAAAATACGTCCCAATGTGGCCTTGAGCAGAAACAGAAACAAGGATTTTGTGTTTCAACGTGATGGCGAACTGCAAGAACTTGGGGATACCCATATTTCCTTTTCGCCAGATATTATTGTAGGGAACGTTTTAACCTATCAGCCTAAGGAAAATGTCCAATTAAGCTTGTTGACCAAGTTTGTTGGAGAACAATATATGGGTAATATAGATTCCGAAGGATCTAAGTTGGATTCGTATTCTCAAACCGATTTTAATGTGCAATACGAAATCAACACCGGTGGTTTTGTTAAGAGCATAGTTTTATCTGGATTGGTCAATAACATATTCGATTCCTTATATGTGTCCAATGGATACTTTTATACTTTTGATGATGATTATTCAGTTCCCGGAACCGTTACCACCTATGAAGGAGCTGGTTATTATCCGCAGGCAGGAATTAATTTCCTTCTTGGGGCATCTATAAGTTTTTAGGAGGGCATTACTTTTTTATTCCAAAACTTAAAAACCCCTATGTTGGCTAATTCGGACAACATAGGGGTTTGTTTTTATATTCCTCTTTATAATAGAACTATACCGTTTAGGAGAACTAATTATTCGGAAGAAGATTATACATTTTCAGGCACTATATACGGATACCTGTACTTTCTGGTAAGCATTAGATCGGCTTCTTCATTATTAATAAATTTTTCGAACTCTCCATTAAATTTTAAAGTTTCCCCTACACGGTAAGCTATATTGGCAATCAAGGGAAGAACGGTGGACATATGCCCTGTCTCTATATCGCAATTTAAAACATGATGGCTTCCTGAGCGAACCCCGTCTATAAAGTTCCCATAATGTCCTTTGCTGTCAGGGGCGGTCAAGAAGGAGGTGTCGCCTCCAACGGCAGCGCTACCGGCCATTTCAGAACCTGCAAAGGGTTCTGTTTCCTTTCCTCTGTACGCTTTCCAGGTAGAGCCGTTTACTTCCATCCATCCTTCCGTTCCGTAAAACATATTCCCAATCTTAATGCCTAAATTGGCCTCATGGTTGGTATACCTGCCACGGGTTTCAAATTCCAATATTTTTCCATCCTCATATTCAAAAACCGAAGTTTGGGTGTTTGGGGTTTCCTGTGAACATTCCTGGGGTGTAAATCCAAAAATACCTCCCATAGACTGCACCTTTACCGGATGTACTTTTTTGTTGAGACCCCATCTGGCGATATCAAATTGATGTGGCCCTTGGTTGCCGGTGTCACCATTACCGGTATCCCAGTGCCAATGCCAATTATAGTGTCCCTTTTTTTCATTATAAGGCCTATAGGTTGCAGGACCCAGCCAAAGATCATAGTTCAAAGTTGATGGTGATACGCTATCTGGGGAAATTCCGAAGGAATCCCTAGGTTTAAAACAGGTGCCTCGGGATAGAAATACCTCTCCAATACCCCCACGATGCAAGAAATCCATGGCCTGCATTACATTGCTTATGGACCTGTTTTGGAATCCTACCTGTACCACTCGATTATATTTTCGTGCAGCCTCAACCATTTTTCTTCCCTCCCAAACATTATGGGAGCTAGGTTTTTCAACATACACATGTTTTCCTGCCTGGCAGGCCCAGATGGTGGCCAGTGCGTGCCAATGATTGGGAACTGCTACTACTACGGCGTCTATTTCCTTGTCCTCAAATACACGGCGCATATCTTCCTCCGTACCTGGTTTGTTGCCTTTTTGGTTTTTGGCAGCCATTTTTACATTATCGCCCAAAACGGCAGAGTCAACATCACAAACGGTTTTAATATGTACTCCATCATTGTACATCTCGGAAAAATTTTCCAACAAATTACTTCCACGACCCCTAACACCAATAGACCCTAGGATTACACGGTCATTGGCACCCATAATGTTTCCGTAAGATTTTGCGGAAAAGGCAGATGCGCCAACAACAACACCGGTACTGGCAAGGGTAGTTTTTTTAATAAAGTCTCTTCTGTTGTCCATAATTATGTTTT
>TARA_R100001369_G_scaffold331_1_pt1 | contig 15752 bp, 11 predicted proteins | sample TARA_R100001369 | Tara Oceans TARA_R100001369 (sample SAMEA2621528) | marine metagenome | biome: marine biome (ENVO:00000447); feature: surface water layer (ENVO:00002042); material: "saline water (ENVO:00002010), including plankton (ENVO:xxxxxxxx)" | depth 5 m | reverse complement strand
CCTCGACATCCTCTGCTACAGCAAGCTCTTCTGCTATCCCAGGGTCGTTCTCATATAGGGAATCTAACTTATCTTGTAATGTTTTCTTACTTGCTTTCCCCTTACGAGTTATAGGGCTACCCATCTCGGACAGCTCCGTCTCTAACTCTATCGCAGCCTTTCTACCTTCAGGACTGAGGCCATCTAATTCTGTACCCATGGTTTGAATAATCCCAGCCTGCTTCCGTAGCTTGGTCTTCCTCTCCTCTGCTAAAAGTTTCAACCCTGGATCGCCTTTTATTTTTAACTTCGCTCCAGCAAAGGTCGCGTCGTCTGTGTCCGTCACCATAGCAATCATCTCCTCCCGAGACATAGGAGCCCCGTCAGGTCCAAAGGCATACTTACCTTTACCTAATAAAGTTGGGCCAACGGAAAGTATAGACCCTGGCCCACCACCTACCATCTCAAACCCAATCTCTAAAGCATCCATCTCCTGGCCTACAACAGCACGGGCAGTAGCCTCTCCTAAACCACCCCCAATCCCCTCAACCACAGTACCCGCAGCTAAAGCTTTAAGTTTACTTTTAGCAAGTGACTTTGTTGTTGCGACACCTCCCTTAGTTATACCTGCTCCTATCTTCCCTGCTACTCCAGCTGTCAGTCCGTCAATGATACCAATAACTGCACCCCTACCTGCCGCCTTCATCCTAATTCTTAACATAGCCTCTGGGTCTGCAAAGACCGCACGCACACCAGCCTCATCTAACTCTAACCCCTTCTCTCCTATCTCCTCTTGAAGAAACTCAGAGAAAGATAACCCTGCTTCCAAGGTAGCCCCCGCCGCTCCTATTGCATATGGTATACTTGCTGCAGCTCCTATACCAGCTCCAGGTATCGCCCCTACTCCTCCTGCTAATGCTCCTATACCCGCGCCTCCTGCTGTCCCTGCTCCAACGACTGCTCCCGCTGCCGCTATTGAAGCTGGGTTTGCCATCTGTGTTATACTTGTTATAGCGATCTCAGATACTGCCGTAGGAGAATCCCACATACCCATTAAGAAACCCCATGCTCCGCCACCTGCCGCCTCAAAAGCTTGGTTAAAACTCCTCATCTCATCCGACTCTCCTCTCTCAGCTAAAGCTTCGCTCGCATCTAAGTAGTCTTGGATATCTTGAGACGATGCCTCCTTCCCTTTGTACATCACCTCTAAAGCTTCGTCGACGGTATTACCCGTCTCGATACCTTTTGCTCCCGCTCTCCATATATCCCCAAAGAAATCTGTTACCCCAAACTTTCCAAACGTTCTTTCCAGCGCAGTATCTTTCTCCCCAGTAGCTACAGTGCCCCCCCTTCCATCAAACAATGAGGCGCTTCTATCTCGGGCCTCTTCTTCCCGTGTACTTCTTTGGCCCCTATACCTTCTTCCCGATTCAAACCGCGTGATATCTCCTCCGCCAAACTCATCTGGGACCTGTCCTACAACGTCACCTCTTCTACCTCCAGGTATTGTAACGCTTGAGTCAACGACCTCGGAAGACTCCGATGAGATAGGTTCTTCCTCCACCACTGGTGTAGTGGATGCCATACCTTCCTCTTGAGAAATAGGTTCGGATTCGTCTTTTTTTTTTACTCCCCAAATAGCAGAGAAGGATTCCAAAGGAGTTTCTTTAGAGAAGATACCACTCTTCTGCCCTAACTTAAACAGCTGTTCCTGTTGATTATCATTGGCCTTACTCCACTTTTCAAATGAAGCCTCGCCTTCTGTAAGCAATCCCTGTTGAACATATAGATCAAATATTTTTCTAAGCTTATCTTCCATATTCTTATTCTTCTCCTGATTCTAAAATAACGTTTCCTGCCGGGACGCCTCCTTGACCTGCGGTGTCTCCTGTGCCTGGATTGTTTGCTGTATTTGTAGCCTCGACCCATTCATTCATAAACTTCTGCATCTCAGAATATGCTTGGGCTATAGACTTAGAGTTAGTACCTGTTATCGTTCTTACTCCTGGACCATCACCTGTATCAGGTAACCCTGGGAAGTTAAACGCGATCACATCATTATCATTATCATCAGCGTCTGTAGCCTCAACTCGGAAGCCAAGATCAATAAGTTGGCTATTGCCTATTATTAGCTCGTCTATTACTGTAGTAAACGCCTCTTTAATCTCACCTCCTGTAGCATTCTCTCCATAGTCAAAACTTTCTTGCAGCTTAGAAACTAAGTAAGCTTGCGGCCCTATATCATTCCCGTCTACCTTAATAGATCCTTGGTAATTCATAGGTTGAATCGGTTTGGTTCGCACATTAGATGCAGCGGCTCCTCCTCCTCGAGTATCTCCAACTACACCTCCTGTTTCTCCATATGCTCCCCGAGCGGCAGCCACATTGCTTTCTCCAATTAAGTCTCCGTAAAGCGAGTCAACTAAATCATTGGTGCTTAAGACAGTGCCATCTGCAGCCTTAGAGCTTACGTCAAACTTAGAGTTATCTGCTCTTGTCACCGTAAAGTTCCCGTCTCCATCTGGCCTTGTGATACTTTTTATTTTCAGGTCCGGGTCTGTTATATTATTATTTGCGTAACTCGCCAGAGCGGTAGCACTTTGCTCTGCTTGCGCCGCATTTCCTGTTACCAAATTAACTACCTCCTCATACATACCCGCTAACTCCTTGTTTTTATTTTCATTATTAATACTTGCAGCACTTTCATTTGGCTTGAATACAGTCTGATGTCCTTTCGCAAGTTCAATCTTTTTATCCAGCTGACTTCTGATAATTTTCTCTGCTTCTTTGTCTACAAGATCTTGTTGTAAAGGAGAGAGTTCAGCTTGTAAAGTTCCTTGTCCATCTCCGTTTGGAACCATAAGAATATACCCAGGGTTGCCTGGTGTACCATCCCCAGGGTTAGCTGCCGCCTCCTCGGGATCTTGAGTCATCATTTTAGCTGTAACCCCCGCGTCTTGCAAGATGCTAATCTGCTGAGCCTCAGTAGCAGTTACTGTTCCCACCAATGAATCTAACATACCCTGACTACCGTCTATTTCTAACCAACTTTCTATAGATTCTACCGATCCTCTACCTCCATCTGTAATAAAGCTGGCATCTATCTGTACCCCCAAACGTGTTACCTCTTCTGAAGCAGAGGTGCTTAATGAGACATAGTCACTCTTCTGGGTAAGGCGCTGATTGATTGAGTTTAAACTCATTAAGTTTGCTGGGTTACTGGCGTCAGTTCCCTTCTTCACAAAGTTCATATCTCCTGTGGCAGGGTTCCCTGCAAAATCCCACTGAGATAACCCCGCGAGTCCCGACATCCCTAACTTTATACCCTGCTCCATTACATTGGACTGCTCTCCAGGGACCTGCGAGTTCATACGCTCTTGGCCCTCCTTATATTCAGCATCGAATTTTCCTAAAGCTGATTTAAGTTGCGTAAAAGAATCCGAAACTTTTTGCTTAGACTGCATAAAATCCGAAGGCTTTAATAGGCCCCTCTTCATAAGCGTATTTTGTGAAGTCAAAAACTCCGAACCCCACTGGCTACCCTGCAAGACCTTTACGTTTAAAGACTCAGAGTCGTACTGCTCCATCTCCGCCAAGTCATTAATGCTCTTGGTCGTAGCCTCTTGTATTTCAGATTTGCGGGTTTCCCTATCGTCACGGATAGTCTCTATGGTCTCCGTCAGGTCTTTGGTGACGGTATCCCAATCGACTTGTGTCTTCGTTAGGTCCCTCTCTTCCCGATAGACATACTGATTTGAGTCTACTATCTTACTATTTACGCTTAAATCTCTTGCCATAATCTATTGATTTCCTTGTCCAAATATAGTAAGCTCATCTAATAAAGACGAGGAATCAGGGGTTCCTAAAGTAACGTTTCTTGACATCTTCCCTGTTATACCCTGCGTATTTAACCAATTGAGGTATGCCTCTGTATCCTTTATATCTATGCCCGCCATCAACGCTTTAGTTTGCATCGACTTATCCCCCATCATCTTACCCGCCCTTTTGTCTGCTATGCTCTTGCCATATAACGGAGCTAAAGAAGCAGCGCTGTCAGCAATTTGAGTTACCCCTTGAATACCTGACGTAATAGAGTCCGCTCTAATTTGCTGTTGCTCTCTCGCCCTTTGATCTTGCATCTTAGCCTCACCTACATCCATAGCTACCATCTGCTGCTTGATATTCTCCTTCGAGTCTGCCTTCATCTTGTCTAAATTAAACATCTCATCTCCCATAGCAAGTTGAGTTTCAAGAGCCTCTGCATTCTGTTGAGCGCCCACTCTGCCTACACCAGCTGCTAAACTTCTTGAATCCCCTTCTTGCAGGGCTTCAACAGCCTGCCTATCTGCGGCGAGGTTGTTCTCAAACTTAGCCTCGTATGCATCTAAAGGGATATCCAATCCTTCGTAGTTATTTACCTCCGCTCTCTTCCGAGCTTCGCTCATCATCCTTGTTGCCTCATTCTCTGCATCTTGTGCTGCTACCTTTGCATTGGCTGCGCTTGTAAAACCTTGGACTGCTTGAAAGCCACCCGCTGCTATACCTACTACTGCTGCTGTTGTTACTGCCATAATTAAAACTTTTTTATCATCTCTGTAGTATAGCTTGAGCCCTCTACAAATCCAGCTTTTTTATAGCTGTTTATAAGGGGTTTGTTTTTTATCAAAGCGTATACAAAACTATTATCTAACTCCTGGGCTAAGTCCGCTATAGTGTTTATCAATAACTCTATCGCTTCCTTCCTCCCTTGTTTATTTTTATATTCAAAATTAGAAACTATCCAATCGCACCAAACGGCTTTCGAATTGGTCCTATACATAAAGCCAGCACATACGGGAACCCCGTCATCGGAGACCATGAACCCACCTGTGCCATTCTCTGGGAGAAAGTCTTTAGATGGAGGTGTCCATCGCCAGTCTTTCCACCATTGGCACAATATGTTTTCGTAATCTCCTTCTTGTAATGGTTCTATATTTAATTTCATTACTACAAAGATAACTAATTTTAAGGAAAACTTTTCATAACGCTTCCGCCTACTGCAAATAATTCTACAGCAGCAGTATTATCGTTCTCTAAAGTAAACTGCATAAAGTATCCGCGAGCTCCGTGAGACTCTGCAACGACATCTTTAAAGAAGAAGACGTAATCCCCCGCGTTAGGGTTAACTCCTGACGTACCGCCTGGCCCAGGCTCAACGATAGAGGTATTTATTGTAACAGTTTGATTTATAAGGTCAACCGCAATAACTTGCCCTCCATATTGAGGAGCACCTGTAGCTACGGGAGGATTACCTGTAGTTGGTGTAGAGTATATATAGTCTCCTATGCTTAATATATCTCCAATAGGAACATTAAATAAAATCGCCACAGAAGAAGACGGACCCCCTACGCCTAAGCAAAATCCAATTCCGTTTACATTTCTATCTCTGTAATCTCTTGTTCCCTCTGTCTCCCTAAGAAAAGTAAACCACTCTCCTTCTTTTTGTACAAAATATGTAGCCAGCATAGACCCCGTGCCTAAGTCTGTTATTAAAGATGTGCACTCCCACCTATCGTCACTCTCATATGACATAGTCTTAAAGAGCTTAATGGTCTTAGGCTCAACGTTTAACACACCTGTAATGGTAGATTTGTATTGAACTCCGTAGTACTCGTTCCTGGTTTCATTTACATTATGACGGTATAAATTTCCGCCGCTAATAGTTCCGTCTTTATTTTCCGCAGGACCAAAGCTATAGAAATATCCATTCATCCCGATCATATAATCAGGTAGGTAAGAGTAGAAAGACGGCCATCCTTTGGAGTCTTGCGAGTACGATAGTGTAGCTGCTTTATCTGCCATAGTATTTTATATTAACAAGTTCCTGTGCATGATCCAATATTAGTTATCACTCCGTCAGAGCTTATAGTTACACATTTTGAGACACCGTCTCCATCTACTATAGGCACAACAATATCTGCAGCGGTAGTGTTAGCGGAAGTTTCTCCATTAGGATCTAAAAACACCCAGTCGTGTACACCAAGTATAGTATTTGTTCCGTCTCCTCCAGGCTCTACTGAGCATGTCCAATATATTATTGTGGGTGTAGCTGCGCACGTAGCGCCAACGATACCCCCACTAAATTTATTAAGATCTTTAGGGCAATACACAGTAACCTCCCACGCGGTACCCGCAGAAGGTCCTTCTACATAGAGCTTAATAAGGGATGAAGTTGGGTCTGTTTTAGGGATTACCATAAAAGCTTGGTTACCTGTAACACCCCCAGCATATCCGATATAAGTAATGCCAACGCCTCCTTCGGATTCAGGGAGATATGGCCCTAATGTAACAGAGTTTGCTTGTGCTATAAAGGTTTCTAAACTTAGGTCGTAGGCATAATATACTCCATTATATGTAACCCCATTACTACCCAGTGAGTTAGTAATTCCTAAAGCGCTTGCTTGAGTGACTGCTCCTATGAGTCCTTCCTTGTACCCGTGGATTGAAGAAGAATATTCCGTTGCTGCAAGTTGAACTCCAAATTGAGTATAATACCATGTTAGCTGATCGGGCATAGCGTAAGGGTCAAACTTTACCACCACGGCCCCTGTGGTAACTCCAGCATCAAAGCCTACATAATATAAACCGACGCCACCACTGGCTGAAACAGGAGTGTCGCAAGGCACAACACATAAAGGGCAAGCTTGACAGGGACCCAAGGCGCCGCTAAGCTTCTGGCGATACACGCCGCCTACTTGATACCACCCATCAGATGATGGTGCAGACAAAGCGCTATCGGTCCATATATCTGTTGCGTCACAGAATACTGTACTGTCGTAATAAAAAGTTGTAGGTATCGGCATAATTTAATTTTTTAACATGTTCCTGAGTTTATAACTAATCCGCCTGAAGCTACTTCTATCCAGTTCTTTGGGCTTGCAGCAGAAGGAGACGACGGATCTACTATATAAAATCCTGGGGTTCCAAGTCCTAACTCAGGAAGACATTCTATTACGCCTGCCGCATACACAATATCCCCTATGACAGGTATCGGTCCCGCTCCAGAAAATTGAATAAGACTGCTTCCAAAACTATTTGTATCTACCGCACACGCTCCTATTTGCGTCTGTTGTCCAGGGCTGAAATAACATCTATTGCAAGCTGTCGTACAGTTACAACACGCGTCATCAGCGCTTACAGCGCTATAACACAGCTGGTCTTCTGTAGCGTTTCTGAAATCCCAAACAAGGTATAGATAATCGTTAGCTCCAGACATAGCAAAAGCTGTCTCTGTGGCTTGGAAAATAGCAGTTGAAGGGTTTGTTATAGGAACTATCTCACTTGCCGCAGCCAGTAAAGCCGTCATATCCGCTACGGTATTGGCATACAAAGTGTTGCTTGACAGTATTCTAAACTTATGCAGAGTAGGGTTAAAGTCAAAGGTGTCAGGTGAAATCTTGTTTGTTCTAAGGGTAATATTAGACCCATCATATGGGAATATCCCTTGTGACATAGGCCCCGTTTGCTGTTGATATAAAGAAGTAGCAATGCCTCCTTGCATAATTACAGGCACCTGTGAGACAGGGCTTGTTGTAACCCCGTCAGTCCACTCATACTCAATATGAATGCCTTGGTTTACATAATTGTTACCGTTTACTACAACTTGAATTAACGTCACCTCATCTTGAGGAGGACACCCAGGAGTTAAGCTGTAAGTAGCGGGCACACTCCCTGGCAAACCAGCGCTATAAGGCACTATACTAAACGTTGCTGTTGTTGGGTTAGAAGACGTTTTATTAAAAGACAAAGTTCCGTTAGTACTTACCACCCCTGTGCTGGTAGGCACTCCGTTCCATGTGACGCTTATAATAATAGACCCCTGAGTTATACTGTATGGGATATCTATTTGCCCAATCAGAGAACCAAAGTTAACAGCGAAGTCTAACGTTTGGTCGGTAGCGTTTTGACTTGCCTCTTGCCCACACGGAAACTCTACTAATGGCATAGGGATCTGAATACTATTCATTCCCAATACATACTCGTTCATATAAGGGTCGTACCCTCCCAACTTTTGAGTAGTAATTTGAGCGGTAAACTGATCCCTAAAATAAGACCGCATCCCCATTTGAGAAATTATCTGTAGTTGATCAGATCCTCTACTGGCTCCCGTTAAAGACAAAACCGCACTTCTCTTAGCGTCAGTAAAGTACATACTGGGCCCCCACTGAACGAAGCTCTCAGGGTTGAAGCTAATACCAAACTCTTCTATACGAGCTATCTGTCCACCTAATACTTCAGGTACCGAAGCTATAGCTCCGCCTCCTGTAGAGTCTGTTATAACATTTTTGTCTGACAACACGTAAGAAATCCTATCCTCTTGAAGGACAAGTATATCTGTCTCACGAGAATGTAAAACCTGTATGGGACCGAAATTGGTTTCTAAGTCTTTAAAGTTTACGAGTCCTAAATTAAACTCGTTTAAATTATTAAAGTTTGACCCATTGCGGAAGACTCCACTGTATGTCATCCCCGCAAGCCTATCCGCCTCGCTAAAGGCTTGGTTAGACTCCGCCATAACCCTATCTCCCAACTTAAAAAACCTACCGTCTATACGGTCTTCTATTCTAAAACTCTCTACCCCATTACCAAACGTGTAGCAGTTTATAAAATCTAAGGTTGTTTCTAAAGGCTGGTTTAAAGTTTGGGTTTGTCCACCAGGCTCTACTGTATAAAACTGTGTCTGTGGGTTCCAAATTTGTGCAGCTTCGTGATAAAAATTACCGTCCACTGAAAGATCTTTTATGACTCGCATCATTTGCGAAGCGTCGTAGAATAAATTCGGGTCTACGGCGTCAGGTTCTGTTTCAAAACAGAAGGTTCCAGAAGAATAGTTTATACTTACTTCTAATTGGGTTTGAGAATCTGTTTGCCAATCAAACCCAACCGTTGCTTCCGTGCATGTAGGGATCATGGACTTGCTTTTTATAAAGTAGTCGGTTCCCGATTGAGTGACGTAAATTTTAGAAGTAAAACAGGTTCCTGGCACAGTATCTGGACCTGACCCAAAGGTGTAAAGCTCAGGGTCAAATTCAATATCCATATTTTGAACAGGAGGTATAATGTTTGTAGAGTTTGACTGCACCAAAGTCTCAAAACCTAAACCTATAAGGCACGCGTGAATAGTATCATAGTTTTGATCTACCAACATGTCTCCACTATCCCAAATAATTAGTTTTGTGGGACAGGCTCCATCATTTGTAAGCCTTTGGTTTGTAGAAGCTACCCGCACCGTACTCCCCGCAGGGATAGACCCTGCAATGGCTGGAGAAGAAGCAGGAGGGATAAGAGCGATCTGAGAGCACTCACTTATTCCAGAGTTATTTGAGGTTACGTCAGAGTTTATGTTCGCCGTGTCGTCGTCGCCTATAGCGTTCCATCCACTTGACTTCAACCTCATATATAGACCTGCAGGGTTAGCCGTATTTATCTGGCCCGAATACAAAGCCTCTTTATCCAACACCTCTGCCGTAGCATGCTGTAGAACAGGGCCATTGGCATCGATCTTTACAGTAAGCACATCTCCTACAGATACTATGTTTTGGCTATCTCCCTCGAGTCTAAACCAAAAGCTGGCGTCATCTTGAATAAAAGGCGTAGGCCCTTCATTTGATCCTGTCTGTTGGAAAACTAAACTACTCCATATAGTTTCATAATTCCCCTGGCTTGGCTTTACCACAAACTTATAGTACTTCGCCCAATAAGGAGCAGTATTTTGTAGGTTTACCTTTATTTTGTTTTTTAATACCGATGTGCTGGAAGGGAAAAATACATTGTTGTTTTGACTGGTAAGAACCGTAGAAGACCTGGCATACTCATCCATATATACCACCCCCACCTCGTAATCTCTATAGCTGTGTAAGCTTCCGCGCTCTGCAGTCGTTTGAATAACACCCCCTGTAGCTGCTAAATTAAAAGCAAAGTACTCATACTGAATAGTTTCAGGGGTAGAGTTAAAGTAGTATGTAGCTGCTGGAGCTGTAAGAGTAAACGTAGACCCAGCTACTGTAAGACCAAAACTTTGTTGAGTACATACGGAAGTGAGGGGAGGGAAAGTAGTCATCCCCGCCACAGTACACGCGTTGGTAACAGCCGTGTCTACGAGTAATAAATAATTGCTTGTAGTAGTGTTCTGCCATGCGTATGGCAAAGCTGTATTAAACAAGTCTGTTAAAGTACCCCCATTCCCCGCAGGGTTTTCCGTTGGGGGATAGGTTGGTGGTGTAGGAGTAGTATAAGGGATAAGCTGCTGGAAGCTATTATTCGCCCCCACAGCCGAAGCAAACTCTTGCGAGGTAAGCATCTCATTTACCGTACTATATTGTACCGGAGCAATGAAGTTTAATGTTATAGTAAAATCAGGAACCACTACAGAGGCTGGTTGAGCATCGGCTCCGCTTCGCGTACTCTGAACGTTTTGCATAGCCAAGAAGAAACGGAAATACGTTCCTGGTATAATAGGCGTAGTAATGGAAGAGAGATCAAACCCTGCTGTAGCGTCTGCAACTACTGTTCCTGGAGCTGCGGGATCGATACTGTAAGTTCCATTAGAGCCTGCGGTAGGAGGTAATGAAGTTACGTCTATACTCTCCGTGCTGGGAGATAGCTGATACTGCATCTGTATAGAGTCTCCGCCCTCTCTGTTAACCACATCGTACTGATCTACATAGTTTCCGTACATTAATCTATTGCCCTGAATCGTTTGAGCTTTAGCTCTTCGTGGGACATTATCGTACAACCTAAGAAGCTCATCCGATCCTAATAGTGTAAGAATTTTACTGTTGCTAAACTCTTCCTGCTGAAAAGAGTCATTAGGTAAACCCAGCTCAGCTTTATTATAATTCTTAATAATAAAAATATTGTTACTGGTGGTATCTTTATATAAGAGCTGTATCTCTTTTACCCTTTCAGATCCTGTCGAGAACCAAACGTTAGCAGCATTAAACCTATTTATCATGCCGACGTTTTTAAACGTCTCTTGGCTAAAGGCAAAGTCTTTAGGCTCGAAGGCTGGGTTCGTAAACAAAGAGGTAGCGCTGTACCCTTCATCCAAATATCTATAGCGGTACGCAAAACGTAAGAACCGCATCTCCATGTAGTCTCCCTGACCTGTATTCACAAGTTCTACGTGTGGAGCTCTAAGAGGTTGAGTATTCGTAGTAGGGTTTACATCCTCAAACCCAGGGGGTTTAACAATAACGCTGATATCTTCCTCTTCAATACCGTCACTTATACCTGTTGGTACAGGATAGTTTCTGGTTACGTTAATATATCTCGGAGGGTTAAGGTCATCGGTAAAGAATAAAAGATCCTCAATTTTATTTACCCCGTTGATAAGGTATGTCGGATTAAAATTAAGGACATCCGTACTAACAACATGATACAATAATGTATTGGTGTTCGTGTTATATGATAGTATCATATCTACCTCCACCTGCCCTGTTGCAGGGTCGCCTGGATCGTAAACAAACCAATAGATAGTTTCCGCCATGCCATCTTCAAAAGCGCCTATACACCGCGCGTTATTCGATAGAGGATTTCCGTTGTACTCAATATTAGGGGTAAGGTTGGTGTTACCCTTAGAGTTTTCTACCGCTCCGACCTCTGTCGCTTCAGTAGAACCCAAGCGAACGTTTAAAGCGTCAACATATTCGCCAAGAGGAACCAAGCGTTCATCGACGCTTTTGTTCATCTTACCTGCAATAAAATTAGTTTGTATTAGCATACTACTTTATCCATTTATCTTTACCTCTCATGTTCATTAAGAGACGTCCGGGGTGCATGTTACTTAATCTTATCTTTGCATTCCTTAGCAAAGAGGATTTGTCTTTTCGGGCTCTGTTTATTACATACTCCTGAGCGGACAGTCTGTTGTTGAGAAGAGAAAACTTAATGGCAGCGTATAGATATTCTTCAAAAAGTTTATTTACACTTACGCTCGAATCATTCCCACTCTCCATCCCGTCAGATATGTACTCTAAAACCACAGACTCTCCTCCTACACCTGAGCTAAAGTTTATAACACCACCCTTTTTGTTTATGCTAAAGGTCGGATTAGCGTTCGCTGTCTCAGTATTTAATCCAAAACGAGCTCCAATAGCGTAGTCGAAATACCATGCTCCATCGACATTCCACCCCAAGGTATTATTGTACGGGCTACCTTCGTTAAGATATATACTTCTGGTTTGCCCTGTAATGCGATCTATATCTAACTTAGAATCGGCAGGCTTAAGAACGTCTCCGTAGATGTCAAAAAGAATCCGAGCGTTATTGTCCTGTAAGTATGCCCCGCTCCAATTGGTCTGTATATTCTCTGTCAAAGGAAGAAGCGTTCCATTGCGGTATATAGAAATCCTCACCCAGTTAACGTAGTCGGGAGGCAAGATAAATCTTAGCTGATCGTCGATTGTTAACTGAAGGATTTTTATTTCCCTCATAGCGTCGTAGTTTAATTCTTGTATTGCTCTCTTAGCAAAAAATAAAACCTGATACCTATTTATATTATTTATAAGCTCATTATTCCCTTGATACATTAACATGAAATTGTTAACTATATCATCCAAAGAAACATATTGATACGATCCCCAGTTAGCATCCGTAGGAGATACTTGACTGTTTTCGTAATACTGATAATCTGTTATATACGTCATTATAATTAGCTTGTTTCTTGTGTGTCTGCCTGTTCTTCAGCAATTCCGAAGTTAGCTACTTCAGGCTCACGAATTTCTATACCCACATACTGACATATCTTAGCCACTAAAGAAGGCTCATCAGAGAGAGGTAGCTCAAAGTCTTGATAGTCCGCTGCAGAGGCGTTAAACAAAGGCTCTCCGCCTATTAAGTCTACCCATGTCCACCTCGGGGGGTTAGGGTATCTTATGTACTGAGCTTTAACATCACATGGCCCCATGTCCTCACCTAAAGTATATGGGTCATTTAAACCACCCCATGTAGTGGGGTATACAGATATTAAATTCCCATCTAAAACATAACAAGGGAATTGCGGCGTAGGATAAGTAAGGTTGCTGCTGGTAAGGTTAAATATTTTGCTTTGACTTACCCTCTCTACCTCTACGATATTGTTGGAATCGTATATAGCGTACCCCTCCGGGGCTCCCGGCGCTTGTAAAAACAAAGTGGCTGAGCATGTTACAATAGATCCTATAGGTGTTGCACCATTACTTATGTTCTGCACCCAGCCCTGCAATCCTGGAGCCCCTGTCGCGGGATATGGTGCCAATCCTGTTGCGCTGGTATTAATAACTAAATCTCCTGGCTGTACGCCTAAAGTAAAGAAGTTATTTGTATTATCTATCAGGAGGTTCCCAGAAAATACTGAGCTGCTCGTGGTTCCTCGTACTCTAAGCGTAGGGTACCTATACAGCTTATTTATAAGATAGTAGTCTGAAGGTAGCTGATATACAGCCGAGCCTGATAGACCAGAAGGAACGTTAGGTACACTTGGAGGGTTAAGCTGAGCTAAAAAAGCTTGGGTAGAAAAGGAGTCTATAACTTCTTCTAAACCTTTTACTATATCTGCATAGCCTGTGCCCGAAGATCTTGCGTTTTCTCTATTTATCCAGTTGTTGTACTGATAAAAGTAATCCTCAAACATATCCATCTGCGCCTGTTTAGCGTAGAGGTTGAAATCCTGTGGCGAAATATATCCGTAGTTATTTTTGTTAGCTATAGCTAACACCGTATTTCTTACATCATTTATAGGCATACTAAAATGTTTTTACAAATATACGTATAAAAAAAAGGGCCCCATTTTTTGGAGCCCCTTTCTAATATGTATAATATATCTTAAGCTAAAGCTATACCTGTTGCATAAAGAAATGGTGGTCCGCCATTAACCATAGGCATTTCTGCCACCACATTTGTCCATGAAGACTGTAGCGTCTCTACCATTAAATCAGTAAAAGCAATAGACCATGCATAGTCCGCCTGAGCTTTATTAATTGTAACCGTTAAAACATCAGAAGCAGCAGTTTTAGTTTTATACCGCAGAGCCACCGGAGTGGTTCCTGCGCCACCCGCTGTAGGGATAACCATAGCTATATTTTCTAAATTAACTAACCTTCCTCCAAAACCACTTTGAGAGATAATTACTCCATCATCAGTGGCATTGTTGTTAAACAGAATATTATCTACTAACACGGAAGTGTTAGAAAGTACTTTAGTTACTGTGCCAGAAAAACCCCCTGTAGAATTAACTACAAGATCTCCTACACGAACATCTGTAAGGAAAGTTCCTGAAGCATTTACAAGAGTATGTGCGTCTGCGTCTGTATATATTTCATAAGCCACTAAAGAAGCCTCCAATAAAGCGGTTGCTGTTCCGCTAATACTTAAAACAGTATCGCTATCTACAGCTGTTACTGTAGAAAATAGATTACCCGCTGATGTTGTTGAAAAGACAATGTCTCCTACCGAAACGGTGGCTAAAAAGTTAGGTGTTCCACCTGTGTCAGTAAGTTTTCCTGTCGCCGCAGCAGTAGTAGTCGAACTGTTTGTAATAGCAACCACAGCAGGCATTGTTGCCGTTGTGTTACTTAATGGCAAGGGTATGTTTATAAACTTTCCCATAACCTTATGTTATTGCAATTCCAGATACAGCCTGTGGAGGCAATACATCATACGTAACGCGAGTCCAAGAAGTTTGCAAAGCCTCGACCATAGCGTCTTGGATTGCTTTTCTCATACTGAAAGCTACTTGAGCACCTGCCGTTACCGTAGCAACGTTACCGTTAAGGTAAGTTATTACTGTGGCTACATTAGTTGCAGAAGCAGCTGTTACTGACAGGACTTCATTTACGTTCAAAAGAACGTCCCCAGAGCCTGTGACTGGGATAGATAAAAACTTTTCCATTTTACAAATAATTAAATGGGTGAATAAAAAACAAAGATAGGCAAAAAAAAACACCCATCTCTGGGTGCTTTTAATTTGGGAAGGAGATTCGGATTACTAACTCAGCATCTTTACGAGGCCCTTATAGACATCAACTCCTTCGTCCGTCTTTAGATAAGACCCTACCACATGGTATGGATCCTCTCCGAAAGGGATAGTAAGCATTTTCTTTTTATTTCCTTTGAGGTTAAAGTATACATCCTTATTTTTATTTCGGAAGCTTAGCATATTCTCATCGAAGAACTGTCTTACCTCATCTCCGAACTCTAAGTCTGGATCGTTAACTACCTCTATAAAGTCTTCAGGGTTGTATTTAGCAAAGAGTAAGATATCTCTTTTCAACTCTGCAGTACTCAATTTATCCACGGACCCCCCTATAAGGATCCTACTTACAGATAGAAGTTTCTCGAAAGAAAGTTCCTTAGCTATAATTTGAGCATTCAACTCCATCTCTAATATCTCCACATCTTCGGATGCATCTCTTTCGTTATTCACCTCTTCGAAGACTCGGTCTCTACCGGGGTGATAGTATAAGAACTGTTGTAGGACCTGGTTTTCTTTCTCTACAACGACAAGTCCATCTTCAAATACAATAGGCTCTAATATAGCGTTTCCATCTTGCTCATCTACAAATGGAGACCTTTGATTTCTTGCATAACGAAGGGGGCGGTTTACGCCTGTATCTTCATCAAAATACATTAGAGGAGAGCGACTTGTATTGTGTGAAGCCAGCATATAAGTTAGAGGGCACGCCTCCGATTTTAATCTGTACGTCTTAGACGTAAATACTTTTTTGTTTTTCATTTTATTAAATATTTAATTCAAG
>TARA_R100001369_G_scaffold86991_1_pt1 | contig 15768 bp, 18 predicted proteins | sample TARA_R100001369 | Tara Oceans TARA_R100001369 (sample SAMEA2621528) | marine metagenome | biome: marine biome (ENVO:00000447); feature: surface water layer (ENVO:00002042); material: "saline water (ENVO:00002010), including plankton (ENVO:xxxxxxxx)" | depth 5 m | reverse complement strand
AAGCCATTGGTCGCTTTCGTTGTTTGGTAAATGGATGTTGCCATGGTGGAAAGGTAAACAACCCGGACATTGGAATTAAATATTACCATTATCGTTCTCGCGTTTGTGGTATTTCAGATTTGAAGGGCGAACTACTTCACCCAACGCCTTTGTATGCCATGATTTGGCTTTTTTTGGTTGGGTTTATTCTTTTATCACTTCATAATAATGATTTTCCTTCGCCCTTTATTTTTGGCCTGTATTTAATATTGACAGGGATAGGCCGTTTTGTGGAGGAGGCATATAGGGGAGAGGTGCAAACACCTATTGTAAAAGGGTTAAGACTATATCAATGGACAGCAATCGCATCCGTTCTTGTTGGCATGTTTATGACCATCCTACCTGTAGATGTAGTGTACATAACACCGGCTGTTGGTTGGGAAACCTTGGTATCTGCATTGGTCGGTGGGCTTTTTACGGCTTTTGCCATGGGTGTGGATTTTCCTTATTCCAATGCACGTTTTTCAAGATTGGTGTAAATATAGCTAGCAACCCAATTTGAACCTTTGGTCTGCCAAAAAGTTTCCCAGTTGTAGGACTTTTCAATACGAGAATTTGGGTAGTTCCGGTGTAGTTTATCGGCTTAGGAAACCATTTTGTTGATAACCTAAAATTCCTGAATGTTGATTACCTTAGCGCTAAACTATTTTCCATGGAAAAGAGCAAAATTAAAAATGTATTTGTAGCAGGTGCAATAAGCCCGGAGTTCATTGCCAATTCCATTGCAAAGCACCAGTCCAAAACCACTATTGGGGCCCACGATATTTTTTTGGGCCAGGTAAGGGCAGATCTAATTGACGGACAGGAAGTGGCCGCTATAGAATATACGGCCTACGAGGAAATGGCCAATTTAAAATTTCACGAAATTAGGGAGGCTACCTTTGCCAAGTTTAACCTAAGCTGTATGCACATCTATCACAGTTTGGGAAGGGTAAATGTTGGGGAAATATGCTTGTTTGTTTTTGTGTCATCGCCGCATCGAAAGGAAGTTTTTGATGCCTTGCACCATGTTGTGGAAGAAATAAAGAACCAGGTGCCTATTTTTGGAAAGGAACTGTTTGAGGATGATTCTTATCAATGGAAAGTAAATAAATAGAAATGGTAGATATTACCCATAAAAAACCTACGTTACGCACTGCAATTGCTCAGGCTATAGTCCAAGTAAGTTCAGAGGATACTATAGAGGCGATAAAAAATAATACGGTACCCAAGGGCGATGTGTTTGCCATGAGCAAGGCTGCCGGTCTATTGGGCGTAAAGAAGACGGCGGAACTTCTGCCGGACTGTCACCCCTTACCGATAGAATACACCAATATTTCGTACTCCATAGACGGCTTGAAGATTACGGTTTTGATTACGGTAAAGACTATTTACAAGACCGGGGTGGAAGTGGAGGCCATGCATGGTGCCAGTATTGTGGCCTTGAATATGTACGATATGCTTAAGCCTATAGACAAGGGTATTGAAATACAAAATATTAAGTTGCTTAAGAAAACCGGGGGTAAGTCGGATATAGGTATAAAAGAATAACCCTCAGTTATGATTTTTAACAAATATTTTGGAATATCCCTTCATATCTTTGTGGTATGAAAAAAACAAGCTACTTGCTTTTTTTTAGGATTCTAGCTCTTATACTTTTCTTAAGTATAGGTCAGGTCTCCTTGGCTACAAACAAAGAGGTCAAGGAAGTTAAGTCTGGGGTTAATGGTGAGATCCAAACGGACCATCATTTAACCTATGAGTTGCCCAACTCAGGGCACACCATGCTTTTGGCAGAAGGTAATTATAAATTGCCAACAGTTAACGAGCTAAGGCCCAATCTTAATTTATTTGTGCCGAATACCATAAGTTGCCTCTCCATACTCAAGGAAAAGGAACTTATGTCCTTAAAAAGGGAGGTCCAAATTATTGCTAGTTTGGACGCACTCACCATTATCTATCCCTTTCATACCTTTTTATAAATTTTTCCATTAGTCACACCTAATTCCGGAATAAGCAATTTCGGAAATATTCTCATGCCACATATTTTTCTTGGACTGTGGGGATGTAATTAATAAATGGAATAATTTAAAAAAAAATACAATGAATACATCAATGTTGTTGATATCAGTTTTATTGGTGCTTTGCACCGTCATACCTTTTGTAATCCTTAATAAATCAGGAAAAGGGGATTTAAAATTAATGTCAAAGGAAATTAAAAATTTAATGATCGAATCAAAACTGAAATTCGATTTAAAGGAAAGTTGGGGCAATTCTTTTATTGGCCTGGATTCCAATAATAAGAAGCTTATTTTTTCCAAAGTATTTGATGGTGTTGTGGCACTTGAAAATATTGATCTCAATGAGGTGTCCAATGTCAAAATTGAAAAGAAAACCTACGAGCTCAAGTCCAAAAATAAAAGGGAGACGGTTTTGGAAAAATTGGATTTGGAGATAAGCTTTTTGGATCATGAAAAGCCCGCCAAGATCCTGAATATTTATGACATCAATAGTATTTACATGGAGGATTATGAACTTGTCCGTGCCGAAAAATGGAATACTGCCATCAATGGGGTTTTAAAAACAAATATAAAAAGAGCCAAGGTGGCCTAGTTTCCTAGCTTTATTTTAGTTATAAAAGTAAAGGGCAATCTGGATTTTGGAAAATTGACTTTTCGCAATACAGTTTGCCCTTTTTTGTTCAATATATTTTTGCAGGAAAAGGATCCGGCATTACTCGCGTATTGACCAAATTTCGTTTAAGGGATCGCCCTTACTGCTTTTGCCCGTATGGTGCCAATCCTTGCCCTTTAATTTGTAATCAAAGGAAAGTGCGGCCCCCACGCGGGAATTGTCTCTGGAGAAATAGGCTATATTTTCTGTGTATTTGCCATTGGTAGCGTCATAGGTTCCGCCCCCACTACCAAAAAACTCGAAGGTTTCGGTGTTGTAGGCAATCCATTGAAAATGTCCGTTCAATAAATATTTCATAGTCTTTCTTGGCCTGGAGGTATCCCTTCGTTGCTCCCCCTGGTCCGTTACACGGCCAGTCATTAACCACTTACCGTCCAGATCCTGGGTGCCAAGAGTGGTGGGGGTAAAAGTCATTGGCTTGGGCCCTTCGAGTATTAAATTTCCCTTTTGTAGTTTATAGGAAACATTTATACTGGTTATTTTATCTTCTTTATGATTGGAATTAAACTCAAGGTCCACCTTCAGGTTGTTGCCGGAAGTGGTATAGTAGCCGCCCATTGTTTTTATAAATTCTGCGGGGGACTCTTTATAGATGGTATGCACGTAGTAATCCGCGTCCAATTTCAACTCGTGATGAAGGGTTCCATCCTTGCTTTTTTCCTCAAAATGATAGACGTTGGCCGGAATTTGGGCCGTAATTTTATAAAAAAATGAGAGGAATAGAATTAGACCTATGGAAACACTAATTTTTGTAAGCTTCATAACTATCTGGTTTTTATTTAAAAATAGTCAAGAAAAGGTTAAAAATCAACGGTTTAAATTTAATTTTTAGTTAATTTTTTGTTATAGGGGAAATTCATTTTTTACTTCAACGTAAAATTTTTCAAAACGCTTGTTTTTTCATTTTTTTTGTTTTCATTTGTCACATCAATTTAGCCTTAAATTTTATCTTGATAATAGCATCTAGTAGCGTACAATGAACCATACTTACAAATTTGGGTTTCTGGCAACAGAAAGATTCAGGCAACTGAAATTTAAAGGTATAGGTAGCCAAAATTTACTTGGTATTCCAAATTTTTCTTCTATCGTGTGCAGTCAGCACGACTATTTTTTTATACCCACCACTGAAAAGCAGATAATTGTTTAGGGATTTAGTTATAATTTCTAATATTATTTGCATTTGGCGATGCTATTTACTTATTTACAATTCATATATTTATTTAAATGAACACGAAGTACATTAATCTTATAGATCAAACCTATTATTTCCCACAGGAGGAATTTACCTTGGAGGGCGAAAACCTAAAGTTCCATGGAATTCCACTAATGGATTTGGTGGAGGAATACGGTAGTCCTTTAAAGTTTACCTATTTGCCTAAAATTTCCGAAAATATCAATAAGGCAAAGGAATGGTTCAGGATAGCCATGGAAAAAAATAACTACAAAGGTAAATACCATTATTGCTATTGTACCAAAAGTTCCCATTTTAAACCGGTTTTGAACGAGGCCTTAAAGAATGATATTCACATTGAAACCTCTTCGGCCTTTGATATTAATATCGTTGAAAAATTAAAGGAAAAGGGTAAGATAAAGGATAACACCTTTGTCATATGTAACGGATTTAAAAGGGATCAGTATATTACCAACATAGCCAATCTAATAAACAAGGGACATCAGAATTGTATTCCTATTATAGACAATTACGAGGAAATAGACCTTTTGTCCGATGCCATCAACGATACTTTTAAAGTTGGAATCAGAATTGCATCCGAGGAGGAGCCAAAGTTTGAATTTTATACCTCGCGACTGGGAATTGGATACAAAAATATTGTACCTTTTTATGAGAATCAAATTAAGGACAATGACAAGGTAGAATTGAAGATGCTACACTTTTTCATTAATACCGGTATTCGTGACAATGCCTATTATTGGAACGAATTGGTAAAATGTTTAAAGGTGTACGTGAGACTTAAAAAGATATGTCCATCCTTGGACAGTCTTAATATTGGTGGTGGTTTCCCCATAAAAAACTCTTTGGCTTTTGAATACGACTATCAATACATGATAGATGAGATCATAAACCAAATTAATATTGCTTGTCAGGAAGCGGATGTTGCCGTACCAAATATATTTACCGAATTTGGAAGTTTTACGGTAGGTGAGAGTGGCGGGGCCATTTATGAAATACTATATCAGAAGCAACAGAACGATAGGGAAAAGTGGAATATGATCGATTCTTCCTTCATAACCACATTACCGGATACCTGGGCCATCAATAAACGTTTTATTATGCTGGCCATTAACCGCTGGTATGATGAATATGAACGGGTATTGTTGGGTGGATTAACCTGCGATAGTGATGATTATTACAATAGTGAGCAAAACATGAATGCCATTTATTTGCCCAAGTATAGAAAGGATAAACCCCTGTATATCGGATTTTTCAATACAGGCGCCTATCAGGAGACTATTGGAGGTTATGGCGGGCTGCAGCATTGTTTAATTCCACATCCAAAACATATTTTAATAGATAAGGACGAAAACGGAAATATAACGACCAAATTATTTAGTGAACAACAAAAGGCAGAGGACCTGCTTAAAATTTTAGGATATGAAATGAAACCCAGTGCTAAAGCTGAAGTTGGCAAAAGCATTGAGAAGCAAATTAAATCTGACCTTTAAAATCAATAAACTTTAAACAAATGAATACAACTAACAATTACGCTGGCATACCAGACGAGTTTGCGCAATTGGAAAAGGCAAAGGTAGTTTTGATACCTGTGCCTTATGATGGAACCAGTACCTGGGGAAAAGGGTCGGACAAAGGGCCGCAGGCTTTTTTGGAGGCTTCGGAAAATATGGAATGGTATGATATTGAAACCGACACGGAGGTCTATCAGCAAGGGATATATTTGGCGAATGCCGTAGAGGAGGACAGTTCTCCGGAAGCTATGGTAAATGCGGTACACAAGGTTACCAAGGAGTATATTAAACGGAACAAGTTTGTTACCCTTTTCGGGGGCGAGCATTCAATTTCCATTGGTACCATTAGGGCCTTTAATGAGTGTTTTGATAACCTTACCGTGTTGCATATAGATGCACATGCAGATATAAGGAAGTCTTACAATGGCAGTAAATTTAATCACGCTTGTGCGGTTCACGAGGCAAGTCAGACCACCAACCTTATCCAAGTGGGGATACGCAGTATGGATGCCATTGAAAAAACCTTTATCGATGAGGAGAAAACATTCTTCGCACATGATATGGTAAATGATGAGTATTGGACGGATAAGGTAATAGATCTTATGACGGACAATGTCTTTATAACTTTTGACCTGGATGCATTGGACCCGTCCATTATGCCATCTACCGGTACTCCAGAACCGGGAGGCTTGTTTTACTATGAGACCCTGGAGTTTCTTAAACAAGTATTCGAGGATAAAAATGTTGTAGGATTTGATATTGTGGAACTTTGTCCCAATAAAATGGATAAAACTTCCGATTTCCTTGCAGCCAAATTATATTACAAAATGCTTAGCTATAAATTTATGGGTGAGGCCGTAGAAGACGAATACGACAACACTTATGACGTTGATTCCAAAGTGGGAGGCAACAATAATTCAAAATTCGACGATGACGAAGACTAAAGGAGAGATCTCCAATTTTATTGAAAAATATTATTTACATTTTAATGCGGCCGCTTTGGTGGATGCCGCAAAGGGATATGAGGATCAACTAAAACAGGGTTCCAAAATGCTGGTCTCCTTGGCAGGGGCCATGAGTACGGCAGAATTGGGGAAGATATTTGCTGAGGTTATCCGTCAGGATAAGGTGCATATCATATCCTGTACAGGGGCCAATTTGGAAGAGGATATCATGAACCTGGTGGCGCATTCCCATTACAAACGCGTGCCCAATTACCGGGATCTGACCCCTCAGGATGAGTGGGATCTGTTAGAGAAGGGCTTGAACAGGGTAACGGATACATGTATTCCGGAGCATGAGGCCTTCCGAAGATTGCAAAAGCATATTTTTGAAATTTGGAAAAAAGCGGAAGACGCTGGGGAAAGATATTTGCCACATGAGTTTATGTACAAATTGTTGCTTTCCGGGGTTCTGGAAGAATATTATGAGATAGATCTTAAGGATTCGTGGATGTATGCCGCAGCGGAGAAGAACCTACCTATAGTTTGCCCAGGTTGGGAAGACAGTACCATGGGGAATATCTTTGCTTCCTATGTAGTAAAAGGCGAATTAAAGGCCAGTACCATGAAGTCCGGGATAGAATATATGACCTTTCTGGCAGATTGGTATACCGCCAATTCTGAAAAAGGGATCGGATTTTTTCAGATAGGTGGTGGAATTGCCGGAGATTTCCCAATTTGTGTGGTGCCTATGTTGTACCAAGATCTTGAAAGGACAGATACGCCGTTTTGGAGTTATTTTTGCCAAATCAGCGACTCTACCACAAGTTATGGTTCCTACTCTGGCGCAGTGCCGAATGAGAAAATTACCTGGGGAAAATTGGATATAAATACCCCTAAGTTTATTATTGAAAGTGATGCAACCATTGTTGCGCCCTTAATTTTTGCGTACCTATTAGACATGTAGTATATGGACAATTTAAAAAGAGTTATTGTAGACTTTAAAAAACTTACTCCCGAAGTTTTGAAACTTTTGGTTGAGAAGTATCCGGATGGGTACGACGATCTTAATATCATCTCCTTCAAGAATGCCCAAGGGGAGCGTATCGAGGCCGTTGAAGTGACCACCGAGGATACCAAATATCTTGTCAAAATAAGTGCCAAGTTGGAAAAGACTATGGCCAATTACGATGAGGATGATTATGAGGACTTTGACGATGACGATCCAGAGGCTATTCCAGATGTGGATCTGGAAGGAGTAGAGGGAGATGATGACGATGATTAACGCGTGATGTTTGAGGTTGTTGCCGTTCATATAGCATCTTCGATCAATATTAGGCAATGTAAATCCCAATTGCCTTTAAAAATATTGTTTTCGGACAGTGATGAACTCTATTTGAAAAACGGCGAAAAAAAATTCGTCTATATCTTTCAATATGGTCTGGTATCCTTTTTTAATCATTCCGAGGATGAAAAAGCGAAGATTCTAGACGCCCTTTCCGCCATTACCAAGGAGAAAAATTCTCCCCAATTTACAGAAACAATACAAGTAGAAATAATCGAAGGCCACCAAAAGGTGGCTTTCGATAAAGTAATCTTGCCCAGTTTTGATGCCGAGTTTATTAGATTGGTAATGTTGAATACTTCCCAATCGGTAGCCTTGGACCAATATTCCGAAATTTCCCAACAGCTACTGGAAGAGACCAATGAACACACTCAATATTTGGAAAAGAAAGGAAAACTGAATATTTCGGGAATTAAGCTTAGGAAGTTTATTGGGAAGGTCCTGAATATTAAAAATCAGATATCGGAAAACCTATATATTTTTGACGAGCCCGACAGCACTTGGGAAAATGAGCAGCTGAACAGGTTAAACCTGGAACTTAAACAAACGTTCGATCTAAAGATCAGGTATAGAAATATTCACGAACAATTGGGGATTGTAAAAGAAAATCTGGAATTGTTCAAAGATATTTGGGACCATAGGGAAAGCAGTAGATTGGAATGGGTGATTATAATATTGATTTTGGTAGAAGTTTTGGATCTTTTTGTATTTAGATTATGGAGGTAAATTGTAATTGAACTTTTTACTACCTTAGTTAAAGCATCAAAAATAAAACAAAGCCTTATGAAATTAGCCAGTATAATTTTTGTAACTACCCTATTATTAAGGGGAGTTGATGTATAATGGCGAATTGCACCCGATAGGTGTCGGGATGATCTCATTTATTAAGAATTAAATATAAACAGATGAAAAATGCACCTTTCCATATGTCATTGCCCTGCCTAAGTATAAGCAAAACAGAAGATTTTTACGTAGACGTCATCGGTGCCGAATTGGGAAGGCACTCTTCCCGATGGCTGGATATTAATTTATTTGGAAACCAGATTACGTTCACCAAGGCAGGCATTTTTAATTTTGCCTTTAAGACTTATAAATTCGAAGATACCGTGTTGCCTTCTTTTCACTTTGGGGTAATTGTGGATGAAGACACTTGGAATAAGTTGCATGCCAAATTGACGAAGTCGGAATATGAACTTACGACCGAGGTCGTATTTTTAAAGGATAAGATAGGCGAGCATAAGTCCTTTTTTATTCAGGATCCCAATGGGCATATGGTAGAATTTAAATGTTTCAAAAAACCAAAAGAGATGTTCTTGTCCTGATTTTCAGGATTATTTCCCAAGGTCTATCGTCATTCAATAAATTAATAATCAATTATTCTTGATTCCCAGGGGTCAAGTGTTTTATTTTGCAGTTAATTAAAAAAATATAAATATAGAAATGAAGTATAAGGACCTGGATATTATTGGTAGTGAGGAATGGTGTGTATTCGAGGATTTGGAGATTCCTGCTATAAAGGCTAGGGTAGATTCCGGGGCTAAAACTTCTTCCATACAGGCAAATAATATAAAAGTGTATACCAAAGGGGCCCACGAATGGGTAAAATTCGAGGTTAATCCTTTGCAGGACAATAGGGGGATTAACATAGACTGCAAGGCGCGTTTGGTTGACCGGAGGACGGTAAAAAGTTCTTCAGGGATATCCGAGGAGCGTTTTGTGATTAAGACCCCGGTACGCGTTGGCAATCATACTTTTGATATAGAGCTCACCTTGGCCAATAGGGATACTATGGAGTACCGTATGCTTTTGGGCAGGGAGGCACTCAATGAACGTTTTGTGGTAAACCCTGCGGTTAGTTTTAATTTGGGCGAGTTCACGGCAACGGAAATAAGTCAGAGGTATGCCTCCCATTTTAAAGAAAAGACAGGGCTCAAAATTGCATTGCTGGCCAGCAACCCATTGTTGTACAGCAATAAGCGAATAATGGAGGCCGGTGAGGCTATGGGGCATGATATGGTGTTTTTGAATGTGGAGCACGCCTATATGAAACTGGATGCCAATTCCCCGGAGATTAGATATAGGGGAGGGAACATATTAAATGAGTTCGATGCCATTATACCTAGGATAAAACCAGCGGTTACCTTTTACGGTTGTGCCTTGATAAGGCAGTTCGACAACCTTGGGGTGTACTGCTTAAATTCGGCAGAGGCTATAACCCAGTCCAGGGATAAATTGTTTGCTTCCCAGCTTTTTTCCAAAAATGATATACATATCCCTATCACCGGATTTGCCAAATCTCCCATGGATACCAAGGATCTTATCAGGATGGTCAACGGGGCACCTTTGATTATAAAGTTACTTGAAAGTACCCAAGGTAAGGGCGTGGTCTTAGCAGAAACAAACAAGGCTGCAGAAAGTGTTATCAACGCATTTAAGAGCGTACAGACCAATATCTTGGTACAAGAGTTCATAAAGGAAGCAAACGGTCAGGATATCCGCTGTTTTGTGGTAAATGGAAAAGTTGTGGCCTCCATACAGCGCCAAGCCGAAAAAGGAGAATTCCGGGCAAACCTTCACCAAGGGGGCAAGGCATCCATTATAAGAATTACTGCGGAAGAAAGGAAGTTGGCGGTAAAGGCGGCCAAAGTACTAAATCTGGCCGTAGCCGGAGTGGACATCATTCGTTCCAACAAAGGTCCCTTGCTGCTCGAGGTTAATTCATCCCCAGGATTGGAAGGGATAGAAAATGCTACTGGGAAGGATATTGCCAGTATCATGATCCGGGCTATAGAGAGCAAGATCAAATTTAGTGTCTAGTCCCTAATTCTGATCAGAAAAGATACGTTGGGAAGCTGTGGCCATTGTTCATGCCTTCCCAATTATACTTACTAAGTGAGATTTGAATGCGTTGGGGTAATTGCTTAAAGGACCCGGTTATAAAAATTAAGTTTTGCATTAAAGCTTGGTTAAATATAAATGCTACCAAAGCTAGCGTTTATTAAAATTTGTACCTTCGCCCTATGGGAAGAATATTGTTTTACGTCAGTGTTTTTATTTTGTTGGGCTCTTGTAAACAACAGGGAAACGTAGAGGCCGTTGAAGAAAAGGCGGAAGTGTTTTTTAGCGTTGATTCGCTCCCCAAGCCCAAGGAAATAAATGAACAGGCCATGACAATAATAAAGGAATGGCAGGAGTTCATCGGTTTGGAAAATACTTTTGAATCACTGTATCGGGTGGCAAATAGGGAGGATTTGGTACTGGTCATTGAAGATTTGATAGAGAAACAAAAAACGCTGGAAGCATCTACTTATCCAGCAACATTTGATAAGCCACAGATTAAGAGCAGGCAAAAGGTTTTTAAGACCTATATTCTTAAAACAAAGGGGAATTTGGAATACAGGGATGGTACAAAGGCATCCACCATAGAAATGATAGATGCTTATAACGCATTTAGGAACCAGTTCAATGTTATTGTAAACAGTAAGTTGGACACTATACTCATATTAAGTGAGTAGGGTTCTAGTGTTTGTTTTGATGGTCTTTTTTACCTTACCGTTGAGGGCCCAAAGACCCCAGGATAAAATAGAAATAGGGAATATTCTGGATAGCTGGCACAAAGCGGCAGCAAGTGCGGAATTTGATCCCTATTTTAATTTAATGACTTCCGATGCCGTGTTCATAGGTACGGATGCTTCCGAGAATTGGCAGTTGGAAGAATTTAAGGCCTATGCAAAGCCCCATTTTGATAATGGAAAGGCATGGAACTTTAAAGCTGTGGAACGAAATGTTTATGTCAATAACGAGGGGGATTATGCCTGGTTTGATGAATTACTGGATACCCAGATGAAACTATGTCGTGGTTCAGGGGTACTTAGGAAAGAGTCCGGAAAATGGAAAATTGCACATTATGTGCTCTCCCTGGTTATTCCCAATGAAAATGTTTCCGAGGTAATCCTGTTGAAGCAGGAAAAGGACAATAGGATAATCGAAGATTTAAATAAACAGTAGTCCCCTGTTAGGAAGGGGAAGCATATGTCTTTAGAGCAACAAAAAACCACTGCACTGCAGTGGTTTTTTGTTGTTTTCCATTATAGGGAGCCATAAGGTTAAGCCCAGTAAATTTCGATTATTGCTTAGTTGCTTGTGGATCCTTATTCTCTTGTTTCTCTTTTCTGGACTGTAAAGCTTGTCTACTTAAACTGGCCAAATTAAAATTGGGATCTATTTTTAAAGCTTCATCAATGGTGGCCAGGGCACCATCTATATCGGTTTGATCCTTATTGAATTCTACTAGGGCCTTTAAATGAATAAAGGCAGCCTTTAAGGAAACCTCGTATGGTTGTTGCCTTTCATAGAATGCATATTTCATTTCTTCTTTGGCATTGGCAATTCCATATTCAATATTGGCGGCTGCACCTTCATTGTCACCGGTCTGTATTTTTAGGTCTGCCAATTCGTAGGCCAAATAAGGATTTGGTCCTCTCTTATTAAGAATTTCAAACTGTTCCAAAGCCCTCTTTGGTTGGTTCAATGCTTTTAGGGAAATAGCTTTTACCTGTACGGCCAAATCTGAGTCCGATTCGTTTTTTTTAATCCCAATCGTGTTTAAAGCTTGTAAATGCTGATTGTCCGTGGTGTAAATGTAAGCCAGGGTGTCGTTACGCTCTTTGCTGGGGGAAAGTATGTTTAGGTGGGTAATGGCGCTAATTACCCCGTTTATATCGCCCTGTTGTCTCATTTGGTCATAATAGGCCTCATAATGCTTAAGCAATTCACTTTTTGTCTGTGAATTTGCAGTAAATCCTACCATAATTAGGAGGATCAGTACTATTTTCTTCATTGTTCTAATTTTTAGTGTGCCAAAACTAGTAAATTATTTCTAACCATTTGTTAAGGAATGTCTTAAACCTTGGATAGGCAATAAAAAAGGATGCCGATCGGCATCCTTTTTCTAATATGGTTGGTCTGGGTCTGGGTTAAACAACGGTGAGCGTAACATTCCTGTTTTCGTATGCCCTTATAAGTCTGGCGTAAAATGCAATACTCACATTGTCCTTGTCCAAGCTAGAACTTAAAAACTCCTTTAAATTCTTAAAAAGTAAATTTGCCCTAAGAATTGGAAGGCTGGAATTCACTTTTTTCGGGTCATAACAGCTGTCGTCCATAACAATATCCATGATGACCCTCTTTCTGTGATAGTCGATGGATACATCTGCAGCATTGTAATATTTTTTCAATATGGCAACATGCAGTTTTTGAAATTTTGGGGACATTTTGCTTTTGGAACAGCTTTTGGAAATTAATTTTTCAATTTCGGTAAGCACTCTCGTTTTTAGACCTGAATTTTCCATGATAATTGAATTTATTCGTTTATTTAAAGATACGTACTAATCGATAAACGGTTAATAATCAAGGATATAATTTAACCTAAAGTGGGCGACTTTGTTGTGAAAGTTGAAAAAAGTGTGGTGAATCAACTTACAATTGAAGTGTTATAATGGTAAATTTTAACATTTAAATACTTACTTTCTATGCGTTTGTTTCCTATTTTATCTAAGTTTTTGGTGTAAATGGGCGGTAAAAGTCCTCTTTTTAAAGCTTCCGAGGTATAATAAGCCTCCTTTGTAGGGTGCAGGGGATACACTCCATTAACCACTTTATTCTCCCAATTTCCATTAATGACCAACTTTATAATTCCCAAACAATCATTTAGATGGATTAGATTTACAGGGTCAGTGCCATTACTAAGATCGGTTTTACCGGCCAAAAAGGTTACAGGATGCCTGGATGGGCCAATTAGACCCCCAAATCTTATATTGGTGGTATTAAGGCTTCCATCGTTCAAAAAAATATTTTCCGCAGCCAATAACTGCTTACCGGACTCGGTATTGGGTCGGGTAGGGGAGTCTTCTGTGACCCGTCCTTCTATGTCCCCATATACTGAGGTGCTACTAATAAAAATTATACGGCCCAGACTGGTCTTATTTATTTCGTCATATAAATGCTGCATTTTTTTGATATAGCTCTCTTTGGGGGTCGAGCGCAGCTTTGGAGGGACATTTATGATCAATACTTCCAATTCTGCGAGAAAGCCTTTGATGTTGCCTTTAATTCCATTTTCTGTTAGTTCAATGTTATATGGTACTATATTGGCTTTATGCAATAGTTCCATTTTGGAATCCGAGGTGGTAGTTCCAAACACCGTATGTTTATCATCAATGAGGGATTTGGCCAGGGGTAACCCTAACCACCCGCAACCTAGAATGCCTATTTTTTTGTTCAAAACTTTATCTTTTTGCTGATCAAAATGGCATCATTTAGGACAAAAGGCATAGGAATATTGTCTTCGGGCCTTGGGGGCACCGTAAATAACGGATTGTTCAATAGATCGTTGGAAGCCTCATACAAGGTAAGTTCCAAAGCACTGTCCTTGGGAATAGTGATTTGTAATTCGGTATAATCGTTATTGCTTACATAGTGGGTTATCAACTTATTGTTCATCCTATTTTTGAGATAGTAATCGGATAGTTCAATTTTATTTATATTGGCCTTAATAATTTCTACATCGTTCGTAAATATTTCCAAACGGTTGGTGCTTCGCTGTGGCGTAATGCATATTTCCAATTTTCTATGGTCCCCGATAATGGTATCTAAAGTAGTTTCTATTGTAGGAGGGGCAATATTTTTTACCGGAGCTTCTGAAGTGTAGGTGAACCCCGTTCCATATTTACTGCTTAAGACGTCATAGGCTGCATTTTTTGGCTCGGTCTTGTTCACATCAATATACTGCGATGTCCAACTGGATAGAACATGATCATAGGTGGCCCATTGAGCAGTGTTTTTGTCCGCATCAAGTATATAGACCAAACTCGTAGGTTTCGCGTTTTCTTTATCAAAGCCCGAAGAAAAATGGGCGGACAAAAGAAAACCAAAACAGAGTAGCAGAAATATATAGGCCAAGCGGTTTTTGTTTTTTAAGGGACCGAAAACTGGAAGCAATAGGAAAAAGGCCAAAGAGGTTAGAAGGGTAGCGGTAATCATCATTTTAAGACCAAGCCCCACTGGGAACATTTTAATAAGAGGGGAATATATCCATATGGCAGGCAAAGCCAAAAATAACAACAGGTATGGACTTGGCGATTTTTGGTGAGTTAGGATAAGCAAAGAGGCGAGCAATGCAATTACGGGAATTATAAAAAAGCTGGCACCTTTTAAATATACGGCAACTAGGGCGCAAAGAATTAGCCACAGCAACAACGGGGCAATTAAGAGGTTTTGGGTTTGGGCCTTGCCAAATTTATGATAGGCCCAAAAACCTACTGCCACTGAAAAGAGTACGAAAGCTGCAATGTATGCATAACCGTTATAAGTGAAGCCATGAAGTATGTCCTGGTATTGCGGGTACACATTGGTAAGTGCGGTCCAACCAAAATACCCGACCACCCCGTTAATGGCCAAAATCAGGAATAGGGGAACAAAGCCCCTACCAATTTCTTTGATCTCCAAGGAGCTATTTCTAAGTCCCAGGATCAAAAGTGTTAAAAAGCCTATTATGGCAAGTGCCAACATAGGGAAAATCCAATCGAAGGGATATGAGACCAATCTAAAGAACGGAATGTTAAAATATATGGAATCGTTTGGGCTTTTCAGGTCGCTGAGGTCGGAGTTGCCAAAGTGCTTTAAAAGGGGCATGAGATAACTGCCTTGGTGTGCTAGGGTATTTCGGTCCAAACGCTCATAATTATCGCGTGCGGTATGGTAGTCATAATGGTCGTCTATAAAGGCAAAATTGAGGCCCTCTATGTCCATATCCTCACGGAACACGGTTAGGTCGGTATCATTGGGAAGCATTTTGTAAACACTATAGACTAAGGAATTGGCTGCAGGATATTCTGGATTTGCCTTAATAAACTCGTCAATCACTTTGGAATTTCCCCTATTGGTTTCCAGTAACATATAGGAAGGCCCCCCACTGCCCCGAGCTTCAAAATTTAAGACCAATCCTGTTTCCTTGACCCATGGGTGATTGTTTACAAATAAATCCGCTCCGTTAAGTCCCAATTCCTC
>TARA_R100001369_G_scaffold13980_1_pt1 | contig 15780 bp, 10 predicted proteins | sample TARA_R100001369 | Tara Oceans TARA_R100001369 (sample SAMEA2621528) | marine metagenome | biome: marine biome (ENVO:00000447); feature: surface water layer (ENVO:00002042); material: "saline water (ENVO:00002010), including plankton (ENVO:xxxxxxxx)" | depth 5 m | reverse complement strand
CCAAAGGGTTACCGGCACCTTCACCAACTTGGGATACGGCCGTGGTAACAATAAAGTTTTCCCCATTGTGAAAATAAGCCTGGTCATTGACAATGCCATATACCTTTTTCTCAATATCAAGGGTAATTGCATTGGTCTTTTCTATGGCAGTACCTTCAGGGTATTCTATATAGACATATATTTCATTGGGGATATTGTCCGGGAAGAATTCTATTTTGGTCCTCCCACTGCCTACGGACATACCGAAAAGCATGAATACCACGACCAATAGCATAGCCGTAATTCCAAAATACCAGTATACATTTTTTCCCCTTAAGGCATGGATCAATCTTATCTCATACCAGTTTTCGAAACGGGTCATGGTATTTTTTTGAAAACGCAGGGCCCATTTCTTCAGTACATATTTGTAAACCCAGAACATGGCCGCCGTTAAGATCATGACCGATCCCAATCCCCTCATTGCTCCACCGAACAATAAAATCAATAGTCCAAGTCCGCCCAAAACAATACTGATACGAATCAGCTGTTTTACGGTAAGTTCCTTTTCATCAGTATCCATAAAGTTGGACACCAACATGGAGTTCATAAATATGGCTACAAAGAGCGAGGATCCCAATACTACCGATAAGGTAATTGGAAAATAGATCATAAACTGTCCAAATATTCCAGGCCATAGCCCAAGTGGAACAAAGGCTGCAACAGTGGTGGCCGTGGAAATAATAATGGGAAAGGCTATTTCACCGATTCCCTTTTTGGCTGCTTCAATACGGGGCATTCCCTCGTCCATTAAGCGATACACGTTCTCTACCACAACAATACCATTATCCACCAACATTCCCAGTCCCATGATCATTCCAAACAGAATCATGGTATTCAGGGTGTAGCCCAACCAGGACAGGATCATAAAGGACATAAACATGGACATGGGTATGGCAAAGCCAACGAACAAGGCGTTTCGGAACCCTAAAAAGAACATTAGGACCCCTACCACCAATATAATTCCGAAAATAATATTGTTGACCAGGTCATCTACCTGGTTAAGCGTTCTTGTAGAGGAATCATTGGCAATGGAAATGTGAAGATCCTGAGGGAAATAGTTGGCCTTTGTGGTCTTTACTATTTCCTTAATCTGATCTGATGCCGATATGGCATTTTGGCCTGCACGCTTTTTAACATCGAGCATTACAACGCTTTCCCCAAATTCCCTGGCATAGGTAGTTTTATCCTTTTCATCAAAATAAACGGTGGCGATATCCTTTAAATAAACTGCCCCGTTGTCCGATTTTACTACAAAATCGTTCAGTTGGCTGGGGTCTTCTATCTCGCCCAAAATACGTATGGTACGGCGTTGGCCACCAATCTTTAAATTTCCTGCGGACATGGTCATGTTACCATTGCCAATGGTCTGCATTACATCGTCAAAACTAACCTTGGCCGCCATCATTTTATAGACATCTACCGCAACCTCCACTTCTTTTTCCTGAGCTCCACGTATGTCGGCTTTTTTAACTTCAGGAAGATTTTCAATTTCGTCCTGTAGGTATTCTGCATATTCCTTTAATTTTTCTACCGGATAATCGCCGGTGAAGTTGATGTTCATTATAGGAACTTCCTCGGAAAAATTTAGGTCGAACACATTGGGTTCTACCTTGGCTCCGTTAAAGGTGGGCCAATCCTCACTGGCTTTTTCACCATCAACCTCGTCCTTTACCTTTTGTTTTGCCGCTTCCACGGTAATTTCTTCATCGAACTCTACGGTGATAATGCTATAATCTTCCTGCGAGGTGGAAATAATTTCCACAACATTGCTGATATTCTTTAATTCATCCTCCAAAGGATCTGTTATCAACCTTTCAATATCCTCCGCTGTATTACCAGGATAGGGGGTACTGATATAGATCTTGGTTTCTATAATTTCTGGGAAGTCTTCCCTAGGCATGGCCAGATAGGAAGAAAAACCGATCCATAGAAAGATACCGATCATTACATAGATAACAGATGGGTTATCTATTGCCCAAGACGATAAACTAAATTCTTTGTCTGCGTTTTTTTGTAGTTTGCTCATGGACTTTTTAGTTTAAAACTTTCACTTTTTGACCATCTTTTACGCTTCTAGCACCCTCTTTAATGATGTGGTTTCCATCACTGATTCCCGAAAGAACTTCCACATAACCATTTTGAGTCTTACCAGTGGTAATGATTTTCTTCTTTACAATGGCTTCGTTTTCGTCATTTAGTTCTTCGGCCACATAGGCGTACTGCTCTCCATCGGCATTTTCCGAAACTATACTTTGTGGAATAAGAATGGCATTTTCACTGCTATAGTCGTTTAATTGTACTTTGGCGCTCAAGTTGGGCTTAATGGTACCCGTCTTGTTGGGTACAGGAATTTCTACGGTAAAGGATCTGTTGCCTGGATTAATGAAGTTTCCTGTTTGTCTAATATTGGTCATAATACTATCGCCTAAAACAGGGAAATATACTTTGGCTTCCTTGCCATTTTTTATGCTTCCCAAATAGGTTTCCGGCACCTCTACTACAATGTACATGTCCGAAAGGTTCACTATACGGAAAATTTCGGATCCGGGTCCAGGGGCGACCACTGTTCCTTGGTCTTTGATAACATCGTCTATAATTCCGGAAAAAGGTGCCCTAATAGTGGATTTTCCTAATTGACTTTCCATTTGTTTAACCGAATTTTCGCTGGCTTCATAGTTGGTCTTTGCCTGTAAATATTGAATTTCGGAACCTATCTTTTGTTCCCACAATCTTTTTTGACGCTCAAAGGTGGTTTTTGCCAATTGTGCCTGGGTTTTTAATTGCTCCAGTTGGCTGCCCATACCTCCATCATCTATACTGGCCAGGATTTGACCCTTAGTTACTTCTTGTCCCTCTTTTACATAAACTTTATGCAGGACGCCTTGCATTTCCGGATAGATCAGTACATTTTGTTTTGTCTTAACGTCCCCCTGTAAATCCAAGAAATGGTCAAATTTTTTGGGATTGGCAATAATTGTGGTAACCAAGGGAAGGTTTTCATTTCCGCTCAATGATCCAATCACCGAATCCAGTTTTTTCATTTCAGATTCCAATGCTTTTTGTTTCTCGAAGAGTTCACTTTTTTTAGTGCGCAAGGCATTAAGGTCCCCTCCAGAGATAAGGTCGTCTACTGTTTTTTGATTATCGCTTCCACAAGAAACCAATAAGGTTCCCAATACGAATATTTGAAGTATTTTGTTCATAGTTATAATTTCTAGGTTGATGTTATAGTTTGCTGTTAAGTACTGTCTCCAAGGCTGTTTTATTGTTTATTACCTCTACCATGGATTGCAGGTATTCCTGCTGTGCATCATAGAGCTGTGTTTGTGCCTGTCTCAGCTCAAAGCTGGTGGCAAGTCCTTCCGAGTATTTTATTTCGTTTTTCTTTTCAATACGTTCCGCCAAGGCCAAATTTTCACTTGCCGTATTATACTGTTCAATGGAAAAGAGGTAGTTGCTCTTAGCCGTTTGGTGTTGTAGGCGAATACTTTGTTCCGTCTCGGATTTCTGTGTTCTCGCTTTTTCAAGTGCAATTTTTGCCCTTGCGGTCTTGGCGCTTCTTCCTAAAGAACTGAAAATAGGGATGCTAAGGTCGAATCCCAGGATGGAGGAATCAAACCATTCAGAATCGTTGCCCAAAAAATTAAACCTGTCGCTATAAGAAGTACTACCGTAATTTATAAAGGCATTCAAGGTTGGCAGGGCCAAACTTTTCTGCAGCTTTAGCTCCAATTCCCTTTGTTGGTTGAGATTGTCCACTATTTTAAAATCTATATTGTTGTCCATGACCAAATCTTCATCCAATAGATCCAGGCGAATTTGGTCCTGGGCCAAATCGGACAGATTTTCCTTTAGTTGGGTAGGTGCATCGATATCCAGCCCCATAATCAGATTAAGCATCTGAAGAGTAATGGATTGTAGGCGTAAGGAATTTTTTAATTGATTATCTACTGAGGACAGGGTAATCTGCAATTGCTCTACACTTTCCTCATCGCCAAGACCATTTTCGAAAAGTTTCTGCGTTTCAAATAAATTCTTCTCCAAGTTGGCCTTGTTCTTTTCTAGAATGGCGATACTTTCTTGTGATAACAACACATTGCCATAGGCTTCCACTACCGATTTACGCACATCCAATTCGGTCTTTACCTTATTGTTGTCGCTGTAGGCAATAAAGGCTTTGGTGGCTTGAATGCCCACAATATATGACCCATCAAATATTTGTTGTTTTAGGGTGGCTGTGGCACTGGCCGTTTGTGGCTGACTAAAGACTATAGGGATGAAGGTTCCCGGTTCCTGCCCTGCCAATTCACCTGGTAACAGGGAAACAGGCTGCTTTAATTGGTTTTGATAGCTTACGGCACCACTTATTTGGGGTAGTCCTGTGGCAATGGTTTCCCATTTTTGCTTTTGGGCATCCAAAAGATCTCTGTCCGCATTAATGGCCCCATAGTTATTTTCAATGGCGAAATTAATGGCTTCCTCCAAGGTGAAACTATAAGTTTGTTCCTGGGCGTAGGACCAAGATGCTATAAATAGCATCAATAGTGCTAAAAAACTGTTTTTCATAAAATTGGCTTTATAGTTTTTTATTTGGGTCATTTAACTTATTATTTAATCCTGTGTTGAATTGATTATATCATTTAGTATCTTTCTGCCCTTTGGTGTTACAATTCCCCGCAAATGATATTCAAGAAAATAATCCTGTAATTCCTTTGCTGTGAAATTGCCTTGCGGGAAAAAGCGCTCGTCCTTAATACTGGCCACACCGGAAATATAGATTCGAGATACAAATTCCACGTTTAGATTTTCCCGGTAAATACCCGTTTCCAAACCTCTTTTGATATTGTTTACAGTACATTCCTGCATCAGCTCATATTGCTTTTTACTAAGGTTGTCAAATATTTTGGGGTAGTATTTTTGCAATTGGTATTGGGGGGAAGATTTTTCATCCTTCAATTGTGAAATGACAAACTTTTTAATGTCGTACAATTCTTCAATAGGATTCTTGCCACTGGAACATATTAAATCTATTCCAAAATTAATTTGATTCAATAGGCCGAAAGTGCACTCTTGTACCAACTTGGTCTTGTTTTCAAAATGGGTGTAGATCGTTTTTTTTGATATCCCCATTTCATTAGCCAAATCGTCCATGGTAACACTTTTGAACCCAAGGTTCAAAAACATGTCCGTTGCTTTTTCTAAAATTTTTTCCTTCATAGAGGCCGCAAAGATAATCGTGGAAACTAATAAAACAAAAAAAGTTTCCTAAGTTTTACGTTTTCTTAACATTTTAGTCAATCCCCTTCTTTTTGCATCGTATTTTGTTTCCCTATGGTAGGTGATTTCTTTTAATGTATTTTTGAAGAAAATTGCCGTTATGCATAGTATTGAACAGTATAGGTCCCAGTTTTTGGCCCATATGGAGCAGAAAGTGAAAATTAAGGAACCTGTAAATCTTTATAAGCCAATTTCCTATATATTGAATTTAGGGGGAAAACGATTAAGGCCTGTGTTAACATTGATGACCACTGATATTTTTGGAGGCGATTATAAAAAGGCTTTGGATGCCGCATTGGCCGTAGAGGTATTTCACAATTTTTCGTTGGTTCATGATGATATTATGGATGAGGCCCCCTTAAGGAGAGGGAAACAGACGTTGCATAAAAAATGGGACCTAAATACCGGCATTTTATCAGGGGATGCCATGTTGATATACAGCTATCAACTATTGGAAAGTTACCCTGCCATGACTTTTAAGAAATTGTTGCAGGTCTTTAGTCAAACCGCTTTGGAGGTTTGCGAAGGGCAACAATACGATGTGGACTTTGAGAATAGGGAAGATGTTACTATTCCGGAATACCTGATCATGATCCAAAATAAAACTGCTGTATTGGTAGCGGCGGCCATGAAAATGGGAGCCATAATTGCCGAGAAGCCGGACGATTTGCAAGATTTAATATATGACTTTGGAAAGAATCTAGGTATTGCCTTTCAATTACAGGACGATTATTTGGATGCCTTTGGGGATCCCGAGAGTTTTGGGAAACAGGTTGGGGGCGATATTATTGAAAACAAAAAGACCTATTTGTACTTGAAGGCCTTGGAAATGGGAACCCCAAAACAGGCTCTGGAGTTGGAACACTTGTATTCCATTAAGCCCAAAGACGCCAAGGACAAAATAAGCACGGTAAAGGAATTATTTGCAGAAACTGGAGCAGTATCCAGAACTATTGAAGAAATAAAAAGTTATACCGATAGGGCCTTCACAACCTTGGAAATGCTTAACCTGGAACCTGGGAAAAAGGACCTATTAAGGCAGTTTGGCACTGCCTTAATGAATCGCCAGGTTTAAGGTGGCATAGGGTTTTATTTTGGTTTGGGTCAATTCTTTTTCAAATTGGCCAAAAACTCTATTACATCCCTAATTTCCCTTTTGGACATTACTGTTCCCATGGGAGGCATGCCAGAGGCCATATTTTGTCTTTTGTCTATTCTGGACAAGGCAATTTCCATGGGTTCCGCATCCGAAGTTTTTAGTATTAACTCATCCTCCGTTTCCTCTTCCAATATTCCTGTAACTGTTTGTCCGTCCTTTAGGGTAACGGTAACCATTCCATAACCTGGTGATAAACGTGCACTAGGATTTATCAAGGCTTCAAGGAGCTGTTCCCTGCTTAAAATGTCACCTATATTGTCCAAGGCCGGACCCACAGCTCCGCCTGCGCCACCAAGGGCATGGCATCTAACGCACTGTCCGGCGGAATTGGTGTTGAAATATTGATAACCTGCCCGTCTGTTACCTCCATTTAGGGTTTCCGTATAGGCTTCCAACCCATCTCCATGGGCTTTCAAAATGCCCAATTGGGAAATTAGCTCCTCGGATTTGGTAGCCTCTACAGCCTCTGTTAAATCTAAAATGACCCCGTTGGAAAGTTTTTTGTTGTTCCCCTGTTTTATTAGGGAGATTAAAACGTCTTTGCTTTTTTCCAAGGGCATTTCTCCCAGGACACTTAACATTTTCTGTTGCTCTACAATGGATCCACTTTTAAATATAGGTTCTACAATGGAGGGGAGCTTTTCTTTGGGGAGATCTACCTGTGTTACCAATCCGACCGCCACAGTACGTACATCCCTATCTTTATCCGCCATGCCTATCCTCATAGCCTCCTCTATTTTGGAATAATTCAAATCCCCTAGGGCCGCCAACATGGCCGAACGCACCTCTGGGGAAGCATGACTTTTCATGATCTGCGCCAATTGGGCATTATATCCTTCGATCTTTAATGAGCTTAGGGCCTTAGCTGCAGCCACCAAAATATCCGGATTTTTATCCTTTAGGAAGTCGGGAATATACTTTTCTATCTTCTGCTTTACAACAATGGCATCCCTATTGATCTCGCCCCTGTAGCGTCCATCTACCCTATCCAGCACGGAAGGGGAGGCCCAAGTACCAATGGCTGCCAATGCCTCGCCCCTAAGATTACTTGAAACCGATGCCCTTTTTGCAAAGTTGATTAGCAAGTCCAGTTCTTGTTCTCCACCAACCCTAAGGGCAGCATTTATACTCCTGCGCAATAAAGGCTCTGAAGTATATTTTTCCTCCTTCAGCAATGAAGCCAACGCAGGTAGGGCGGGTTCAATAGACCAGTCGTCGTTGATGGCCCTAGCTGCCTCGGTTACTATGTATTCATCCTGGTCCTGTAAAAATAAAGTCAATTGTTCATGCTGTAGACGTCTTAATACCAATACCGCTGCTATGCGCAAACTTCTGTTATCGCTTTTGGCCAAGGCAACAATTGGGGCAACTTCCCCTATTCTTGATAATGCCAGTACCCCCGCATGTCTTAGATAGAGGTCTTCGTCATTATTGGTTTCCAACATTTTCAGAAGGGGCTCAATTGCATTTTTGTCCTTTATCCTGCCCAAGGCCTGGGCTGCAAAGAAACGGACACGGGCATTGTCGTGTTCAAGTAAGGAAATTAAATCCTTCCCTGCATTATTGTATTTTACATCGCCCAAGGTTTTGGCGGCCTGTGCCACTATTTCCGCATCACCATCCTTTAAAAGACCCATTAGTGATTGTGCCCTTTCTAAATTTTTTCTTGCCAACTGCCCAATTCCCCAAATACCATGTACCCTGGCCAATTGGTTTTGCTTTTGTGCAATAGCTTCCGTAAAGGCCTTTAACCCTTTGTTGTCCCTATTGGCCAACTCGAACTGTGCTTTTTGACGGATGCGCATGTCCGGGTAGGAAAGAAATTGAGTCAATTTATCCTCACTTTGATCTGTATAATCCAGAGTCATTAGTCGCTCTGTCTCTTTTCTTTCAGCCTCTAAATCGTTCTTGTTCGGGGCCACATCCAACTTCCAGACCCGACCGTAATTTTTGGTGTCCCATCCATTCATCCAATCGGCAATATACAGTGCGCCATCCGGGGCGAACCGGATTCCCGTTGGTAAAATTCCACTTAGGATATCCTGTTCACTTTTCAATTCAAAAGAAGCGCCCTTTGTTTTTAGGTCAAAACTCCAAATATGGGATCTACTTGGATTGCCGACAAACTCTACCAGGAAAAATTTGTTTCTCCATTCTTTTCCCAGGGCAGTTCCCGGATTGTATGCCATTCCTGTGGGGCCATTGTGAAAATTCATTATTGGAGGAATAATATAAGCGGCCTGACCCTCCCAATGTGGGACATATAGCTTTTCATCCATCCAAACGTTGTACCCATTGTTTTTTGGGTCGGTGTATTTGCCATACTGCCAATTGGAGCGCCATCCCGCATCGGAACCTTCCACAATATAAACTAAGCGTTCACTCTCCCCACGGTGATCCCCATCATTGTCTGCCGTAATAATATTGCCGTATTCGTCAAATACAAATTCGTGGGTGTTACGGACCCCGGCTGCAAAAACCTCAAAATCACTTCCGTCAGGATTGGATCTAACAATAACCCCTTGATTGGGGTATTTATGATGTATCCCATTCGCCGTAGTAATATTGGCACCTATATCGCCAATACCCCAATATATTCTTCCGTCAGGACCTTCAATGGCGCCCGACATTCCATGACCTCCAAAACCTATATGAACCCCATAACCATGGGAAATGGAAGTTTTATCGCTCATAATGCCATCACCATCCTCATCTGTAACTCTCCACATATCCGGGGCAATACCCACGAACATATCATTTTTCCGAACCAATAATGCCCCGGCCACGTCCGATACTTCATCATGAAAATCATTAAGGATTCTTGTGGCAACATTGGCTATACCGCTTCCATTTTGGTCTTCCAGCTTCCAAATTTCTTCTTTTTGGACCGTAAGATCCTTCCAATCATGTATACTATCCCCGTTGAGGTCCTTTAGCCATTCGTTTTCTGAACTTTTTTCAGTAGCGAAGGTTTCATGTAAGAATTTTTTTCGATCTTCCACGGATTGAAGGGCTATGGACGGTGTCATCCAATGCCTAAACCCCCTTATATCAAATTCTGAGTTCTTCTGACGATTGGTCCTTGTAAGGTATATATTGCCCTCATCATCCACGGACATGGCCACTGGATCGGGAGCCAAAGAATCCGAAGCCCATAAGGTCAGAGTAAGTCCGTCAGCAACTTGGGCGGGAACGCTTTCCCTTATTTCCTTAAATCTAGTCCGGGCAGTTGCCGTATCCTCTTTTATAACCAACAAAGGTTCTTGTGGTTGTTTGGGTTTTTTATCGCAGGAAATGGCGAAAATCCCAAAAAGGGAAACTAATAGAGCAATTCTAAAGGAGATAGTGTTTCGCATGGGTTGATATTGGTCTTAAGAGGAGTAAAATATACGTGTATATATCAGTATTTTAAAATATTGCCTGTTAAATTAAAAATATCCTGCGCACAAAGGCTTGGATAAATTCTTTTTTGGGGCAGGACGCTATAATTTTTAAGTCTTCCCAAAGGCTGGTTTTTTCATCCAAAAATTTAAAGATATTTTGGGCTTTCCGTTGTTTGAACAATCGTCCAAAAATTAACCTTCCCTTATTGTTGTTCCTATGGAGTATATCCAACAATAGTAGGTCATAAAACCAAAAGCGATCCTTTTTAAAGAAGGTATTTAGAGGTTTATTCTCTTTTAGTAAGGGTATTAGCTTCTTTGTTTTTTGATGTGTCCGCATAAAAGTATAGCCGGAACTGGGCTTGGCCCATCCGCCGGCAACCCCAATGTGCATAAGGTTCTTACTGTTGTGAATATTGAAATCATAACAGCTCATGGGGATGCTTCCTTTTTCCCTTTCCAATATTTCGTACTGTTGGCAATTTAGATCATCTTTTAGGTAGTCTTTTATGGCTTCTTCATATTCATGGGCAGGGAGCAGATCTTTGGAGAATAAAGTATACTCTACCAAGGCCTCCGTTTCAGAAAAGGGCAGTACATACATAAACCTGGTGTTACCTTTCTGAGGTATCGAAAAATCCATAAAAGTAGCCTGTTGAATGTCAAAAACAGGTTTGTCAGATTTTATAAACCAGCCAATAAAATGTTGCTGAAGGACCGGGTATTTTTTCTGTTGCAAAAGAGGTTTGTAGTTGAATATGCTATTGAATACTTTTTTACCGATAAATGAATGGGAATCCGTGTCTACGATTACTTGGTCGTCCCTCTCCTCTATGTGGGCAACATTCCCTTCCAAGAAAGTGATGTTGGCGTGCCCATTGATTTTTGTCCGGTAGGCTTTGTAAAAATCTACAGCCCTGATCATCTTATAGGTATAAGGGTCAATGGACATACGTTTGGAATAGGTGTCATCTGCCACCAAAATATGATTCCAGGTCTTGTGTAGAATGGCATCGAATTCACCCTTGTCCTTTTCCCAAAAACACCAGGTGCGATCATTGGGTTTGTTCAAGTCTTTGTCCAATAAAAGAATGGATTTTTCCGAAAAGTAACTATCTTTTCCCAGAGCGTCGGCCAATAGCAGACCGGAAGCACCGGCACCAATAATTATATAATCGTATGTGGCCTTGGACATGGTCTCTATTGACACGGAATAATGCTGGGTTAAGTAATGATCTAATATCCATATAGGGGATATTTCCAAAAATACGAATTCTATTTATAGAACATACATTTCCTTGAAAGGTAAAAATTTGGCTTAGGTTATGGCATTTTTTCCAGTATAGCGAGCAATTGTTCTGCATCCAAATACTGGAAATAGCGTGCTTGGGCATTAAATTTGGAATCCATCAAAACCATAGCAGGCAAGGTAAAGGGAGCGTCTTTTCTACTGGCTAAAAGAAGGGGGATTTCGTGTACTGGATTGCGTTTATTGGCCCTTTTATTGATAAAACTTTGTTGCCCGAAAACTATGGTGTCCGTTGTTTCCACATTCATCTTCACGGCATAATAGTCTTTGTTGAGTTTATGGATTACCTTGGGGTCTTTAAAGGCAATTTCATCCATTTTTAGGCATGGGGCGCACCAATCCGCATAAAAATCGATAAATACTTTTCTTGGATGCACCTTTAAGGAATCGTGCAATTGTTCAAAGCTGATCCATTGTATTGCATTATTTGCTTGGGCATATGTAATACTGGAGACAACGTTAAATAGACAAACGAACATCCATATAGTCAGCTTTTTCTTCATGTTTATTACAATGATTTTATTCGTAGTCCAACAAAAACGGTCCTAGGTGCTCCCGGTCCATAGACGTAGTTACTATCCCTATTTTTTCCCAGATCGAAATCGTCCTGGTAGGCGTTGGTCAGGTTTTTTACCCCACCAAAGACTTCCATTCCAGTATCAATATTGGGAAATTCAAAACTGTACCCAAGTCTTAGGCTGAGTTCCGTGAAGGATGGGGTGCTAGTGTATTCATCCAGAGCCTGCCCAGTTCCTTCCCCACTAAAATGAACCAGTTCCATAGGACCTGTATACACTATATTGGCGCTGGCGCTCAATTTTTTGGTAGGGGTATAGGTAAAGGTAGCGTAACCGTAATTATTGGGGGTTCTTAAAAATTCCCTTTTGGCTTCCAGGCCTTCAATATTTTCTACGGCCTCATCATACTGGCTCTCTTGTAGGGTAATGCCTGCATCAACTTGTAACATATAGTCAAAATTGGCCCTTGTTTCCAGGGTAATACCTTTTACAGTGGCACCACTGCCATTTCTTTTTTCGAAACGTTCACCAAATTGATCTTCCCCCAATGGGAAAAGGTAAAAGGCGTCATTTAGATGGGTATGGAATCCCTCCAGGGTGAAACCTGCAATAAAGTGTTCCCTAGCCTTGTCGTAATTTACTGATGCCGTAAAACTATTGGAACGTTCTTCCTTTAAATTATCGGACAGGGTGATGCGCGATATACCACCCCCGGCAAAAGCGATGTGCAGGTCGGTATCAAAGGCTTGCGGCGCCCTGAAACCTGTGCCCCAGCCGAGCCTTAATTGTGTCTCCTTCTTCCATTTGTAAAGCAGGGAGAGCCTAGGGCTTATTATGGCCTTGTCCAAGAGATTATGTTGGTCTATTCTAAACCCTGATAAAAAATTTAGATCGGGAGTTATATCCCAATCATTCTGTAGAAATCCCCCAAGGTTTCTTGTGGTCTGATCTATTTTATAATTATAGGCTTCAATCACATCCAATACCTCGTCATATACATACTCGGAACCAAGGGTAATTACGCTTTTGCCCCCTAAAAAGGAATTGAATCTATGATTGTATTGCGCCCCACCTTGATGGGTGGTAACATGGGATATGCCATAGGGAGGGTCTGCATAAAACTGGCTCAATTCTGGTTCCTCGTCCGGGATGATGCCCGTATAATGATCACGATCGGTATATTGACCGCCATAATAAAGTATCAAAGCACTTTTTTCTTCATTAAAATTAATTTGATAATCCAAACTTCCCATGAGCACGTTGTGGGTCCTTTCTTCCGACTGCTGTGCCAAGTGGGCGGGTTTGTCTACCATTTCGCCCCCATAACGATATTCATTGATACTACTTATACTCGCTTCCAGTTTTTGGTTTTCTTTAGGGATATAAAAGAAATTGGCACCAAAGGAATTGTTTTTTAGCTGTGGTAGCTCGGAAAAACTATCCCCGTTATCGTCATAAGTATCACGGTCCCGCTTACTGACAAAAAATGTAGCACCAGCATTTTTCTTGGTGTTTACTACAGTTGCATTTCCAACAAGAAGATGGTCGTTGCTGCCGTTGCCCATATTTTGATAGGTGTAGGTAAAGGCATACTCATTTTGCCTAGGAATTTTGGTCATTACATTTACAGTCCCTCCAATGGCACTGGACCCGTATAGGGCCGAAACGCCGCCTCGGACTATTTCAATGCGCTCTATCATATTGGCCGGAATTTGCTCCATGCCATATAATCCGGTAAGTGGACTAAATATGGGCCTCCCATTGATAAGGATTTGCGAATATCCTCCTTGTAGCCCGTTTATGCGCAATTGGGTATAATTGCAGGTTTGGCAATCGGTTTCTATGCGGAGGCCAGGTTGAAATCTGAGGCCTTCGGACAGGTTGCTTGCCACCACGTTGTCCAATGTTTTACTGTTGATCAAATTTACAATTACTGGTGAGTCCGTTCGTCTTTTGTTGGTCCGGGTACCCGTAACCACCACTTGTTCCAGCCCCATAACATCTTCTTCCAATTGAAAATTTAGTTGCAAAGTAAGGGAGTTGTTTAGCGTAACCACTTTTTCCACGGATGAGCATCCTATGCTCTTACATATCACGGTATAGGTGCCAAGAGAAGCCTCCAGGACATACTTTCCGGCTTCATTGGTAGTAGTGCCTAGACGGGTGTCCTTGAGTTGTATGGTAGCCCAGGGCAAAACCTCTCCTTGTGACATGACCGTACCTGTTAAGGTTCCGGTTTGTGAATAAAGGTTTAAAAGTGGAATAAGGAGACTTACCAACAATATATTTTTCATCAATTGAAATTATAATTTAGGCAAATCTAAAAATTTGTTTTTATAAATAAAAATGTATTTTTGTGTAAATAAGTATTTAATGACACGTTCGGAAGAAAACTATATTAAGACTATTTTTCATTTAGGAAGAAAGGGGACCCAGGAAGTGGCCACCAATGCCATTGCCGAACTCATGGAAACCAAGCCTTCCTCGGTTACGGATATGATCAAGAGACTGTCCGAAAAAGATCTGGTAAACTACAAGCGTTACCAAGGGGTCTCATTGACCGACTTGGGAAACAAAACAGCTTTGGGGATTATTAGAAAACATAGGCTATGGGAGGTTTTCTTGGTGGAGAAGTTGGATTTTTCCTGGGATGAGGTGCATGAAGTGGCGGAACAGTTGGAGCATATAAAAAGCGACAAGCTAATTGATAGCCTTGATAAGCTGTTGGCATATCCAAAATTTGATCCGCACGGAGATCCCATACCCGACAAAAATGGTGGATTTAAGGAAAGGGATAGGGAATTATTAAGTGAAGTCCCCATAAATACTGGGGGGGTATGTGTTGGGGTGAAGGACTCATCCGCAACCTTTTTAAAATTCTTGGATAAAAACGGCATAGCCTTGGGGAACCAAATAAAGGTAATGGAGATAGAAGAGTTTGATGGTTCATTGAATATTGAGATCGACGGCAGAAAAATGCAAATTTCACATGTCATTGCTTCTAATTTGTATATTAAAGCCAATGATGGAATATGAAGGAGATTATTGATTATTTTGAGGCAATAGACCCTATTTTGGCTGCATTTTATGCCACCTTATTTACCTGGGGGCTAACAGCTCTGGGAGCTGCGCTGGTCTTTTTCTTTAAGACCATGAATAGGGCAGTATTGGACGGGATGTTGGGTTTTACCGGAGGTGTTATGGTAGCCGCAAGCTTCTGGAGTCTTTTGGCGCCAGGAATTGAAATGAGCCCAGGGGAGGGATTTGTAAAAGTAATTCCGGCAGCAGTTGGATTTTTGTTAGGGGCATTATTTCTTTTTGGATTGGATAAGGTCTTGCCGCATTTGCATATCAATTTTAAGGAAAATGAAAAGGAAGGTATAAAAACACCATGGCATAAAACTACCTTATTGACTTTGGCGATTACCTTGCACAATATTCCGGAGGGACTTGCCGTTGGGGTATTATTCGGGGGAGTTGCCGCAGGGTTTGATGGGGCTACGATTGGTGGGGCCGTGGCTTTGGCCATGGGGATTGGACTCCAAAATTTTCCCGAGGGTTTTGCCGTTGCCATGCCATTGAGAAGGCAGGGACTTAGCCGTAGAAAGAGTTTTATGTTTGGTCAGGCTTCCGCTTTGGTAGAACCTATTGCCGCTGTATTGGGGGCTTGGGCCGTTCTTACCTTTCAGCCCATTTTGCCCTATGCGCTGTCTTTTGCGGCCGGTGCAATGATATTTGTGGTCGTGGAAGAAGTAATTCCGGAAACACAACAGGACAAGTATACGGACATTGCCACCATGGGTTTTATAGGAGGTTTTATAATAATGATGGCATTGGATGTTGGTCTTAGTTGATATGTTCTATTTTTATAAATTAATCGTCTATCTTCACTAATAATATGGGAAAAACTGAAAAAAGACATTGGTTGCTCAACTTGCTCATTGTGGTCACAATAATTGTGGTGGCCTTGGCTTTTACGGCACATTATAAAAATTGGGTAAAGACGGAAAAGGAGGAACTGGAAATATTGTCCGGAATATATTTCGTAAAAATTCCATATGCCGATATGGATAGTGTTTCTATGGTGGAAAAGAT
>TARA_R100001369_G_scaffold67929_1_pt1 | contig 15817 bp, 10 predicted proteins | sample TARA_R100001369 | Tara Oceans TARA_R100001369 (sample SAMEA2621528) | marine metagenome | biome: marine biome (ENVO:00000447); feature: surface water layer (ENVO:00002042); material: "saline water (ENVO:00002010), including plankton (ENVO:xxxxxxxx)" | depth 5 m | reverse complement strand
GGTTATACCCATCTCATGAACGAAAAAAATACCGAGCTGGGAATCATTGGACAGGTGTATTTGGATACCTACAATCCACAATATCCCATTGAACTGCGCGAAGGCTTTTTTGATAGTAGAATTACCGGTACAGGCACCTATTCTCCCTTGTTCAATGAATTCAGTGAACTTAAGCGCAACACTTATTCAATATCCCTTAATTTTTCCCAGATCATCACCAAGCGCTTACAGGCCTCTCTATCCTTGGACATGATATTTCAGGAAGGATTATTGTCCACTCCACACCAAAGGGTCTATTTACAGGACAGAAACGATTTCTTTATTGAGGAATTTCAATTGGCGGACAATGTTGAAAAATTACCCTTCAATCGATTTAAAGTACCTATTGGAGGCCGTATTGCCTACTACCTTAACGAACTGCTAAGCCTTCGTACGTATTTCAGATACTATTATGACGATTGGGGAGTTACCGCTTACACCGGGAGTTTGGAAATCCCTATAAAAATATCCGATAAGTTTACGGTATATCCTATGTACCGCTATTATACCCAAACAGCTTCCGATTACTTTTATCCCAAGGAAACGGCATTATCCACCTATGAATACTATACCTCTGATTATGACCTATCGGCCTTTAACAGCAACCAGTATGGTTTTGGCATAACCTACAGGGATATTTTCACCCAATCCAAGGTATGGAAATTCGGTTTAAAGAGCATTAGCTTTAGGTTCAACCAATATGAAAGAACAACCGGTTTAAGCGCCAGTATATTCGAATTGGGAGCCAAGTTTATTATGGATTAGGATTTGGTGACAACCCACACAGGAATTCTGACGTTCATTATATAACATAATTACCATAAAAACGCCTCAGTAATTCCCTCTACTTTGGGGAGAGCCTGCCCGACTTTAGGCGGGGGTAGGGTGTGGACTTAAACGAAGCGATTGATCTGTGAATACCTAAGATTTGATTACAGTTTCATAAAATCTTCGGCCAAAATTTTCCCTAAATAAAATATAAGTTCTTCCGCATTTTCCTGGGAAAAGACCATTGGGGGTTTAATTTTAAGAACATTATGGTCAGGGCCATCGGTACTCATAAGAATGCCGTGGTCTTTCATTCGGTTGGCCAAATAATCCGTTTGGGCGGCCAATGGCTCCATCTTGGAATCGACCAGTTCCAAGCCTAAAAAAAGACCCTGCCCCCTTACATCCCCAATAATTGGGAAATCAATTGAAAGCTTATTTAACTGCTGCTTCAAATAGGTCCCCACCATCAAGGCATGTGCCTGTAGCTTCTCCCGTTTTACCACCCTTAGAACCTCGGCGCCAATGGCACAGGAAACCGGATTGCCCCCAAAAGTGTTGAAATACTCCATGCCATTGGCAAATTTTTCAGCTACTTCTTGGGTACAGGCCACCGCAGCCAAGGGATGTCCGTTGCCAAGGGGTTTCCCTATGGTAACGATATCGGGAATTACCCCGTGCAATTGGAAGCCCCAAAAGGTACTACCCATACGACCACAACCCACTTGCACCTCATCAGAGATACAGAGTCCGCCCGCTTCCTTCACGTATTGATAGGCCTTGGCCAAAAATCCTTCCGGTAATTCTATCTGCCCCCCACAGCTAATGATTGGCTCTATGATAAAACCGCCTACTCCCCTTCCCTTTGCATGAATCCTATCTATTTGCCCCTTAACCTCCTCTGCATATAGCCCGCCTGTAGTTTCTCCGCGAAATTTTCCCCTAAAGGCATCGGGAAGGGGAAAAATATGGGTGTGTTCAGGGGCGCCCTTGCCTCCCTTGCCATCAAATTTGTAAGAACTGATATCGATGCACATATTGGTATTGCCATGGTAGCCCACCTCGGAGGCTATAATGTCCCTTTCACCGGTGGCCGCCTTAAGCATACGGATGGCCAACTCGTTGGCCTCACTTCCCGAATTCACAAAATGGAGTACACTTAATTCCTGAGGTAGGGTCTCCATCAGTTCTTTGGCCAACTCATTGATGTTTTCGTGCAGATAGCGACTATTGGTATTGATCAAGGCCATTTGTTCCTGTCCTGCCCTTACTACATCTGCATGTTCGTGCCCAACATGGGCAACATTGTTTACGGTATCCAAGTATTTTCTTCCGTATTGGTCCATTAGGTACTGCCCTGCACCACGAACCATTTTTATGGGCACCTTGTACTGCAGGCTTAAACTTTTGCCCAAATGTTGTTTTCTATATTCTAGGATATCTGCATTGGAGGCACCTTGACTTCTCTCCAATCCCTGGGTTTTAAACAAAAGGTTGGGATCTGGACATAGGCTCTTCCATACGGCAATCTGGTCGTGATACGCTACTCCTGGATAATCGATCTTATATTGCAGCATAGAAAGCATAATCTGAAAATGCAGATGTGGGGCCCAATTACCGTTCTCAGGCCAATTCCCCAAAACCCCAATAACATCGCCCGATTTTATGATAGTTCCTATTGCATGGCTAGTAGCACTAGCCACTGTTAAATGTCCGTAAAGGGTATAAAACTCCAGCCCCTCCTCCAGATGTTTCAATATCACCAATCCGCCGTATTCCTTGTCCCCCTCATCATTTACAGCAGTTACCACTTCCCCATCAAAAAGTGCATGCACGGCAGTACTGGCCGGCAACCAAAAATCCACTCCCAAATGAATACTTCTGCTCTCCCTCCCATTATTTCCTCTTTTATCATAGGAGGTGGTGGTGTAAATGGGCCTAGGTTCCAGATACCCTCCGGCCAATATTTTGCAAGGATATTCCCCATGCAACTTGTTGAGTTTGTATTGAAAATAATCCAAGTCGTTAAAGTCCTTTTCATGCCCCAACCATTTACTGGAAACGCTCAAATCCAGGGCATGGACTTCATTGTTGCCCATAGCAGGGAAAAGCCTATCTAAAGAAAAGGATTTGCCTTGTGACCAAACCCTGAATTTTTCCTCACAGGGATGGGCGGTATACCCACAGGTCTCCCTAAAACTATAGTGTGCAAAATCGGCATTGATATCCTTCCATTTCCGCAATAACTCCCATGCCGGTTTTTCACTGATCAAAAGATAGGTATTGTCCGGTTCCTTCTTTTTATTGATGGCAGATTTGGTTACCGATATCACCAAACGCATGGCAATGGCGGTATACAAATGTTCCAACTCCTTTTCCTGTAAGGGAAAAGAACTATGATAGCCCTTAACAATAGGCAAAGCTGCCTTTAGGGGATCATTATGGTGCATAATAGCATAGGCACAGGCCACAGCCAAGTCGTTAACAATCTGCGTATATACCGAATCCCCGAAATCTATGGCAGTGACCACTTTGGGATCGATCAGGTCTTGGGAAACGATTACATTATTATCGTTGGCGTCATTATGTACCACTGCCTTGCGCAACTTGGAATAACTGGGCTGTGCCTCTTTAAATTGATCCTGAAAATGGGAGATGACTTCTTTTTCCCCATTCTTAAAAAGGTCAAGATATTCTGTGGTCCAATTTCCCTGACTTATGTCCCAGACGAATTCCCGATGGGCCTCGGGATGATCAAAACCCTGCAAGGCAGCTGTTAGCCTTCCACAATGTGCTCCCAAGCTGCAGCGAAGATTGTCCAATTGGGGGTTTACCCCACTCCAGACCCTACCAGCTATCCAGGCCAACAACCGCACTTTCCTGATACGACCTAATTTGTCCTTAGTTTCCGAAATCAAACTTCCATTTCTATCCGGAATTACTCTGGGAACAGTTAAATCCGAACCCTTTTGGGCAACAAATTGCAACAGTTTCTGCTGAAAATCCAAATAATCCGCGTTCTCGTCAGGACGGGATATTTTTAGGATATAGGCCTTCCCGTCCGATGCATCGATCTTAAAATTAAAATCGATCTCCCCTGGCAGTGGTTTGGCCGTACCTTGAATGTCAAAGTTTTCAAGAGCAATTTGAACGGCCTCCTCTGCTGTAATTCTAATTTTGCTATATTCCATTTAATTTCAACTACAATATTGAACTCTCCCTAGAACCCATAAACCAACTACCAAATTAAGAATATTATTTTCACAGGACCATTAGGACAAATAAATATTCCAAACACAATAGCAAAGTAGTATCTATGGTCAATTTGGGTTTTTTCCAAAAAAATAAGATTGAAATACTATCTTTAACCCTTGATCCAACCACACTAATTAATATTATGAAGAACAGAATTAACTTTCCAGTATTTAAGTCATTATCCATGCTTGTTTTGTTGGCAGTACTAACCACACAATGCAAGCAAAATTCCAAAGAAAAAGTAGCAGCTCCAATCAATGAAACCGATATAGTGATTCCGGAGGATTTTTCTATAGAAGTTGTAGCGCAAGATTTAGGAAATCTCAGACATATGACCGTCTCAAAGAATGGGGATATTTATGTAAATAGATCCAAGCTAAAGGACGATAAAGGTATTATCCTACTTAAGGACACCGACAATGACGGAAAAATTGATACGGAAAAACAATTTGGCAATCTCCCAGGGACAGGCATCCTGATAAAAGGCGGTTACTTATACACCTCCTCCAATTCTGGGGTCTATAGGTATAAATTAAATGAAAATGAAGAAATTATCGATATTGATAATCCTGAGAATATAGTGGACGGATTGGCAGATAAAGGCCGGGACAATGCAAAATCATTTGTAATGGACGATAATGCCAACATTTATGTCACCATAGGCTCTTGGAACGATAGCTGTAGGGAAGAAGGTACTGGAAACGGTATTATGCCCTGTACCATCCTGGATTCCGCAGGGGGTATTTGGCAATTTAAGGCCGATAAATTAAACCAGTCCTTTTCGGATGGAATACGTTATGCCACCGGAGTAAAAAATGCTGTGGCCACAGCTTGGAACTACAAGACCAACTCCTTATTTGCTGCCGTTCATGGCAGGGGTGCTTTCCACGATTATTATCCTGAACACTATACCGCCAAACACAGTGCGGAACTTCCTGCGGAAACATTGTTCGAACTTCATAAAGGTGATGATGCCGGTTGGCCCTACATCTATTACGATCAGTTTAAGAAGAAGAATATCCTAGCCCCGGAATATGGGGGTGATGGTGAAAAAACAGGAAGTGAAAACGCAATAGACCCTATTATGGCGTTCCCGGCCCATTTGGCTCCCAACGACCTTCTTTTTTACACAGGAACCATGTTCCCCGAAAAATATAGAAATGGCGCTTTTATTGCGTTCCATGGACAGTCCCCAGAACTAAAAAAAGGATATTTCGTGGCCTTCGTACCTTTTAAGGATGGTAAGCCAAATGGAAATTGGGAAATCTTTGCAGATAATTTTTCGGGTATAGACCTAGCAAATCCAAGTGGTCCTATTCAGCACAGACCCTGTGGATTGGCACAAGGTCCTGACGGTGAATTGTATGTAAGCGAAGATCTAAACGGTACCGTATACAAAATAACCTATTGATCTTCTAGGCAATACCAAAATGCTACTGCTATTACTTAAAGTGATAGGACAGTGCTGGCCCAAAACGGCAATATTCCTTTAATGTAGTCATCATATAATCAAGATCCCTTAAGGCTTTTTCTAATGGGATCTTTTTTTTATCCATTTCCCAATCATCCAATAAACCCTAACTATTGGATTAGAGCATTTTAGCACCGGAATCAAACAATTTACAATTTCGCCATCCTTCAATTACAAAGATATCGGTGGATTCCACTAAACAATCTGTGTAAGATGACCGGCTCCGATTTATACATTTACAAGGTCCGATTTATGAAAATCTTAAGAAAATAAATATTTCATAATTATTATTTTTAGGGCGGTAAAAATGATTAAACAATTAAAAAACACCTGTAAAACTATGAAAACAGTATTAACAGCACTTTATTTCTTTTTGGGAATTACATTACTGCAAGCATCAACAACAACAAACGAACTTGATGATTTGGAAGTTGGTTCAGTATTAATGATTGGAAGTCCTTCAGCAAATCTCTATGAACATATAGAAGTGCCAAGGATGAATTTTATCATTAAGAAAGGAGGAATCCCGAACTACAAAACACTTTTCCAAAGCAAAGTGATCGTTTCTAAAATGAAAGTGATGCCAGATGGTAGTAAGGTAGTACACCTGAAGAGACAAAATGGAAAACGCTTTTTTAATAGCCATAGCTATATAAAGGCCAGACTTAAAGAAGCCATTGACACTGAAGAGCTGGTCAGACTTTAGTCGGCACGTATAACGCTTAGGCTGCCAAAACTTTGTCGTGCAGCATGGTAAAAAAAGCATACACTTAAATTAAAAGCCCTTAGAACTAAGGGCTTTTTTATTGCCAATTCTGGAATATATTACATGGCGACCCAATACCATATTTCCTGTGCCCAAATTTATTACTAAACTTTAGTGGGCCGGACATACCGTTCCACTACCCATCTTAAATGCCAATCCCCTGTAGCATCGGCATATGACCTATATCATTGTTTTAGCTTGATAATTGCTCTACATTAATAAATGTCGGTATAGTCCCCAACTATACTTTCCAATCCTAAATGGCCACCATCCCTAACTTAAGATCGTTGCGGACAAAAGTTGGGGCGACTAGGAACAGTTCCTGAAAAAGACCCCAAGACTACTCAATATATGATAGCATTATGATGTTAGAAAAAGAAAAAAATAAGGCCATTTCCATCCCCCTAAAGCAACTAACATTAAAGGCTAATTTGTACATCCCTGAAAATGCCAAGGGGTTGGTCATATTTTCCCACGGTAGTGGTAGCAGTAGGTTTAGCCCCAGAAATAATTTCGTTGCCAACATACTTAATAAAAAGGGATTGGCTACCTTATTGCTCGACTTATTGACAGAAAGCGAAGACGAGAACTATGAAACGCGCTTCAACATAAACCTTTTAACGAGTCGCCTTATAGCGGCAACTAAATGGGTACAACAACAACGGGAAACCGAGCAAATTTCCCTGGGCTATTTCGGGGCCAGTACCGGGGCCGCATCGGCAATAAGAGCGGCTGCCTTTTTTAAGGATGATATAAAGGCCATAGTTTCCAGAGGCGGAAGACCGGACCTCGCCCTCGATGAAATTTCCGAGGTTACGGCTTCAACCTTATTTATTGTTGGCGGAAAGGATTCCGCAGTCTTGGAATTGAATATCACGGCCTATGCTAAAATGGAAAGTGAAAAAAAATTTGAAATCATACCAGGGGCAAGCCATCTTTTTGAGGAAGCGGGAAAGCTGGAGAAGGTGGCCGAACTCTCCGCATCTTGGTTCAAGAAATGGCTGATAACTAAAAAACCATAAAAAATGTTTACGAATAGAATCGATGCAGGACTACAACTAGCTAAAAAGCTAAAGGCATATAAGGACAAGGAGAATGTAGTGATTTTGGCCATCCCAAGGGGCGGGTTGCCTTTGGGAGCTATTGTAGCCAAATCATTAAATGCAAAATTGGATGTTGCCCTTTCCAAAAAAATAGGCCATCCGTTCAACAAGGAATTTGCCATCGGGGCCGTTAGTCTCAACAATATTGTCCTAGACGATAACATTGAAATTTCCATCGGTTATATCGAGAAAGAAAAGAAACGACTTCGCGAAAAACTAAAAAAAAGAGAGGCCCAATATTATAGGAATAGGTCTCCCATAGCCTTAAAGGATAAAATCGTAATCATTATTGACGACGGCATCGCCACAGGGAACACCATAAGGGTCACCGCACAGCTGGTCCATGACCGAAAGCCGGAAAAAATTGTGATCGCCATACCGGTAGCCCCTAAGTCAACAGTACAGAAATTAAATGCCGCCTCCTATATTGATGAAGTGGTATGCCTGGAGACACCCTTTAATTTTCAGGCAGTAGGACAATTTTATATGGATTTTGATCAGGTGTCCGATGAAGAAGCCATAAAAATATTGGAAGTATTTAATTCCTAATACATTGGTAAAAACAATTCTAGAGATCAAAAATCCATTACTATTTCAAAACCTATCTATACCAAAGAATGGGTGTGGTCAAAGTTAATATGCACCCCTCATATTATCCATCTTCCAAAAAACCAAACTAAAAACTTGAAAAAAAAGCTTAAACTGATCCAGGTCATTTTGCACATGGAAAGTATATCATATTTTAGCAGTGTTCTTAAAAGTTAAATAGTTCTTTGAAAATAAATAAAGAGGAATTTTAAATTACAAGGCTAAAATTCCCAAGATATAGAAACGGTCAAGGGTACCCTTTATACCATTTGAATTGCGAACGGATCTAGTGATAGCTCCTATTAGGGATCAGTGTAAGAGGTCATTGGGCAGAATTGAAAGTTTCTTGGAAACCGGAACATTTAGGTGTTCCGGTTTCTTTAAAGCATTAATTTATTGGTCGTTATCATCGTAAGATGTTAACGATCGTAATAAAGAAGTGGCCAAGGTTGGCCCCGTAACTGATCAACCATGGTGTTCTAGCAATGGAATAACATGAAAGTCCAGTAGTCGGCAAAAACGTAGTCCATTTTTTTATGGGAAACAGGAGGTTTCGGCCTCCTGTTTTTTTCTTAATCCATTAAATCTACAAACTTCTAAGCAGTAATGCCTTAGAGGTCATATATAGGTATTGCGATTTTTTTCGTCTGTCATACAAACATTGCAATAACGTAGCTAGTACGTTCCAAACAGGATTTTGTTGACAAGTAGGAACTTAATTAAAATACCTGAAGGACCGGGATATCCAGAATATTCCGGTCCTTTTAATTTAATAATTCCCTAGAAACAACATCGTAAATACTAAGCCAAGACCATTCAATGTGCCCAATTGTGCTCAGACAATATATGTTATATGGCTAATTTCTTATTGTGCACCAACTACTTGGCCTGCAATAGGCATCAAAAAAAGTTCCCTTTAGGAACAAACGACGGTATTTGGCGGATCAAACCAAATGATAGAGCTACAACGAAACCTTGTGGCCCTTATGTATATTGGTGCTTGAACTGACGCTCAAGATTAATTACCGCTTTTTTCTTGCAAGGCAAGCCTCGGGGCATTTACCCCCGCTAGAATATAAAAATCAATATCTATATAGGGCATTAATTTTGGAAAACGGATTTGGCATATCTTCCTTTTCCAATAGATAGACCTTTCCCCCATCCAAAAACGTTTTCATGGCTACCTTATTTAAGAGGGATACGTTGGACGAAAGCATTTCATTGTCTACCCTGACCGTTCCTTGGTTAGGTTCATAAATTCCCCATATATCTTCATTTTTTTGGATGAACAAAGTATCTATTATTCCTTGCATGGCCGATGGTACTATGTGCTCAATATCTGAAGATGTTCTCGGGGTACCGTCAAACTTCTTAAAATTATCAATTTTATCTAGGCGTTCCTTATCAAACACGGGGCTCAACTTTTTCCATGCCAATTCCCGCAACTTGGACTCATGCGCTTCATTAGGATCTAAAGTAATATGATCTGCCAAAAGGTATTTGTAGGTATTTACTTTTTGATAAATTGGAAATAGAAAGTCTTGACAGGCAATAATCAAAGGCTTGTTTTCATTTTTTATCAAGGTCATTAGGCCCCTGTCCAAAGCCGAAAAATATCTCTCGATCTCATTCTTCCGGTCTCGGTCTGCCTCTCCATGACCATGAAACGCTGCCGCTCCATGACCTTCCTGCTGACTTCTGAACTGTAGGCCCTTTTGCTCATAATCATACCCTACCCTTTCCTCCATCCGGCTGGGAATTTTGTCCTCAATATGTATCTCTGCACTATTATAGCGGGTTTTCTTATACAATTTCACCTTTTCCAATTGCAACCATAGCAAAAAAAACGAATCGTCCCCAGTAAACATTGGCAACAAAGGGGTGAGGTACAAACTGTTGGCTACGTGGTTAAAGGGTTCAAAAGAAATTGGAAGGGTATATTTTTTAACAATTCCATTGGTTATAAAAAGTGCCAGTCCATTGGATTGGTGCCTCCAAAACTCCCCGTCGTGGATCAGCTCTTGTATAGGGGCAATCAATTCTGCAATTTCCCTTTTACCCAAAGGTTCCCGCTCCAATTTATTTTTAACTTCCTTTAAATGATTTTTAAGCATTTTTGCATCCTCCTGCTGTAAAACCTCTTCGCCCTTTTGATGGGTTGGCATATAAATAGATATGCAATGCACATTGCGAATGCTTTCTAAGTCCTGTATCTCTTTTTTGGTTATAAATGTCATTTTACGATGTTTTTTCGGATTATTTTCTTTCAAAACAAGGTAATTGTTCTTGGAAATTTTTGAAATGATTTAGGTCAGGAATATCCACATTTATAAGTAATGCCCCTTAGATTTAGGTACCCAATAGTATAAATAATAGTAGTCACAAATACCACGATATTTTATTCCCCAACCATAGGCCACAAAGAAAATTGAACAAGATGATTTCCTACTATATCAAAAAGGGCATTGCTCATCTTACTTCAAATGTTAAAACAAAATAGCTATATTTAGAAAGATTAAGATATCCAGACCAACTCCATGAAAAATAAAGTTCGTACGGCCCCTTACCCACTTATATGTGCCGTACTCGTCTTCATAATATTTCTGTTCGTCAATTGTGGGCCAGAAAAAAAAGAACCCGAGTTTTTGATGCGGACCGCCCTGTTGGTCAATGAAGACCATACCTGGTACAAGGCCTTTGCCTATTTCGCGGAAATTGTGGAAGAACGTTCCAAAGGACGCATTAAGGTGGAACTATACCCCTCGGAACAATTGGCCAAGGAAATCGAGGCTATTCGACTTATACAGGCGGAAGTTATTGATATGACTGCCACAGGGTCTACCTTGACCAATTGGTTCGAGGTAGCTACATTCTGTGAACTGCCTTTCCTGATGCGCGACTCAACCGATATGAACCGCTATATTAACGGTCCGGTCGGGAAATTAATGGAAGAGGAGATGATAAAAAAGGCAGGCTTACGCGCCCTGGGCCATTTTGAAAGGGGTCCAAGACATTTAACATCCAATAGACCCATACGGCACCCGGACGACCTCAAAGGTCTTATCATTAGGGTTCCCAATGTGCCCGCATTTGTTACCACATGGAGCGCACTCGGTGCCAAACCAACACCCATGGCATTTTCCGAAGTGTTTACTTCACTTCAACAAGGCACCATAGAGGCCCAGGAAAATCCGTTTGCCATGATTCATAACGCAGGTTTCTCCGAGGTACAGAAATACCTCAACCTAACAGGACATGTCATTAGTTGGGTGTATCCCGTGGTGGGCGAAAAACAATTTCAAAAGTTGCCCCCGGACCTTCAGGAGATTTTTCTACAGGCAGGTAAGGAAATGCAGCACTATGAACACCAACTTTACCTTGAAAACGAAAAAAATGTTCAGGATGAACTGAAGGCAGAGGGCATGGAATTTATAGAAGTGGACAAAGAAGCCTTTATAAAAAAAAGTGAAAAGGCCATTTATGAAAGCCTCTCTCCAGAAATACAAAAAATATATAAAGAACTAAAAAAAGAATAACGATGCTAAATAAAACCATTGGTCGCCTGCTCAAAATGGGGACCTTATTAAGTACTTATGGCCTTTTGTTTACTGTTCTGCTTCAAATAATTTGTCGTTTTACACCCATTAACACCCCAGCTTGGACAGAAGAGGCCTCTAGACTTTTCTTTATTTATGCCATGTCTTTTGCCTCAGGTCTGGCAATGAAGAATGAGTTTTATGTGCATTTGGACATGTTTTACGAACGTTTTCCAGAAAGGATCAAAAAAACATTAAACCTAGCAGTACCCTCAATTACCCTAATTCTTTTTGTTGTCATGGCCGTATACGCCATTAAATTCGTGATTTTGGGAATCCCTGAAAAATCCCCGAGTATGGGCTTCAATATGGGCATTGCCTTCTTTAGCATATTTATCATGTCCACATCAATAAGTTATTACCTGCTACGAAAAATTATGAAAATTATGAAAAATTCTAGACCATGATTTGGATATTGGTTATCGTTTTTGTTCTTGGTCTAGTACTTCGCTTTCCCATTGCCTTCGCTTTAGGACTTGCCTGTTTAAGTTATTTAGTTGTAAAAGGGGTTCCTCTGATCATTGTACCCATGAAAATGTACTCGGGCATTGATGTCTTTGTACTGCTGAGTGTTCCTGGATTCATCCTTGCAGGAAATCTGATGAACCAAGGTGGGCTCACTGAAAAAATTATCAAGTTCTGCAACCATCTGTTAGGTCATATTCGCGGGGGACTTTCCTTGGTCAATATTGGTGCTTCCATGCTATTTGCAGGAATTTCGGGTACGGCCATTTCGGATACGGCCAGTATGGGCTCCATTATGATCCCTGCCATGAAAAAAGAAGGTTACGATACGGACTTTTCATGTGCCGTTACAGCAGCTTCGTCCACCATAGGTCCTATAATCCCCCCAAGTGTACCCATGATCATAGCGGCGACCTTGAGCGGGCTATCTGTAGGGAAATTGTTTCTGGCAGGAGCACTCCCAGGTTTGTTATTAGGCGTAGGTCTAATGTTCACCGCCTATTTCATATCCAAACGCAAAAAATACCCAAAACATAAACGCAGTAGCCTAAGGGATGTGGCAGGCAGTTTTGTAGATACCTTTTGGTCGCTTTTAATGACGTTCATTATCCTGTACGGAATTGTGGGTGGAATATTTACCCCGACGGAGGCCTCGATTATCGCTGTTGTCTATGCTATGATTATTGGAAAGTTCGTTTATAAAAAATTGAATCTGAAAAATACTCAGGTCATTGTGCTCGACAGCATGAAGACTTCGGCCTCCCTGATGGTCTTGGTGGGTTTTGCCAATCTTTTTGGATATATTTTGATTACGGAACAAATTCCACAAGAGATCTCCAAGGAAATCTTGGGATTTTCGGACAACAAATATGTGGTTTTACTACTGATCAATCTGTTATTGATCGTGGTAGGCACCTTTATGGAGACCATCGCCGCCTTATTGATACTTTTTCCAATCCTACTGAAAGTGGCGGTTGCCGTGGATGTTGACCCCATACATTTTGCCGTCATAGCCGTGCTGAATTTAATTATAGGGTTAACGACACCTCCTGTTGGGGTCTGCCTTTTTGTGGCTTCCAGTATCGGAAAGATTTCCATAGGTGCCGTTAGTAAGGCTGGCCTGCCATTTTTGTTGGTCAGTTTTTTGGTGCTGATATTGGTCACCTTGTTTCCGTCGTTATCCCTTGCATTGCCCAACTTTTTTATAGATTGACCCGGAAAGTTCCGGATTCATTTATAAATTTTATGGGAATAGATCATTATTATCGAAAATTTATATATAATTATTAAAACATCTAAACCAATGAAACCTATAAACACAGCCTTATGTTCTTTCGGAATGAGCGGATACGTTTTTCACGCTCCCTTCATTGAGGTGCACCCAGCATTCAATTTATACGGGGTTTGGGAGAGGACCAAAAACAACGCCCAGGCCAAATATCCCAATATACAAACCTTCCGCACCTTGGAAGAAATGTTGGCAGACCAAAATATTGAACTGGTAGTGGTAAATACACCAAGTGTTACCCATTATGATTTTACCAAACAGGTCATCAATTCGGGAAAAAATGTAGTTGTGGAAAAGCCGTTTACTGCCACTGTGAAACAGGCGGAAGAACTGATACAGCTGGCCAAGGAAAAAAATGTAACACTTTCTGTGTACCACAATAGGAGGTATGACAGTGATTTTAAAACCGTGAAAACAGTCTTGGATGAGGGATGGCTGGGAAACATTGTTGAGGCGGAAATCCATTATGATCGTTATGACCCGGGGCTGAGTTACAAGGTTCATAAGGAAATACCCACGGCCGCCGTTGGAAGTATATATGACTTGGGTTCACATTTAATAGATCAGGCATTGATGTTGTTTGGTATGCCTAATGCCGTCTACGGTGATCTGGATACATTTCGCCCCAATTCCAAGGTAGGGGATTATTTTGATGTAAAATTGTTCTACAGCACCCATAGGGTGATATTGAAATCCAGCTACTATGTACGTGAGGCTTTGCCCGGAAATATTCTACACGGCACCAAGGGCTCCTTCATTAAATCCAAAGCGGATATTCAGGAAGCAGAGCTCCAGGCCGGAAAAATTCCCGGATCAAAGGATTGGGGGGAAGAACCGGATAAGGAAAAAGGATTGTTGCATACTGAGAAGGATGGTAAAATAATTAGGGAACATATACCTACCCTAAATGGGGATTATATGGAATATTATGAAGGTATTTACCAAGCCTTGCGAAATAATGGATCCGTACCGGTCACAGGAACGGAAGGGATGAATGTCATTAGAATAATTGAAGCAGCCCTGGAAAGTAACAAGGAAAAGAAAGTAATCCAATTATAATTGGGCAGGCTTAGGTCTGGAGCAGTTAATAGTCGATTGTTGTGTTTATATTGTAAGTAGTAACAAGATTGCAAATGAACCTGCTATCCCGTAAATAATCAGGGATTGTGATAAGGGGAGAATTTTTCATGTATGCCTCTCCCAATTCACAGCTAATATTCCCCCCTATTTAAAATAAAAGCATCTGAAGAAACATAGAATTAATTGGATATGAAATAATTTATAGTACTTTTGTGTAATCGATTACATTTTAGAAATAGGAGGACCGGAAGAAGTTTTTACCGTCACCTCCCAAAAAATCGATGCCAGAAAAAAATACACATTATATAAGATGTGAATAACCGTAAATGGCCAATAACAACCAATAATTTTGAACACATGAATTTATTAAACAGAACAATCACCAATTTAGAATCTACCCCACCAATAAAGGTCGTACAATTTGGAGAAGGAAACTTTTTAAGGGCCTTTGTGGACTATGCCTTCCAAAAATTAAATGAGGAAATCAACTTTGATGCGGGCATAGCGGTGGTACAGCCCATAGACCAGGGTATGGTAAAAATGCTAAACGACCAGGATGGACTATACACCCTGTTCTTAAAAGGTATACAGAAGGGCAAGGAGATTCAACATAAGGAACTTATTACCAACATTGTAAAAGGAATAGACCCTTACAGCAATTTTAAGGACTACTTAAGTTTAGCCAAAGAGGAGCAACTTCAGTTCATTATTTCCAATACTACCGAAGCCGGTATTGCTTATGTTGCCACCGATACATTGGATATGCAGCCACCAAGCTCATTTCCTGCTAAATTAACAGTGCTATTGTATGAACGTTTTAAATACTTTAAAGGGGATGCCAATAAAGGCCTGACCATAATTCCTTGTGAATTGATCAATTATAATTCGGACACCCTAAAGGAAATAATATTAAAATACTCCGATGATTGGAAACTGGGCGAAGAATTTAAAACTTGGCTTACCACAAATTCCACATTCCACAACACATTAGTAGACCGCATTGTACCTGGTTATCCTAAGGACGAAATTGAGGCATACAACGCCCAACTTTCCTATAAGGATAATTTAATAGTAGCGGCAGAAACATTTTTTCTTTGGGTAATTGAAGGCGATGATAAACTTAAAGAAAAATTACCCTTTCATAAAACAGATCTAGACGTAAAGATAGTAGAGGACATGCAGCCCTATAGAACCAGAAAGGTTCGAATCCTTAACGGCGCCCATACTGCCATGGTACCATTTTCATTATTGTACGGCAATACAACCGTAAAGCAAACCGTAGACAATGATTTTACCGGTGCCTTTGTAAATAACGCCATCTTTAACGAGATCAACCAAACCCTTCCAATGGATAAAATGGAGCTAGACAGCTTTGCCGAAGAGGTTTTGGACCGCTTT
>TARA_R100001369_G_scaffold83684_1_pt1 | contig 15841 bp, 17 predicted proteins | sample TARA_R100001369 | Tara Oceans TARA_R100001369 (sample SAMEA2621528) | marine metagenome | biome: marine biome (ENVO:00000447); feature: surface water layer (ENVO:00002042); material: "saline water (ENVO:00002010), including plankton (ENVO:xxxxxxxx)" | depth 5 m | reverse complement strand
GTCCAGAAATCTTGCTCAGTTTTTCTCATAGAATGACAAACACAATGGAAGAACACCGACAAAGGCAAGTGCTACCCCTTGCCATGTCAGTTCGTTCTCAGTTATGTAAATACAAGCTGTGATGCAAATCAATCCACCCAGAGATCTCTTGGCACTCCATCTTCTCAAGTCTCCTTTTGTTTTGAAGATCTGAGAGAGATCGAAATTTGATAGCAATTTCAAAAGTGCGTTGTTCACTTCTGCTTTCTACGATCTCCAGTTATTGCTGTTATCAATACATCCAAATATCCAAAGATTTGGTTGTCCTTTGTTGTTGGTGTGAGATTCACAATGATCTTCAAAAATGCCAAAACGCCTATGAGCAAGACAGCCCAGTTTTCAATAATAAATTCCATAATATATTTTTTTAAATTATTTGATTCCTTTTTCTGCAAGCAAGATCTTAATTTCTTGCATTCCAATACAGAGTTCCTTCAATAGAGATTTCACTTCACCTTCTTGTTTCTCCAGTGAGAAAATTCGTGCTTTGATTTTGGTCACATCATTTGTCATCCTGATCCACGTTCCAAGTATTCCCACAAAACATGATGCTGCAACTGCTAAAATATCCATTTTTTATAATTGTTTTGTTCTGAAAGTTCCAGTAAACTTAACCAAATTGTTATCGCTTGTTTTTATTAATGGAATAATAATATCACCTTTCAAAAGTGATTGTGACAAAGTTCCAGAAAAACATTCATACACATTAGATGAAGTGGTGAAGGATTTAGTTACAATGTGTTTCATAGTTCCTTTACTTGATCCAGCACATAGTGGTCTAACATACCACAATGATAAATCAACATCTACACTAGCATTTGTTATCAAGTTTCCTTCAAATTCCACAAGAGATGGAGTCGCTGAAGTTGCATGATACACTGTCGCTGCAACAATTTCTGTCCAAGTAATATCAAAGTCTGCTGTGCTTGTTTGTTGAAAGTCAATTGACATTAAAGGATAAAAGCTGTGATGATACCCCATCCAATTAGTAGGGGATCCAGTTTTATTTTGTGTAAAACCTCGAATATTTGTGATACCTATTTCAGATCCTCCACCAACACCAGACAGTAGATTTGCTTTTGTGATCTGCTTATTTGTTCCCTCTGGTGACATCGCTGTGTCAGCCACATCGACAATCATCACAAGATCCAGATCCGCTGCACTTGTCGCTGTTGCGAGTTGAGTTACTTTCTTTGTTGCCATGTTTCTTAATGTATTTTTTTAATCTTCTAATATTTGCTCTAGTTCTTTTATTGATCTTCATACTCTTGGCCCAGTGATCAATCTCAAAAGTGCTTCTGCTTCTGATTTGTTGTACGATCGTTCCACATTTAAACCCTGAGTATAATTTGCTGATGATGGAGAAACATCTGGATATGTGTTGCTTGTAAATTCTGGAAATAGAGATGAGTTTGCACATAGGTAGTCAATCAGTCTTTCTTTGTACCATGATGCAATATCTCTGGCAGTTGAAATTAGTGGTTTAATGTCATCATATGATACTGATCCACCTTGTTCAGAGTTCATGGCAACAACAGCGTTATTCACGAATCTCACACGTAGCACTGGAATCACTTCCATAAAGCTAAATTGAACAAGACATGGTATCACATAATCATTTAGCAAAGTTGCATATTTTTGATTTGCAACGTCATCAATCGTTCCAGCTGAAATGAGTGCTTTTATTTTCACGTAAAGATCTGTTCCCATCACTGGCAAGATCCATTTCTCTTGAGCTTGTAAGATAGCTGGAAATAGAACATTTGGATCGACAGATCCACCAAGTGCTGTATCACGTTGAACACGTGAAGGTGATACTAATACGATTGTTGTACTTGCCATGATTAATTATCTTCTTTTGGTTTCTCGTAATTCACTGGAGTTTTGATGTTCTGTGCTGCTTTATTTGATGGCAGAAACCCTCTATTTCTCATGTCTCTTGGACGTTTGGCAACCTTTGAATCATTCTTCTTTATTCGGACTGGATCACGATCATCTGGATCCATCTCATTTATGATTGCTTGTCTTTGCTTTGCAGTGATTTTTTGATTGTCTTTCTGAAGCCACGTTGTTCTCATCCAATAATGGGCACAGCTGCCGCCTCCTTTGTAAAACCAGATCGAATATTTATTGGATCCATCTGGCCCCCATCCATCATTGACACCTTCTCCACCAGCTTTGATGATGTTTTCTCTGGTGTAATATCTTGCTGCTTCAACCATCTTTACGCAGAAAGATCTGCTCTTATATTCCATCTGATCATACTTCAATGGAGCATATTGATATCTTATTTTGAACAGCTCATTATCTTGAGAGTTGGATTTGTCTCCAGAAACAGAAATTGCTGAGGCAAGATTTACGCCATGAATCATTCCATCAAGTCGATCTTCATCATCATAATCTACCTTTCGAGAATCGATAAGTTCATATCCTTCTGGTTCGTCCTCTCCAAGCGAAATAAGAGCATCCAAGAGAGTTTCATCTGTCTCGTGTACATCTGTGCTCATTTCCTCTTTTGGAGCTTCTGCGACCTCTGTTGTGTCGTCATCAATATTTATGAAATTAGCTGGTTTTGAAGGCACAAAAAACAAATCCAGATTTATGCTGTTAGCTGTGAAAACTGGCGAAAGTCCTTTGAGCAAAATATCTTGAAATTCCTCAACCACAGTGTTATGGAAAAGTGAATATGAATCATTTAATTCATCAGCATTCGATCCCCAGTTTGAATTTCCAGAAACACCAAACAAAAGAGGTGATGTGATTCTGTGACCAGTGAGAACTTTGTTTGTGATTTCTCCTGATAAGTAAGTGTACATATCATCTGATCCATTGCTTGTAATCGGTTCAATCTTCGGTGCTGTCTCTGGGCCATCGTTAAATGTAATTAATAATTTTCCAGCGTTGTTGCTTCCAGAAAATTTCTCGTAAACTTTGCGCTCAATATCTGATCTCTCTTGATCTGTTGGGATCCCATTAGAAAAACTCAGCATCATGCTGGGCATTAGAGAATTTTTGATATTGTTGAGATGAAAAGATTGCACTTGGATGTCAAGCTCCACATATCCATTTGATCCCTGACTGTCTGGCAAACCATAGTAGTGAAAAGAAGGTGAATATCGTTTGATCTGAAGAACTGTTGAAGCAGATGTTCTGTCCTCAATTGAAAATGATTTGAGCACATTCGGTTTCACTCTGTCATTTGCTCTGTTCCATGAACTTTTGTAATACCATTCATGTATTTTTCCATCACTGTCAGCAATTCCAGCTCTCATTGTATGCACTGGCAAGTGTTTCATCTGAACAACTGATGTTCTCGCTTTGTTCCAGATTGTATTCACATAACATTGACCATACAACTTCAGATCCAGAGCAAGTTTCTTCAGCAGATCATCATCACTGGTATTCAAGAGTGTTTGAAGTCTCAACCACTGCTCTTTATTGGCTTCTGAATCATCTCTTTCAACCGCATCAAGACCCTTTCCGTAGATCATAGCTCCAACACCATTTACAATTGCAGAATGTATTGAAGATCCCAGATACAAACTCTCCAAATAGTCTCCATAGCAGTCATCAGATCCATATGAGATCCAATCCTTTCCTTGTACTTCTTCAAATTGTGGAACGTCATGCACTGGCATTCCCATCACTGAAAACTCACTTTTATTATTCTTCATATGCCTTGTATGTTACACGATCTTCGTATGATTCAAATCTATTATATCCATCTTCTCCAGCTGATCTTTCCAGATGAGCTAAATTTTTTCCGATCAGTGTTGTTTTCACTGTTTCTTCATATATGTTCATCTGATAAAACCCTTCCAGAAATTGTGGCTGTTTCAAATGTATAATTCCAAATGGCTTATCCTCAAGAGCAGTATCATTGACATTAATTTGACCTTTCAACCTTCGTCCATTCCAACCACCTTCAGAGATCGCTATGTTCAAAGTGAAATAAATTGAATTTTCTGTTGCTTCATCTGTCAAACGAATTTTGTAAACTGGAGAAGTTCCAACAGATTTGTAATCGCTAACATTCAGATACAAAGTATTTGTTCCTTGAGTGAGTTGTACCATTTTTTCAAATATAGTTAAAAAAAAAGGGATGGCGTATTGCCACCCCTCTTTCAGTTAGTTATGTTCAAATCCTATGCTGGATTCACTGGAGTTATTTTCTGAGGACTTCCAGCATCAACTGCATCAAATGGCCACTCAGCAGCGACCGCTGAAACAGATGGTGTTATCGTTGGCGGATATGTAGATTCTCCACAAGTTACTGTGAGAGTATATCCACTCAGATCTGCTCTAGCTTGACCAGTTACAAATGTTCCACCAGTGACAGTACATCCATTCTGAAGACCCAAACAATACACATCGTCATTCGCATCCAATACATAGCAGAAAGTTCTGGTCTGGATTAAATTTTGAAGTTCGTCAGATGTCGTTTGCTTTATGATATTCAAAGTTACCTCCAGAGCTGTATCATATGAAGCAGATCCAGCTGGTTCGTTTGTGACAGTAGTTACAAGCGAAGCTGTATTTGGTTGCACATCATATCTGTATGCTGTCTGATCTACTCCAACACCATCCAGAACACCTGAAGCAAATGTCATCAGAGAATATCCTTCAACTTGGAAATCACTAAAATATATTGCCTTGATTCCACCAACTGTGTCTTTGCAGTTGAGTCCAATCGCAGCTGTTAATTTACATGCCATATTTCGTATTTTTCAGTTGTTAATATTAAGGTGCTGTGTAGAATCCCCAAGTCACATCTGGAGTCACTCCAACTTGTACTCCAGCTGCATATCGCATGATGAAACGTACATTGTCAGATCCATCAATAGGACTCATGTCAATTGTTCTTACCTCAGTCATATTTGTTTGGATGTTAGATCCAAATACAAGATTGCTTTCGTATGTAGCAATGATCTGATTTTCTAACATTCCTGGACATGCATATATTGGATATCCGTAAATGTTAGCTGGTTTTTCGTTTGCTTGGTAGTCGTTTGCATATCCTTCCTTTCCAAGATGTTGTTGGTAGAAGAAAGCTGTCTTTGGTGATACATACAAAGCAAAGTCAGCTTTAGCAATTACAGCTGAATCTGTTGCATCAAGTACAGCTTCAATTTGTGCTACAATATTGGTTTTTGTGAAAGGAGTTGCTGTATTTACGTACACGTAATCATCAGCAGTAACCAAAATTCCAGTTGCAGCAGTACAGAATCCTTCAAATGATCCAGCAGTTGCAGCAGCTCCGCCCCAGATTGCCACCTCAGTTGCCTGAGCTACTAATCCAGCGATGTGTCCAATCACATAGTCAGTGAAAGCCACTGGCATGTTTGAGTTGAGACTGTTTCCAGTTTCAGCTGCTAACCATGATTGACGCATTGTAGATTTGCACAGATCAATATTCACAGCGAGTTCCTTTGTCACAAGAATGTTCTCTGCAATAGTTACAGTTCCACCATCTGTGAAATCACATGTTGCATCAACAATGAGTGAAGCACCTTCGATTGAGTTTATTACAGCTTTGTAATATACATTGTCAATAGTTCTGATCCATCCATTTGCCAGAGTAGCACCACTTTTCAAGGCAGCACTCACGAATGGCAAAGCTAACTCTCCAGCGTATGTTGGAGTTGTTAATGCTGGGCCATCAAATTCATGCTTCTTTGCAATGCTTTTATCCTCTGCATTGAATGAGGTTTTTTTGATATACTTCATTTTAGTTTTTTGCGAAGTTTGAAATAATTGCATGTGCTCTGTCAGATATTTTCAATGATGAAAATGTCTCTTGATCCATGTCCTTGTTTTTGTTTTTAGCTGGTGAGTGATTCACACCTTGTGATGCTGGTTCATTTTCCATTGCTGAAAGACGTTCCATCACATGTTCAAATGCTGCATTGATTTCAGATGCTAACTCAGACATTTTCTCGTCTTCGTCTGTATCTTCATATGCCTCTACCTTATCACTTTTGAGATCGGCAACAGCATCTTCCAGATTCTGAATGCGTTTCTCCATTCCAGCCCAATCCTGAACATCAGCTTCATCTCCTTCAGCAAGCTCAACTTCCACTTCAACTTCTTCTTCAACTGCTGGTTCTTCTTCTCCTAATTGAGTAATTCGACCATCAAGTACAATAAGAACAGTTCCATCTTCCAGAGCATATGTGCCATCCTCAAGTACGTCTGCATTGCCTTCGTCAGACATCACAGAAATCTCAACTCCAACAGCCATAGATTCGGCCTCAGTGACTACGAGACGTCCATCATCCAATCTTGCTTCTGCATAGAATTTGGTAAGGTTTGGGAGGTTTAAAAGTCCTCGAATTTTGTCTATTGTTTTGCTCATGATATTGCTTGTTCAAATGGATATATGTTTACTTCTATTCTGTCCCCTTTGCATGCTCTTCACAAGCCATATAAAGCACTGTATCATTCACAGTCATTTCATGTGATCCAATACAACTATTAAACAGCTCACCATATAGCTCTGCTTCCTCCTGAGAGCTCCAGAGAGGTTTCCCATCCAATGTCATCACTGCTTCCATTTCTTCCAATACAAGAGCTTTCAAGAGCTCCAGCGTTTCTTCATCCTTTGGACAGTTTGGACATGGTGATCTGTGTTCAATCTTTTGGGCCTTCACTAATTCATCAGTGAAATATCCTTCAATAGAAAAACCACGCACATCTTTTTTCAGGATAGCATTCCACATTTCTTCGTTGTTGATCTTCATTGCTAACATCCATGTTCCAACTGGCAATTTGTCAAAGCCATATAGTGATGCCTTATCACGTTTGGGATCTTCAATCAGCCACGACTCAACGACTGTCAGTCCATCTACATCATCAACATGTTCATATGTGTGTGAGTTCGTTCTTTCCTCTTTCATATACAGCTGTGATGCTTGCCTGACTGTCTCAACTGAAAAGAACACTTCATATTCTTCGTCTGCTTCTTCATTGTATCTTGGGATCATCTTCTCTGGAATGAGAGCTGGCCCAATCAACATGCGCTTAGCTTCGTCAATTTTTGCCATGACATATCTGTCACCTCTGTTGAAGAATACAAAATTTTCTTCTATTGCTGGAAAGCGAACCAAACTCACTGCTGTTATTCCAGTCAGTTCAAGATCTTCATCAATTAATAATTCTATTGTTTTCATAATGTTGCGTGGTGTAAAAGGTTTGCGTCCATTTCTTGTTGTGATGTCATGTCTTGTGCTACTACAAACGCTTTGATTGGTTTATCTGTAAGGGATTCAACACTTGCAGCAGATGTATCAGATGGAGCAAATGTGTCAGGGATCAATGCAGCTGTTTGATTTGGTGCGTCTGGAATAGATGTTGATCCTCCATCAAAACGAGTTTTGGCAATGGAAACAAGTGATGCTGCTCCAGTTAGTCCAGCAGTGATTGAACTTGGGATCCCAGCTGGAACACCAAGACCCACTGGCGGAGCTGATAACGCTGCTATAATAGCAGATGCTGTACTCATGACCACAGATGCCATCTGCATTTTCTTTCCTCTTTCAAATCTCTTCTTAGCTGTTTTCTCATCATCATCTTCACGTCCCTGATCCAGTGCTTTGAATAAAGAGAATGCAGCATTCGTCATTGCAAGAACTGAATCAATAGTATTCTTCCTTAATTCTTCCTTTGTTTTCTCTGCTTTTTCAACAACTTCTTTCTCCTTCACAGTATATTTTTCTGTGATCGCCAAGAGCTCTGCATCTTGTTTTTCCTTCAATGCTTTCTCAGTTTCAGCATTGCCCTTTGCCATCACATTGAGTGCCTCATATTTCAAAGCCACTGCATCAATCTCATTCTGTTCTTTGGATTGTGTTGCTGCTTTCAAAGTGGCAATCCTCAACAGCTCTGCATCATCTATTGCTTTCCCTTCAGCTGCCATCTGAGCTTTCAGCATAGCTTCCTCAACCACAAATTTCTTCTTGAGTTTTGCTGATTGAGTTCTCAAGTTTATTGCAGCAGCCTCAAGTTCTGCTTCCTTTTGAAAGTCTTCCTCAAGGCTCTCGGTGATAGCAATTGTTTCCTGATGTATCCTCAATGCTTCTTCCGCATTCGCTAATCGTTCAGCATGAAGTGATGCCTCTGTTTGTTGAGCAAGTTTATTTGCTGCCATTCGTTCTTCAAAGGATTTTGTGATGTCCTTTGAGATCACTTCTTGCTCTGCTATAATCGCAAGTTTTTTTGCTTCAGTTACAAGCAAATCCCTCTCTGCTTGTCTGAGCGCAATTGATGCTTTTGTCAGAGCTTGTGTTGAAAGAACTGCTGTCACTACCTTTTTCGCAAAGTCAGTTACTGCCTCTTTCGCAGCTTCAAATGCCTCAACAAATGGCTCTGCAACTACTTTTGCCGCTTCTGCTAATTCTTCTTTCGCTTCGCGTGTTTCCTTCTTAACAGCACGAAGTTTTGATTCCAATCCAGATGTGTCACCCATCCCTAGTGTGAAAAGTTTCTTTGCTGCTATTGCTGCTTTATACATTCCTTGCATAACCCCAAGAAGTACAAGTTTGACTGACTTCGTGTATAGTGACCAAAGATCTTTGAACCAATCAAGAACACCTTGTCCAGCTTCAAGCAATTTGTCAATCGCATCTTTTGGACTTGAGAATGCCCACACCAATGCTTCACCAATTCCTGAAACCACGTCACCAATAACACCGAACACAACTCCAAGAGAAGCAGAAGCGATTTCAAGCAGCTCTGCTCCTTTCTTTGTCTTGGTGAAGTACATCACAAGTGAGGCAACAATAACTACAAGAGCACCAATCCCAGTTGCCATCATAGCTCCTTTCACAGATCGCAATCCCATCACAAATGTCTTTGCTCCTTTCACTGCTCCTTTGAACGCTGTGACCATTCCTCCAGACATACGATCCAGACCGCCTGACATCTGATCTGAAGCAGCTCCAGTATCCTCAGCTGCTGTTGCTGCTCCCTCAAGTGATCCTTCTAAGCTGTCAGCAGCTTTCGAAGCACTATTGAGCTCTGTTGTGAGCTTTGTAACTCCTTCTGTTTTGAGTTTGACTGTGGCTGTTTTACTCATTGATTTTTGCTTTTATTCCCATCAATACCTTTCTGAAAAAACCCTTGAATCCAGTATCTTCATAAAAACCAAAATACCTGATTGTCTCCTTCGTGTATGTTCTATGATCAGAAAGAGTTCCAAGTTTAATGATCTTTGGAATAGTGTGAAACATATTCTTTGTGTAGTTCTTTCTCATGCTGCTTCAGTTACAAGTTTTGTGCTATTTTCTAAAATAAAGAAATCATTTGCCTCAGTTACAAGGCCGTTGTTTTCCATTACGGCTGTACCTCCAATATTCATATATGCTACATTCACATCCATTACCCATGACGTATGAATATCATCCTCCCCAGTGACAGAGAGATCCAGAACATTAAGAACAGAGGACGCAGTGATTGCCACTGTCGGAGCTGACAATCCAGCATCTCTTGAACTTTCATCTGTTGTGGATGCTACTATTGAAATTATCCCATCAAAGCTCTTAACAACTATTGACTGTGAAACAAAGTATGTGCCTCCAACAGATGCTGTTGCTGCTGCATATATAACTCCAAGAGCATTGATTTTAAAATGAGCAATTGAATTTTCTCTCATGACTAACTCACTGATGGAAGATCCTTCAATTCCAGCTGTGACAGCATCAGTGTTTTTTGTCACACATAACAGTTGAAATTCCATCACAGAGCTATTTCCAATATTGTTTGCATTGCGAGAATATGCAGCTGTGCCATTCATAGCTGTTGGCATTGAGAAATTTCTGGAACTTTGTCTGAATAGATGTGTGCCTTGTTGAGCTCCAATAGGAATCGGAGTATCTGGAAAGAAAGATCTGGAAGGGATCCCAGATACACTTGCTCCAGCACCTGAGAATCCTGATGTGTCATCATCAGTATCATCTCCAGCAGTTCCAGTTGGATCAACTGTTGGCCCATCTGTTTGCCAGTTCCACCAACATGCTGGTGTTCCATTATCAATATGAAATGTTAATCCTTCCGCCTCACAACATGATGGAACTGGATCTTGAGAAACACCATCGGAATCAACCCAATTTGTTGTTCCATTTATGTTTGATGATACATATGTCAAATCACAGTCATTAGTAGGATATAAAGTCACAGATCCAATGTCAATTAATTTCAATAGTTTGACAGCTGTTGATTTTGGATTTACTGGATTGTAACCTGAGATCTCAATTACTCTGTAATAAATTCCATCAATGAAGATACGATCATCAAATGTCAGCAGATTCATATCAGCTGGTGTGAGAGCAATCTGGCACGTCACAAGTCTTGCATCTGGAGAATATAGCTGTCCAAGATATTTGCTCCAATATGACTGAACCAGTCCTTGAGCATATTGCTGTCCAATCAATGGAGATGATGATGCTTGTTTTTGTGTTTGTCTCCAGAGTGTTGTTTGCGTTGTATCTGTTATTGGCAAACTATGAAAAGGAGTAATACAGCCGTATTCTGATACTGGTGTTATGTCTATATACAATGAGTAATTTGAAAGACTTAAACTCTGTTTTCCGTTGAAATATGCAATCTTAGGTTTGTGTGCCACTGGAACTTGTGCTCCATTGCTTTCTCCAAACAGTCTTGGATATATGAGTTCTGGATGTGTAGATCCATTCCAGTCAGCTGTTGGCAAAGTTTGAATAGCTAAATTTCCAAATACAGAACTATTCTTTACAGATCCAGTTGCATATGTGTCAGAGCTGGTAAAGGAATATTGACCCAGTGGATATCCATATTCTTGCACATGCCATTTGTTGGGCCAGTCAGCATCCTCTCCATCGTTGAATGTTATATTTTTCTTTCTAAGTTTTGTTGCTGGTTTTACAACAAACGGCTGTGAGCGATCCAATTTCTCAGTCCAATCAATCACATCACCTGAAGCAATATAGTCTGTTAATGGCTCTAGTATGAGCTCTTGTGGACTCGTAGATGGAAGAAGTGTGAGATTATAACGCTGAACCAGATCTTTGACAAATGAAGAACATGTAATATCAGGCAAGTTGTCAATTGTATCACACTCTGTATTTGATAAAGATGTTGATTCATATGAAAGCCATCTGAAAAACGTGGAAGCAGAACTTGATTTTATTTGAACACCTTCCAAATTCCCTGAAACAATCAATTGGATTTCAAATCCAGCTTGAACATTAATTGCCTCTTGCATTCCTGATGTCCATGGTGGATAAGAAGACAGATCAAAGCTGCTGGGTGGAACATATATTGAATGACTCCAAATGGTTGATGGGCCAGCGACAATTTCAAAAGTTATATATCTGTAATCAGTTACAAGTGTATTGTCAAATCTGATGCCCAGATCCAGAACAAGATTCATATCATTTGGGACAGTGAATACATGTGTTGTTTCATTCCAGTTATCATCTGGATCATAGAACAGAGCTCCAGCTGAAACATCAAATGGTATTGCAACTGATGTGTTTCCAGATGGAAATGGTGACATGTCACTGAGCAAACCAACTTTGAATCCATAGTGCGGAACTGTTTTCACTCCATTTGCTCCATTTGCTAAACTCATGTACAAATTTGTCCATACTGTCGTGCTCATGAATGCACTCTGAAGTGAGAATCCAAAGTATGAAAGGATCTTTCTGAAAAGATGATCAATACTCATCCATGGCAGCAGATGCATTGGTTGTATATAATTTGGCGCAAATACTCCAGCTCCAGATTCTGAATTTCCAAACAATCTTCCACCAGAGCTTAAAGCCTTATCTACAATTGGAATCCTTATAACTCCAGCACCAACATTTCCATCTGTTATGTCACCGTTTGGCTCCCATGATTCTTTCACGTTTGCCCCAGTCATTAGGAACTTATAATTGGGAGGATTTGAAAATATATCCTTCAGCTTTGTTTTTCCCATCTGAGTAAACAAATCCCCAGCCCCACCAGTGATTGCACATTGATATGTTTGTCCAGTTTTTGAAACACTGATCAATTGCAACACTCCTTCAATCAAAGAAACACCATCATTCAACAGAGTGCATTGAACTGGATTCTCTGGTGAGAAAATGTCATTGCTCCATGGCCCTTGTGAAAGGTCTATCATGAAATAATTCTCAAAGAAATCATTATTGATGTTAGAGAATGGCAGCAGAAACGTTCCTGAATATGGAGCTTCTCTGCTCATCAATTTCTCTGGATCAGCAAAGGAATATGTCAAAGGAATTGCAGCCTCTTCACTGAGCTCTAAAGTGTGCCAGTCATACAGATTAGATACTCTTGCTTGTAATTCAATCATGATACTCTTTCCTTAGCAAATTCGATATTGATATCATACTGGAACATCCTATTTTTCAGACTGGTTTTCTCAAGATAATTTGTGTCACTTATGACAATTGGAATGATATCACCTTTTGTGTTGATCATAACCACTTGTCTGGAGACAGTGAGTGACTCAATCAATACATCTCTGCTCTCATCATACCATCCAGTCTTTGCTTTGATTCCTCTCTTGGATGTCACATCTCTGAAAGTTGTTCCTCCATTTCTTCCATATGATGTCCAATCATCAGTAGCACTTGTGTCAATGTAGTTTCCTGATTTGCCAACATACTTATTTTTGCTGATCACTTTGGTTGTATTTGTTTGGGATCCCAATACATCTATGTAATCATATGTTCCAGCTCTGTTGAGAAATGCTATTGTGAATTGATCATACAAACATGGTTCAGGAACTAAAGTGTATCTGTATATCCCTGATAGCTGATTTTCAATTGATGCTGTACTTGTCTGGTTCGCAATAATATCGTAATGTGTCCAAGTGCCTTGAATAGCTGTTGCAAGTCCAGTGTTAGCTGTTTGTAGTTTAAAATTAATTGGGCCAGTTCCTACAAAATTAATCAGACCATCTGATCCAACAGATGAAGATGCCACGCCTCCAGCAGTTGAAATATTAATCACAAAAATTCCGACTTGTGTTGTTCCATTCATCACTCTGACTCTGTAAAAGTTTAGGTTTCTGTCCAGATCGAATCCAGTTGCTGTTCCAGTAGGTGTGGCAAGTGTTCTGAATGATTTCATTGTGACATTGTCTTTATACAATGGTGATGCTGCCATCGTTCCAGCTGGCCATGTATCTGTTCCATTCTGTGGGATCTCACTCAGCATTGGAGGTTTGAATGATAAAGAATTGGCTGTATAGCTTCCAATATCCAATCCATTTAATTTTGTTCCGTTCCAGTTGGAGAAGTCTGATGTCTGACCAGACCATCTGATTGCAAAGACTTTGTTTCCAATTGATACTGGTGTATATGATACTGATCCTCCCGATGTTGATGATTTAATGTATCCAACATCCACTGTGAACTTTCGTGCTGTAAATGCTCCCTTTGCACAAATCTCTGACAGATCTGTTGTTCCTAGCCTATGTACTGAATTGCTTGTTTCATCATCTGGAACTTGTATCTCTGTTGTCTTGACATAGCTGTCTAATACCTGAGCAATATTGAAAGATGCTGCATCATTATTGTTTGGCTGAAGAGCAAGTGTTGTGAGGAGCTGACCAGCATCATTTGATATCTTCAGAGCAAATCTGTATTTGAATCCAGTGAATGCTACATCACTGACTGTAAAGATCACTGGCTGGAGTGTACTTGTCAGATCTGTTTCTGATGGTTGCTGTGAAAGAATGTATGCCATTTTTAATGTGTTCGGTTATGTGTTTATTTTTAGATGAATGATGCAACGATATTTGCAACATCTTCTGCAACAGCTGAAGCAATCGGATCAGAGTATTTCTTCAATATGTTGTTTCCAGTCTTAGATATAAAGTATGATGGTTTCAGTCCTCTCTGAAAGATTGCATTCTGTACTAAGAATCCAAATGATCTATCTGATATGAATTGTCCTTTTGCATTACGTCCCTGATATCCTTTTACTTTAAGCCATCCCATTATTGCTGACAGTGGTGGTTTCTTATTTGTAAAGCTGAATGTTTTTGTATTTGTGTTCATGAATTTGAAAGTCTCCCGACTATATTTCTTTGACACGCCATCAACACCAGAATCCACATATTGCCAATATGCTACATTTGGAGTCAGTTCAATGCTCCATTCATCTCTGTTTTGGTTTACATCCCATTCCACTTTGATTGAATTTGCCAGTGCTCCAGTTGCTTTGTGTCCTTGTCTTCTTAACATCTGGAGAGCGTTTTTCTTCCAAAGTTTAGCCACTCGCATCATAATCGCATTCGTTGTTGGTGCGTTATATGAAATATTGTCGATTGTGAGCTTAATCACTTGTATAAACGTATTTTATGACATTGGGATCAGGCAAACATCATTCGTGTTATCAACTCCGAATGTGAGCTGTGTAGACCATCCAACAAGCATATTTTCAAATCTTGCTGTGAAGGGATCAAGTGATACTGGCAATTCCATTGTACATCTGGGAATGAATTTTGTGTCATCATAAGCGTGATTATGTCCCAGAGCAATAATATCTTTCATCACATAGAACATATTGCTTAATACGTATGTTCTGGATTTGAGATCATTGGGTTGAAGTGTGGCAATTATTAATTCAATAGAAATATCTGCTTCTCCTTTGTCAATTGATGCGGTGCTTGGATTAATAAAAAGAATTGGAAAAAGACTTGCATCCATCTTTTCAACGTCCATTTCCTCTGTTGGGCCTATTACAGTGCTATTGATTTGAAAATTTTCATCTCCATATACCACAAACGCATTCAGCAATTTGTATAGCGTTGTTTCCTCTTGATTTTTAATCATCTCACTTTATTATGTCTTTGTTATTCTTAGATATAGAAAGGTCTAATTCATAGCATAAGAATGTCAATGCCTGTTCCATTTTAAGCTCTGTGACAGCGTTAATTTTTAATACATCTCCAGCTGCCAGATGATATATTGAAGCGAACCATCCCCACTTATTTGCCATTCTGTTCCCTACTCCATCCCCTCCACCAAAGATCGGCTGGAATCTTTCATAAAGATCAGACCGATATTCAAAAAAAAAGCGAGCAACGAAAATACTTTATCCATTTTCATCTCATTGAATATCTCTTGATTTTCATTCCCTGAGTATGGTTCAATCTGGTAGAAATCTTTGCTCTGTTGAGTTATCTTTCTGTAAAGGATAGAAAGTATCTGAAGCAGATTTTGATCTGTGTCAGCACATGCAGTTTCCAGATCTGCGTATTCTCCAACAGTGAGCTCTGAGAGATTAGGATGTACACCATACATCTCACCATTGAGTTCGATGATTGGAAAGAATTGATATTGTGTTTCAGCGGGATCTTCAAGTTCTTCCAATAATGCATTCACAGTTTCCATGCTTTCAATTGTCATACTTTTGACAACATCTGGTGTGATGTCACAGAGTATTGAAACCCTCTGAACTACGTCTTCAGTCTGAGATAGTGTGATCCATTTGCTGACAGAAATATCTGCTATGGATGTTGGTACTGTTATTTTCATTTTTTGGGAAGGTTGGGAAGGTTTGCGGTATTTGCGGTTTTTAAGGTGGTATGAGTAAACATTGATTATGATATATAATATTTTCCTGAGTAGTTTTCCATCAGTTTATTTAAACACACATATCTGAGTGCATCAATGGCATGATCATTTCCACTTTCTGGTTGATTGATCTGCTTGCCATCTCTGTCAGTTTTCCACTTATATGATTGCATCTCCTTGATTAGATTTGTGCTTTGCTTTGTTATGTTTATTCTGTGGCGTTTCATTACGTCAAT
>TARA_R100001369_G_scaffold92855_1_pt1 | contig 15843 bp, 11 predicted proteins | sample TARA_R100001369 | Tara Oceans TARA_R100001369 (sample SAMEA2621528) | marine metagenome | biome: marine biome (ENVO:00000447); feature: surface water layer (ENVO:00002042); material: "saline water (ENVO:00002010), including plankton (ENVO:xxxxxxxx)" | depth 5 m | reverse complement strand
CAAAAAAAGCCTAGCTGCTTGCGCTCATTTTTTATAACCCACCATTCAAGTTAGCGGATGAAACAGCTTGGAGAGACGAATGTTTCGTTGGCTGAATAAGGCGATTAAGAAAAATAAAGCACAGAAGGTTATAACGACCACTACTCAGCCAGCTACAGCACCTCGTAGGCCATTAGCGTACGATGCCATGATTGCGAATTCAAAAGCTGCTCGGCCTCGTTTTTTAGTATTAAGCGGTTGTCAGAGTAAAATGATAGCTGGTTTCTTAGAGGTATTAACGCTAGGAAATGCGAACTATCATTTTTTAAGTATAAAAAAAGTCGAGACTTTTTGTAAGGATGGCTGGAAAGAATATCAAGTTGATTTAGATAATGCGGATTTCATATATACACAAAAAAAACAAGTGGCTGATTTTCTTTTATCTCAAAATCGTTACAAGGATAAGGTTTTTTATTTTCCTGTCATAAATTGCGCATACTTTCACCCTGATATTGCTTATATGCAGCATGACGGAGAAAGGCTAGTTGGACCTATGGGTGATTATCACTCCATATTGATAACAGCAGCTTATTTTGCAGGCTTTACACAGCAACAAACGCTAGCTTTTTTTAAGCCTGAAGTTTATAAGCTATTAGGGTTTGATGAAAAAAAAGATAAAGAACGTACCACCTTACTTGCTCGGTTTAAAAAGGAAGGAATTGATTTTTCTTCGTGTATTGCTCGCTGGGATAGTGAAGGGCAGTGGATGCGAACAGTAAATCATCCTACTCGACGAGTTATTTATGAGGTGGTTCTCAAGGTTCTTATCAGAGACGATATAAAAGTGATTAACCACTCACCCTCTCTTGTCGATTGGGTGGAAGATGATTTGGCACGTAGTGCTGAATGGCCACTTTATCCTCAAGATGATGATAATTCCTTATTGATCTTTAAGTCTCCTTATTCCGGTTTGGGTAAAGGGATTTATTTTGATTTAAATGGGTTTGTAGAATACAGCTTTACTTCTTTAGAGTTGGTAGAAAAAAACAAACTTAGTGTGAGTGGATGTAGATTAGATGAGGTGATTGAAATTTTACAAAAATTAAGTCGCTAGTTTGTATGATCAATAGTAAATTATAGTACGATAAGGTGAAAATGCTGAAAAAGATACTAGACTATTTCTCTTGGTTTAAAAAAGTTAATAGCAGTCAAGGTCAAGGATTTGGTGGGTATGAAATGGAAGTTATCCCGGGAGAAAGGAATGTACTATATGTAGCTTTTTCAGGTATTGGCGACCTGAAAAATACCACTGTACCCTTTGAGTGGAAGCAGTCGCTAAGCAGAACTGGTGAAGGCGCTCACATTATACTGGTCAAAGACAATCTTCGTCAGTGGTATACTAATCCTGATGGTCAAAAATTGGTCGCTACTGCCATCACTGAATATATAAAAGACAACCAGATTGAAGATGTTTTAGCATTAGGTATGAGCATGGGAGGTTACGGTGCGATTGTCTTTTCCTCATTGATAGAATTTAATTCTGTCGTAGCCCTTTCTTCTCGTGAGTGCGTTGGTAAGGCTTCTACCTTTGACCAACGAAACCGCGCTTTAATGAAAAATATTGTTAATGGGCCGCAATCCCATATTGAAAATTTGATTAACCCAAGGACTCGTTACTGCTTTATATCTTCTGCCGATCAGGTTGAAGACTTAATGCATTTTATGCGGTTAACCAAATCCTGTCCGCAAGCCCATTATTTTTTAGCACGTGGAAATCATAACCTAGGCCACGAAATGATTGTGCGTGGTACTATGCTACCGTTTTTAAAATGGCTGTTAGGTAGTTGTTTAGATAAACCGCCAAAGGGTATTAATCCTGCCAAACATAATGTTCTTAGAATTGCAGATCATCTACAAAAAACAAAAGAAAAAAATATTGATTTTGCAACATGGAAGAAAAAATATGCAGATATTCCCAGTAATGAAATACCTCTTTTCCTTTTACATAATAGTGTGCAATTGGCAGTTGAAAATAGTGAAAAATTGATTGCCTATCCTCTCCCTACTCACACCTTTGTTTCTGCTGAATGGGTTGATCCATATTTAGCCTTTGGTTGGTACCTGCCAGATAAAAAAGGAGTGTGGTCGAAGGGGCATTGGCATATTTTAAATGGTCAACTTACGGATCATGAAGGGTGTGAATACCAATTGCGTATTCAGTTGGAAGCTTTTTTTCCAAAACAATATGGCGATGTAATACCAATTTCTTTTTTTCAGGCTGGGCAGTTAACTAAAACTATAAATGTAGAGCGTAAGAAAAAAACTATATTTGTGTCGTTGCCATTATTGCCTGACGAAAACTATGTGATCAATGTGTCGATTCATACCCCTCATGCTGATTTTCCTTCGCGTTCCCATAATAATAGCGATTATCGTGAAGTTGGAGTCTACTTAAAAGGCTTTGTAGTGCTTCATGATGAATGAAAAAAGGTTGTTAAAGCGTGAAAGAGAATGTTGTGAGAATTAGATTTTTAATTGTCGTTGTGCTTACGCCTGAATCTAGCCGTGACATGTTGGCTGATACGCTAGCTTCACTCAAATTACAACAACCATTGACGTGTTCTTTCGAGTGTCTAGTGCTGGTGCCTGAACCCAAGAACTTGTTTTCTTGGGTATCCATGATTGAAGCTGATCTAAATTTAAAATATATTGAATATCAGCCAACTAAGTTAGGCGAGGGTATTAATCAGGCGATATCTGATAGTCAAGCAATGCCAAACGACTGGATTTTTGTGGTGAAGTCTGGTGATCTCTTACTTGAAAATGCTTTTAGTGCTATTCATGCATTTTTAAAAAGCAAGCCCAGTTGCTACGTTCTTGCAGTTGATGAATCACAAAAGGAAGATGGAGCAGAATCCCTTGTTTGTTGTCATAAACCAGAATGGAGCCCTGATTGGTTATGGGATAATTCCTATATGCAGCGTGGTGTGCTTTTCCAATTTGGTTTTTTAGATAGTTTAAATAAATTTTCTATATCTACGGAGATCACAACTCTTGAAATCTTATTTCAAGAGTTGCTTTTACGGGCTGAGGTTGATGCACGATTTGAAATGAAGTTAATTGTAAGTCGTATGCCTCAAGTTGTTCTCATCTCTATAAAAGATGAAAGTGCCTTGGGTGATGAACTTCCAGAAAAACTACTATTGAATTTTGCAAAATCGTGCGATAGCAAAGCAAGTATTAAACGCAGAGTAGAAGGAGGGCTGAAAGTTCATTGGTCACTATCTGAAAAGCTACCAAAAGTTTCACTTATTATTCCAACTCGTGACGGTCTATCTGTTCTAAAGCCATGTGTTGATGCTATTCGTCGGCTGACGACTTATTCTAATTTTGAACTTATAATTATTGACAATAACAGCGTCTGTTCAAAAACTTTATCTTATATGGAAGATGTCGAAAAGACAGATGATAGAGTGCGTGTTATTAATTGGAATCATTGTTTTAACTACTCTGCAATTAATAATTTTGGCGTCTCACACTCTAGTGGTGAAATAATTGGGCTTATTAACAATGATATCGAGCCCATTAATGGCGATTGGCTAACGGAAATGGTGCGTCAAGTCAGCCGAAAAGAAATTGGTTGCGTAGGCGCAAAGCTATATTACCCCAACGATACCATCCAACATGCTGGTGTTATCTTGGGTTTGGGTGGTGTAGCAGGGCATGGTCATAAACGATTTCCGAGAGAGCATCCTGGTTACTGTCAGCGTTTGCGGCACGTTCAGAACTATTCAGCTGTAACAGCTGCATGCCTATTGGTGCGTAAAGATGTTTACAATGAAGTGGGTGGTCTTAACGAAAGATTTTTAAAAGTAACATACAATGACGTTGATTTATGTCTAAAGATTATGAAAGCCGGATATCGTAATTTATGGACGCCTGATGCTGAGCTATACCATCATGAGTCTATCTCTCGAGGTAAGAATAATACTTGGCGTAAGAAGTATCGCGCTAAGATTGAGTTCAATTATATGCGCATAAAGTGGTCAAGTTTATTAGACAATGACCCTGCTTATAACCCCAATCTGACCTTGGTACATGAAGATTTTTCGTTACGTTAAGGTTCGTGAGTTGTGATTTTCTGTAGCGCTCCAGTTGAGTCTCTTCAGCGCACCCGCTGAAGTAGCGTAGCAGTGCCGGTAAATTTTTTGAAGCAAGGAGCAGAACAATCGTTAATAAGGATGCAACGTGAGTAGCCACATCCATTGGGTTGTTCTTAGCGATGGTGCACGGCCAACCGAGGATATCTATTTCTATGAATCCGCCGCGCCTGCTCTGCACCACCAGGGAGTGTTAACCGAGCGCTTTCCTGTCTCTCGTTCTTTTGGCGCTGCGCGGCTGCACGGGCGCTCCTTCAAGCACCGCTACGCAGGGGTAAATCTGCTGTTATGCCGCTCTCTGCCGTTAAGCTGGCTGCGCTGGCTAGAGCGCAACCGCAACGTCTTTGGCTATATCGTCTATTTGATCGATGACGACGTTGCCGCTGCCTCCGTCGATGCTACGCTACCCAGCGCCTACCGCAAACGCATGGCGGGCATTGCCAGCCTTCAGCCCCGCCTGCTCGCCCTGGCCGATGAGGTGGTGGCATGCAGCGACCAACTGGCAAGCTACTTTACGCCGCGCCACGCCAAGGTCTCAGTGCTTACACCGCCGTTACTGGCGCTATTGCCGAGCCAGGAGCACTTATCGGTTACCGCTTCTTCAGAAACGCCTTGGCAGATAGGCTTTCACGGTACGCGGGCGCACCTTCAGGATTTACTGCATATCGCACCTGCCTTGGAAGCTCTGCAAACGCAGCGTGATGATACCGAGCTTGAAATCATGCTGGGCCAACATATTCCCAAGCGGTTGGCGGCGCTACCACGGGTAAAAGCCCCAGCACCGTTGCCCTGGCAGGCTTTTCAGCAGTACCAACGCCAGCGACGAATACACATTGGCTTGGCGCCGCTGTTGGCTACACCGTTCAATCAGGGCAAGTCGTTTATCAAGTTTCTGGATATTGCCGCCATGGGTGGGGTAGGGATCTACTCCAATCGCTACCCCTATACCGAGGTGGTTCGCCATGGCGAAAACGGCTTGCTGGTGGACGACTCCCCCGAGGCGTGGCAGGCAGGGTTAAACCAGTTGCTCGATAACCCTGAAGCAACCGCTAAAATGGCAAGCCAAGCGGTGCGGGACGCCCTAAACATTGGTAACCCACAGAAAGCGATAACGTTTTGGCAATCGCTATAGCGTGATAATCAAACTCCCCACTCCCCACTCCCCACTCCCCACTCACCACTCCCCACTCACCACTCACACCCTCACCTAAAACGGAAACACCCACGGCGTAATCAGCAATACCGCCGCTGAGTAGGTGACACTAACCGGCAGGCCGATCTTCAGGAAGTCCGTGATGCGGTAGCGCCCAGGTGAGTACACCATTAGGTGAGTTTGGTAGCCAAACGGGATTAGAAAGCAGGCGCTGGCGCCGTACGCTACGGCCATTACAAACGGCAGTGGGTCGGCGCCAAAGGCGTGGGCGGTGCTCCAGGCCACCGGAAAGGCAAGAGCGGCAGCGGCGTTGTTGGTCACGGTTTCTGTGAGTAGCAGCGTTAGTAGGTAACAACCCACAAATGCGGCATAGATACCGTAGCCGCTGAACAGCCCCTGCATACCGCTGGCTAACAAGCCCGCCGCGCCTGAATTTTCCAGTGCCTGGGCAATCGCTAACGCTGAACCAATAATTAGCCATAGCTCAAACGGGAAACGGCGGCGCAGTTCCGCCAGGCTGATCACTTTCACCAGCAGTAGCCCGCCCAGCAGTATCAGTAGCCCGTGGAAAAGTGGCAGCAGATTAGCGGTAGCCAAGGCAATCACCGCTGCAAAGCCGCCCACGGTGAATAGGCTCTCTTTGTTACTCAATTGCGGCCTGGTGAAACTGCCGCTGAGTAAGTGGAAGTTGCGGTCTAGGTTGCGGTGCTGCCGGAAATCAGCGCTTACCGCTAACAGCAAGCAGTCCCCCACGCGAAGTGGGATTTTCCCCAGCTGCCCCTCCAAACGTTTTTCTCCCCGCCGTATACCCACCACTCCCGCACTAAACATGCTGCGAAAATCCACATCCTGCAGGGTTTTGCCTGAAAGCTCGGATTCGTGGGAAATCACCACCTCTACCAAATTCGTCGCTAACAGGTTGTCGGCCTGATGGCCGAACAGCTGCAGCCCTGGAAAGCGCTGCAGTGCTTGTACCTTGCCCACTTCCCCCGTGAAAACCAGCGTGTCGTTGGCCAGCAGTTGCTCATCCGGTGCCACGGGGCTGATCAGCCGCCCGTGGCGCTCTATTTCCAGTAAGTAGAGCCCCTCCAGGCTACGCAGGCCGTTTTCTTCGATGGTTTTGCCGATCATCGGCGAGTCGGGCTCTAGGTCGGCCGCTAGAAAGTAGGAGAGCTTTTCATTGGTGTTCTCCAGTTGGTGGTGCGGCAGTGCATTGGCGCGCCACATTAGAACGCATAGGGTCGCCAGCGCCACAGGGATACCCACTAGACTGAATTGGAACATGCCTAACTCGCTGCCACTGGCGCTCAAGTTAAACGAGTTCACCACCAGGTTGGTGGACGTACCCACCAGGGTGGTAATGCCGCCCAAGATGGAGGCGTAAGAGAGCGGGATTAATAGCCGGGATGGCGCGATACGCTGCTGGCGCGAAATAGTGCCGAGAAAGGCCGCCACCACGGCCGTGTTATTCAAAAAAGCGGAAAGCACCGCCGTGCTGCCCATTAAGCGTGCCGTAGCAAGCCGCGGGTGGCCCTTTAATAGGTGGCGCGAAAGCCAGTCCAGCAGGGGCGAACGTTCAAGCGCCAGCGATACCAGCAGTAAGAGTAACAGTGTGGCGAGTGCCGGGTTGGTGTATTGGGTGAGCAGGGTCGCGGTGTCGACAAACCCTAGCAGTAAAAAAATAGCGGCCAACGTGACAAAAGCAATGGCAGGTTTTACGCGTCCGCTAATTAACAGCGCTAATAAAATTGCGATAGAAAACAGAACGGCCCAGGGGGTCATGGTGGGTCCTTAAAAACGGTAACTTCATGGTTCACTTGCTGGATTTTACGCAGGCTTTTATGATGGTGTCTAATGATTGCCGATCTTCGATCTGATAATTATTGAAAATTATATTTAATACAGGTGGTTAGCGATAATTTTGAGCATTAAACATTTATCGCCTGAAGCGCTCAATGAGCGCCGCATGCAAGCCGTAAAGCTACGCTTGGATGGGGTCACGGTTGCGTTGGTAAGCCAGCAAACCGGGCTTTCTTCCCCGACCGTTTCGGCGGCCTGGAAGGCGTTTCGTGAAGGTGGCTGGGCGGCAGTGCCGGTACGCCCCCGCGGCCGTTTAAAAGGGCAGGCCAATGTGCTTGATGCCGCTGTTCAACAGCGGTTATGGGAGGCGTTGTATGCCCCGCCCCCCGCTGAACAGCCAGGCTGGAGCAGCGCTGACCTTGTGGCGTTTTTACGCAATGAGCATGGCGTTGAGTTGACCCAGCGCGGCATTGAACACTGGTGGAAAAATCAAGGTTTGAAGCATGAGCCTTGGCCGTTAAGCGCATTGGCTAAGCAACGCTCGCAGCGGGGCCGGTGGTATCGGCAGGCCGTTGCGCCGCGGTTTAATAGGTTAGAAGAGGCCGACCAGCGTTGGCAGGGTGGTGTGCGCCGGGTGGCGCATCCACAGCGTCCGGTTTATCAGCTCTATTTGCATGGCCCCCGTGGCCGGTTGTGGATGCGTTGTTTTAGGCGCCCGCCCGTGGCAGATGATTATCTGGCCGCTATGCAGGCGCTCATTGGGCAGAGTGAACAAAGTAACAGGCCAGTCGCCTTGGTATTTCATGGCGCTTGGTTGTCAGCCAGCCCGCAGGTAACGGCTTGGTTGGCGCAACAAACGATGTTTTGGTTAGTGCCGGTGCCTGCCGATATGGGCTTGGCTTCCTAGGCCCTGTCTGAAAACTGGCTGCGCTCGACCATACGGCGTTAAAAATCGGCTCAAAGTACTCATTTACACTACGTAAACTCCGTCTTTTCGCCGATTTTTGCCTTGTCTGGTCTTCGCTCGCCGACTTTTCAGACAGAGCCTGGCACTTGAAAGCAAACTTTTTCACGCTATGTTTTTTCACACAATTGTTGGGACAGATGATGACATCACTCACCCATTTACAGCGACTGGAAGCGGAAAGCATTCAGATCATGCGCGAAGTGGTTGCCGAGACTGAAAACCCGGTAATGCTTTATTCGGTTGGCAAAGACTCGGCGGTCATGCTGCACCTGGCCCGCAAAGCTTTTGCACCTTCTCCGCCGCCGTTCCCGCTGCTGCACGTTGATACCCGCTGGAAGTTCCGGGCCATGTATGAATTCCGCGACAATATGGCGGAAGAGATTGGTATGGATCTGCTGGTGCATATCAACCCGGAAGGTGTCGAGAAGGACATCAATCCGTTTACCCACGGCTCGGCGATTCATACCGACATAATGAAGACCGAAGGCTTGAAGCAGGCGCTGGATAAGTACGGCTTTGATGCGGCTTTTGGCGGCGCCCGGCGCGATGAGGAGAAATCCCGTGCCAAGGAACGTATTTTTTCGTTCCGTACCGCACAGCACCGCTGGGACCCGAAGAACCAGCGCCCTGAGTTATGGAAGCTCTATAACACCCGGAAGAATGGCAAAGAGTCTATCCGCGTATTTCCGATCTCCAACTGGACCGAGCTGGATATCTGGCAGTACATCTACCTGCAGAATATCCCCATTGTGCCGCTTTACTATGCGGCTGAACGGCCGGTGGTGGAGCGCGATGGTGCGCTGATTATGGTCGATGATGAACGCATGCCGTTAGAGCCCGGTGAAGTGCCCATGATGCGTAAAGTACGTTTTCGCACATTGGGGTGTTACCCGCTAACCGGTGCGGTTGAATCAGAAGCGGATACCTTGCCCGCCATTATTCAAGAAATGCTGTTGACCAAAACATCGGAACGCCAGGGCCGGGTGATTGATAGCGATAGCGCGGCATCCATGGAGAAGAAAAAGCAAGAGGGGTATTTTTAATGTCTCACTCATCTGACCTGATTGCTGGCGATATCGAAGGCTACCTGAAAGCCCATGAGCACAAAGGCTTGCTGCGCTTTATTACTTGCGGCAGCGTAGACGACGGCAAAAGCACCCTGATTGGCCGCCTGCTGTTTGAGTCCAAGTTGCTGTTTGAAGATCAACTGGCAGCAATAGAAGCGGACTCGAAAAAATACGGCACCCAGGGCGGCGAGATGGATTTTGCGCTGCTGGTGGATGGCCTGGCCGCTGAGCGCGAGCAGGGCATTACCATTGATGTGGCCTACCGTTTCTTCTCGACCGAGAAGCGCAAGTTCATCGTGGCGGATACGCCGGGGCATGAGCAGTACACCCGCAATATGGTTACCGGGGCTTCCACTGCCGACGCGGCTATTTTGATGGTCGATGCCCGTCACGGTATTTTGACGCAAACCCGCCGCCATAGCTTTTTGATGTCGTTAATGGGCATGCGCCATCTGGTGGTGGCCATTAATAAGATGGATTTGGTCGACTACTCCAAAGCGCGTTTTGATCAAATCGTCGAAGAGTACCGTGCTTTCGCCAAACAGCTGGGGTTGGAGAACATCACCTTCATTCCCATGTCGGCGCTGAAGGGCGACAACGTCATCGAGCACAGTGCCAAAATGCCGTGGTACCACGGTACGACGCTGCTGGGTTACCTGGAAACCGTCGAGCTGGATGCTGAGCATCTTCAACGCTCTCCCTTCCGCATGCCTGTGCAGTGGGTGAATCGCCCCAACCTGGATTTCCGCGGTTTTACTGGCATGGTGGCCAGCGGTGTGGTGCGCCCAGGCGACCAAATTCGCGTTCAGCCTTCTGGCAAAACCAGCACTGTTTCGCGGATTTATACTCTGGATGGTGACCTGGAAGAGGCGGTAGCCGGGCAGTCGATTACATTGCTGCTGGAAGATGAAATTGATATTTCCCGTGGCGACGTGATTTCCGGCGTAGATGAGCCAGCCCACACCGCCGACCAGTTTGAAACCACCCTGGTGTGGATGCACGAAGCACCGCTGTTGCCGGGCCGCCCTTACTTGATGAAGCTGGGTACCCAAACGGTTTCGGCAACCGTGACGGATATCAAGTATCAGGTCAACGTCAATACCCTGGAACACACCGCGAGCAAGCAGCTTGATCTGAACGGTATTGGTATTTGCACCCTAAGCCTTAACCGTGCCGTTGCCTTTGATGCCTATAAAGACAACCACGATACCGGTGGCTTTATCCTCATCGACCGTATGACCAACAATACGGTTGGCGCAGGCATGCTGCACTTCGCCTTACGGCGTAGCCAGAATATCCATATGCAGCATGTGGATATCGATAAGCAGGCGCGTGCGTTGGCCAAAGGCCAGAAACCTGCCGTGTTGTGGTTCACCGGGCTTTCCGGGGCGGGTAAATCGACCATTGCTAACCTGGTTGAGAAAAAACTCTTCACCCACGGCCAGCATACTTATCTGCTGGATGGCGATAACGTGCGCCATGGCTTGAATCGTGATTTAGGCTTTACCGATGCTGACCGCGTTGAAAACGTGCGCCGGGTAGCGGAAACCGCCAAGCTGATGGTGGATGCCGGGCTGATCGTGATGTCGGCGTTTATCTCGCCATTCCGCAGCGAGCGCCAATTGGCGCGGGACCTGTTGGAAGCGGGCGAGTTCATCGAGATTTTTGTCGATGCTCCGCTGGATGTTGTCGAGGCGCGAGACCCGAAAGGCCTCTACAAAAAGGCCCGCCGGGGAGAGCTGAAAAACTTCACAGGCATTGATTCCGCTTATGAGGCTCCTGAAGCGCCGGATGTTCATTTGAAAACATCTGAAATGGACGCAGAAGAAGCAGCCGACGCCGTGATCGCAGCCTTGCGTGAACGTGGAATGATCAGCTGATTTGAATGCACTAGCTGTCAGGTGGTGGCGAGGTTGGCCGCTACTGGCAGCTTTTTTTTGCAAAGGCTAGGTCTTAAAGACTAAATCTTAAAGGGCTAAGTCTTAAAGGGCTACGTCTTAAAGGGCTACGTCTTATAGAGGGATTAGATTATGGCGCTTATTGATCAAGCACTGCTGGATGCCATTGAAGGTATAGCTCGCGAAGCTGGCGACGCCATCATGAGCGTTTACGCCCGCGAGTTCAGCGTGGAAGAGAAAGACGATAAAAGCCCGTTAACCGAGGCAGATAAAGCGGCGCACAACGTTATTATGCGCGGTTTGCAGGCGCTGCCGGTGCAGATCCCGATCCTCTCTGAAGAGGATATTGAGGGGTTTTCCGGTGCTGATGCTGAGGGCCGCTACTGGTTAGTTGACCCGTTGGATGGCACCAAAGAGTTCATCAAGCGTAACGGCGAGTTCACCGTCAATATTGCCCTGATTGAAAACGGTAAGCCGGTGCTCGGCGTGGTGACTGCCCCGGCGCTTGAGGTGGGCTATGTGGCCGCACGGGGGCTGGGCGCGTTTAAGATTGAAGCCGATGGTCATCGTAAGGCTATTTCCGTGGCAGGCAAACCTAATCCGGGTACCGCATGGCGTGTAGTGGGCAGTCGTTCGCACCCTAGTCCTGATTTGGCCGCTTGGTTGGAACAGTTGGGCGAGCACACCATGCTGCCCATGGGCAGTTCGCTGAAGCTGTGCATCATTGCCGAAGGTTTCGCCGATACCTACCCACGTTTGGGCCCCACCTGTTTGTGGGACACCGGCGCCGCCCATGCGGTAGTGCTGGAAGCAGGCGGCCGGGTAGAAACCCTGGAAGGCACGGCGCTTAGCTACGCCAACCCCAGCGAAAAGCTCAACCCCTACTTTGTGGTGTGGGGGCATTAAGCCTGAGCAGCTCTTGAGGTATCGCTTTACTGTTGATCAACAGTATACCGGTTGGACACGTTAAAGAAGCAGCGTTGATGGTTATATAGCCCCTTAAACAGGGGCTTTCGTTATTATGGGCTAAGCTATTGTAGGCTTAGCTTTTGTATCGCTGCCCGTTGGTTGTGTTGTAAAAAGGAGTTCACAAATGGAAGCCGTTTTAAAAGCGTTTTATGAACAACAGCCGAATGCCAGCGCGGTTAAGGAACGCGTAGCGTTTGGCACCTCTGGCCATCGTGGCCGCTCCATCGAGCGTACCTTTAATGCCTCGCATATTTACGCCATTACCCAGGCAGTGGTCGATTACCGCCTTGAGGCGGGTTACCAGGGGCCGTTGTTTTTAGGTTTCGATACCCACGCGCTTTCTCGCCCGGCGTGGGAGTGTGCGCTGCAGGTGTTGGCTGCCAATCGGGTGCCGGTATTCGTCGAGAAGGATCACGGCTACACCGCGACGCCGCTGATTAGCCAGGCAATTCTGCACCACAATCACCCTGAGGATCAGGCGGCGCCGGATGTGGCACTCGCGGATGGCTTAATCATCACGCCTTCGCATAATCCGCCGGAAGATGGCGGCATTAAGTACAACCCGCACCACGGTGGCCCGGCGGATACCGATGCCACCGGCTGGATCGAGCTACGCGCTAACGCTTACCTGCTGCGTCAATTAGAAGATGTGCACACGGTGTCGGTTGACGAGGCGATTGCTCACGCTCAGGAGTACGATTTCACTGCACATTACGTTGCCAAGCTCGGCAGCGTGGTGGATATTGCCGCGATTCAGGATGCTAACCTGACCTTAGGCGCCGACCCCATGGGGGGCACGGCACTGCCGGTGTGGCAGGCGATAGCAGCGCACTACCACCTCAATCTCGAGGTGGTGAATACTACGGTCGATGCTGAGTTTGCATTTATGCCGCCGGATCACGACGGCAAAATCCGTATGGATTGTTCAAGCCCGGCGGCGATGGCCAATCTGCTCAACATTAAAGACCGCTTCGATATCGCTTTTGGTAACGACCCGGATGCCGACCGCCACGGTATTGTCGATGCCAACGGCTTGATGAATCCAAACCACTTTTTGGCGGTGTGCATCGATTACCTGATGACCCACCGCCCAGAGTGGGCTGCTTCGCTAAAAGTCGGTAAGACGCTGGTTTCTTCTTCCATGATTGATCGAGTCGTCGCTTCTCACCAGCGCGAGCTGTATGAAGTGCCGGTAGGCTTTAAGTGGTTTGTGGAAGGTCTGCATGAAGGCTGGCTGGCGTTTGGCGGTGAAGAGAGTGCTGGCGCTAGCTTGCTGACCCGCAACGGCAAGGCGTGGTCTACCGATAAGGATGGCATCGTGCTGTGTTTGCTGGCAGCGGAAATTATGTCAGTGACCGGTAAAACGCCTAGCGAGTATTACCGCACCCTTACCGAGCGCTTCGGCGAGCCCTTCTACAAGCGGGTGGATACCGCCTGTTCGCCGGAAGAGAAAGCGGCGTTTAAAAACCTGACGGCTGAGAGCGTGACCGAGAAGCAGCTGGCGGGTGATCCCATTACTGCCGTGCTGGTCAACGCCCCCGGTAATGGCGCTTCGATTGGTGGCATCAAGGTCACCACCGAAAATGGCTGGTTTGCCGCACGCCCCAGCGGCACGGAATCGCTATATAAAGTCTACGCCGAAAGCTTCAAAGGCGAGCAACATCTGGACGAGCTGATCGAAAACGCTAAAGCGCTATTGGCGGGGGTGTTGAAAGGGTAGAGCCGCCCCCTTGAACTGTCGGCTGTTCTTGCTGATGACTACGATAGAGTCGGCGCTATGCTGGTGGTTACACCATGCCAGCATTCGAGAGCGACAAAAATTTGAGGTGATGTGACCGCCGTAAAAATCGGTTTCAATTTTTACGGCGAGAAGTTCAGTGCTTCAGGTGTCATTGTGGATAGCGGCTGTGGGTGTGGGTTTCTGGCGTAATGCCCTGAAATTATGGCATTTTCAGCCGCTTTCTTTATCCTCTGTGAGAATCCCGGGTTAGCGGTAAAATACTTGCTGTACCTTGTCGCCTTACCTTACTCAAGAAGAGAAAGTACGCCTTGCGGGGTCTGGTTAGCTTGGGCTAGCACAGAAGTGCCTGCCTGCTGCAAAATCTGCAGCTTTGCCATAGCAGAGGTTTCCTGAGCATAGTCGGTATCCATAATGCGCGATTTCGCCGCGGTGGTATTGACGCTCTGCGTTGCCAGGTTTTCAATAGCGCTATCAAATCGATTAGTGAGGGCGCCGTACTGACCACGGTAACCATCAACTTGGTTTAGCGCCTCCTGCAGCTTGTCCATCGCTTCACGCGCTTTTTCGATGGGGTCTAGCTCAACATCCTCCAAGCCTAGAGACACATGATCCGCTGGAGTTGGCTCTACAGTAATAGTGTCCATTTTTTCACCGACCTGAGCATCGACTACAATTTCAGTTGCAGCGCTCTCCGGAGAAGTAGTGTCAGACGCAGGCATGTCATCCCACTCAGCCTGCACGTTAAAAACGCCTGTGCCTGTCACAACCAATATTAAAGGCTCTTTTACTTCATCAATATTGACCCGTTCCAGGCTATGGGTGGCATCTGTTGAGCCATCACTTGCATCTGTATCACTACTAAAGCGATCACCATCACCTGTATACACAAACGTCATGCCGCCATAGCTCTTGGTCTCACCATCCTCAAGCTGATCTGAAAATACGGCGTCAGCATCTGCTTCAATATAAAACAAGTCAGAAGCATCATATTCAGCATCAGAAAAGAAACCTAAGTCCTTCTCAGAGTTTTGGAAAATCTTAGCTTTAAGATCATCGGCCGTATCAACACCATTCGCTTTCCAGGTGTAATCATCCAAAGGCGTTCCAACCAGGTGCTTGCCGCTACGAGTGAAAATTTGTATATCGTCTTCAGCACCGGTCAAACCATCAACTGAGATAGTGACATTTTTGGCTCCACTAGGGATGAAAGTAACAGGCTCTATGCCGGAGCCCTGTCCCATAAGCCTATCGCCACTATCTTCGAAGAGATCCCCCATACTCTGGGTTTCCCCCAAGCTGGACTCAACCGGCGCCAACGGATATTTTCCAAACGCTTCTGTACTCGTGGCAATACGATCAATCTCGGCACGCAGCTCTTTATACTCGGCGTTTACCGAAGCGCGGTCGGTATCGGAAAGGGTTCCATTTGCCGCCTGCACGGCTAATTCTCGTGAGCGGTGCAGGATGTCATTGATACCATCTAGCCCGCCCTCTGCGGTTTGCATCAGCGAGATGCCGTCATTAATGCCACGAGTGACCGTAGTATTAGCGCGCACATTGGATTCCATGCGGTTGGCGATCGCCTGCCCCGCGGCATCATCTTTGGCGCTATTAATACGCAGGCCTGAGGAGAGCCGCTCTATCGCAGTGTTTAAGCTGGCCTGCGTTTTTCTTAGGTTATTCTGTCCACCCAAAGCGGCAAGGTTGGTGTTAATGGCTGGCATCGGTAACCCTTCTTTATAAATAACATTATGTATTATAAGCCTTATACGGCCAGAACAAATAAAACTTTAGTGTTTTCTGCATTAACGCTTTTTGAGCACATTCAAAGGCCCATTACCACCGCTCAGATTGTCTACTATTTGGCCAACCCCTGTGACCCAGACACATTTCCTACTTTTCGTCATTGAATCGAGCGGGGAGTGACGGGGCACCATCCATCGGGGGCGCAAGCTTGGGGCGAATTCGTTTAGAATGCCGTAGGTCGTTGAGCACCGAGACCAACTGGGTTGTCCATTTGCTAATTATAAGGAAGCCGTCGCCGATATGAGCCAGCAGTGTAAAGAATTAATAGCCAACAGCGGTATCGCGTTCGGCACCAGCGGCGCC
>TARA_R100001369_G_scaffold58488_3_pt1 | contig 15909 bp, 11 predicted proteins | sample TARA_R100001369 | Tara Oceans TARA_R100001369 (sample SAMEA2621528) | marine metagenome | biome: marine biome (ENVO:00000447); feature: surface water layer (ENVO:00002042); material: "saline water (ENVO:00002010), including plankton (ENVO:xxxxxxxx)" | depth 5 m | reverse complement strand
TGCCCAATCGGAGTTCTTATGGTGTTGTGGCTCAAAAGAAAAAAAAGTAACAAAAATATTATGGGCATTCCATTGAGCTCGATTTAGTATAAATTTTAATAGTCCGTAAAATTATTTTGATTAAAAAATAAAGAGATGGTAAATTTAAAAGGTATTGTCAAGTTTGGATTTGTAGTTTACAGTATGTTGCTAGGGTTTTCTTCCCATGCTATTGAAAATGTAAATCAATTCGCTGTTGGGGTCAATAACAGCCCCTTACTTATTGGCGAGGAAAATTTTCTGGGCAATTGGAAATATTCCGCTGAAAATGTGCCTTATGAGTACGCTAAGGGGATATTGTTTATATCCAAAAAGGATGGTGTGCTTAAGGTAGTGGTTGCTTTAAGAGGAGGGGAGCGCAAAGCGCAGGAGGTTAAGGTAAAAGATAACACCTTGTCATTTAACCTTAATTTGGAAGGTCATATAGTATCTGTGAGTATCAATGTAGTAGGTGATAAAATAAGTGGAAAGGCCAGTTCCGATGATGGTGTTTTCCAATTAACAGGGGAAAGGCGTTTAGATCCTGAATAGGATGTTTAATCTTTTTAGGACTACTTGGATTCCCTCAAGCCATAAAAAAACCGAAGTCAAGAACTTCGGTTTTTTCTTTTAACAAAATTATATCCCTTAAAAGGTAATTGGTAAGGAAACTCTAGTATTTCCCCACCCTAAAACCATATGGGTACCATTATCAACATCTTTATAAGCAATGGAAAAGGCATCCAATGATTCGGATGCACTGCTAACACTTGCAGATACGCGAACTACATCGGCATCTTCCTGATAGGAATAAGCTCCCCATTGATTTAAATTTTTGTTCAATATTATGGTCCATTCCTTGTCGCCTGGGATGGTAAATAAGGAATAGGTACCAGCAGCAACTGCTTTACCACCTACAGTGGCATCCTTATAAAAAATAATCTCTGGGGCCTCATTGGCTCCAGTTCTCCATACTTTTCCGGCTGGGGCAAGTTCAGAAATTGAACGCCCTTTTAATTGTGGTCGACTATAAGTTACGCGAACCAATTTTTCCGAAACTTTATAATCAGTAGGATAGGAGGCAATGTCTGCTGGACTCTTGTCCAATCCACTGAATTTCTGCGCCATAGCCTCAGAACTAAAGGCCAAAGCAATAACCATAAGTGTAATCGTAAATAAATTTTTCATTTTTTTTGTTTTAGTGATTGTCAAATTTAAGTAGTATTCCTTTTATTCTGAATTAAAAGTCGGTAAATTTTGGACACCTTACAAAATAGTGGGTTGGTGTAAGTGAATTCATTTATATGATATCAATATATAGGTATTTTATAATTTTTGGTTTTAAATTATAACTATTTATGGGTTTTATATTTTATAATATATATATTAACTTGATATTTGCTTAAAAATTGACATAAATATTATTGTATGTGTGGAATTGTATGTGCCTTTGATGTAAAGGAGAGTACTGAGGTTTTGAGACCTCAATTGCTGGAGATGTCCAAAAAAATTAGACATAGGGGACCTGACTGGAGTGGGATATATGCTAACGATAAGGCTATTTTAGCGCATGAACGTTTGTCTATTGTGGACCCGGCATCAGGGAAACAACCTTTATTCAGTCCGGATAAGAAATTGGTTTTGGCCGCTAATGGTGAAATTTATAACCATAGGGAGTTGCGTAAGCAGTTTGCAGGAACCTATAATTTTCAGACAGAGTCGGATTGTGAAGTGATCTTGGCCTTGTATCAAAAAAAAGGGGTCGACTTCTTGGATGAAATGAATGGTATCTTTGGTTTTGCTATCTATGATGCTGAAAAAGATGAGTACTTTATTGCTAGAGATCATATGGGAATCATTCCCTTATATATAGGTTGGGATGTTAATGGTACTTTTTATGTGGCTTCCGAATTAAAGGCGTTGGAAGGGACTTGTACCAAAATACAGTTGTTTCCTCCGGGGCATTACCTGCATAGTAAGGATGGGGAATTTAAAAGATGGTATTCCCGTGATTGGATGGAATATGATGCGGTAAAGGATAACGAGACCAGTATTAAGGCCATTAAAGAGGCCTTGGAAGCTGCTGTCCATAGACAATTAATGTCCGATGTTCCTTATGGTGTTCTGCTCTCAGGGGGATTGGATTCTTCGGTAACCTCGGCTATTGCAAAGAAATACGCCCAGAAAAGAATTGAATCGGACGATACTACCGATGCTTGGTGGCCGCAATTGCATTCATTTTCGGTAGGATTGGAAGGTTCTCCGGATTTGGCAGCGGCACAAAAGGTGGCGGAACATATCGGTACGGTGCACCATGAGATAAAATTTACAATTCAAGAAGGATTGGATGCCATAAAAGATGTCGTTTATAACCTGGAAACCTATGATATAACAACAATTAGGGCATCCACGCCAATGTATCTTATGGCCAGAGTGATAAAATCCATGGGTATTAAAATGGTTTTATCAGGAGAAGGAGCGGACGAATTATTTGGAGGTTATTTGTACTTCCATAAAGCGCCAAATGCTAAGGAATTCCATGAGGAAACGGTCCGTAAATTGGACAAGCTACATATGTACGATTGTTTAAGGGCCAACAAATCTTTGGCAGCTTGGGGTATAGAAGGGCGAGTACCATTTTTGGATAAGGAATTTATGGACGTGGCTATGAGAATCAATCCTCAGGATAAGATGATCAACGGTGAGCGTATGGAGAAATGGGTGGTTCGTAAGGCTTTTGAGGATATGTTGCCAGAAAGTGTTGCCTGGAGACAAAAGGAACAATTTTCGGATGGAGTTGGTTATAGCTGGATAGATACCTTAAAGGAGGTTGTTAAGAACGAAGTTACGGATGATCAATTGGCCAATGCCAAATACAGATTCCCACTGCAGACACCTACGTCCAAGGAAGAGTTTTATTACCGCTCCATTTTTGAAGAGCATTTCCCATCCGATGCTGCTGCATTATGTGTTCCCCAGGAACCTTCGGTAGCATGTAGTACCAGAATTGCCCTGGAATGGGACGAGGCCTTTAAAAACATGAACGATCCGTCTGGAAGGGCTGTATCCAAAGTGCATTCCGATGCTTATGTAAAATAATGCAGCCGGAATAGGCAATAAGAATTCTATAGATCAAGTTTTTAGTTTATTAGTGTACAAGAGGCATCCTTTAGGGGGTGCCTTTTTTATTTAATGGGGTTGTTTGGGGGTTGGAGAATTGGCGAATCCAGACCTAAAGGGGCGAAGTCCTGTAAACACTTTATTCGGCTTTCCCGGAATATCTGTGTTAGCTGGGTTCTGTCGATCTAATTTCGTGTTATTTTGTTGATTGTTATCGTTGGAATCGGGTAGGTAGGGGGTGGAATAACACGCTTCGGTATCTTATATATCGATTGGTATTTTTTCCACAATTTTTGTTGATAACTTAGTAACTTATATGGGCTATCAACCCTATATTTCATAGGGTATTGCGTATATTTGTAGGATTGCTAAAATTATAATGAAATAAGTATTTATTTATGAGCGAAGAAGCAAATAAAGACGAGCAAAAAAAGAACAATTATTCCGCGGATAGTATCCAGGCCCTTGAGGGTATGGAGCACGTTCGTATGAGGCCTTCCATGTATATAGGTGATGTAGGGGTACGTGGTTTGCACCATTTGGTTTATGAAGTGGTGGATAACTCCATAGATGAAGCTATGGGCGGTCATTGTGATGAGATTACTGTAACGATAAATGAAGACAATTCCATTACTACCCAGGATAACGGTAGGGGTATCCCTGTAGACCTTCACAAAAAAGAAGGCGTTTCAGCTTTGGAGGTTGTTATGACCAAAATAGGTGCCGGGGGTAAATTCGACAAGGATTCCTACAAAGTATCGGGTGGTTTGCACGGTGTTGGGGTGTCATGTGTCAATGCACTTTCAAAGCACTTGAAAGCTACGGTTCATAGGGATGGAAAAATCTGGGAACAGGAGTACAGTAAGGGTAAGGCACTATATCCGGTAAAAAGTGTTGGGGAAACCGATAAAAGGGGGACCATTGTTACTTTTACACCGGATGATACCATATTTACCCAGACTGTGGAATACAGTTATGAGACCTTGGCAAATAGAATGCGCGAGCTTTCTTTTTTGAACAAAGGTGTTGCCATTACCCTAATGGATAAGAGGCAGAAGGATAAGGACAGCGAAAGTGGTTATGTAACCGAACGCTTCTTTTCCGAAGAGGGTTTAAAGGAGTTTATCAAGTTTTTGGATGGGAATCGTGAGCCTCTTATTCGCAGTGTTATTTCCATGGAGGGGGAGAAGAACGATATTCCTGTAGAAGTAGCTATGGTGTACAATACCTCCTATACTGAAAATCTGCATTCCTATGTGAATAACATCAATACCCATGAAGGTGGTACGCATTTGGCTGGATTTAGAAGGGGTTTGACATCCACTTTGAAGAAGTATGCCGATGCATCGGGGATGTTGGAAAAATTAAAATTCGAGGTTCAGGGAGATGACTTTAGGGAAGGCTTAACGGCTATTATTTCCGTAAAAGTTGCAGAACCACAGTTTGAAGGGCAAACTAAGACCAAGTTGGGTAACAGGGAAGTATCTGCGGCGGTAAGTCAGGCAGTATCGGAAATGTTGACCAATTATTTGGAGGAGAATCCAGATGATGCCAAAACCATTGTCCAAAAAGTAATTTTGGCGGCCCAAGCACGTCATGCGGCTACCAAGGCCCGTGAAATGGTTCAGCGTAAAACGGTGATGAGCATTGGTGGCTTGCCAGGAAAATTATCCGATTGTTCGGAACAGGATCCAGCATTATGTGAAGTCTTCCTAGTTGAGGGTGATTCTGCGGGAGGTACTGCCAAGCAAGGGCGCGACAGGGCTTTTCAGGCTATTCTTCCATTGAGGGGTAAGATCCTGAACGTGGAAAAAGCTATGACCCATAAGGTCTTTGAAAATGAGGAGATCAAAAACATATATACGGCCTTGGGTGTAACCATTGGTACCGAGGACGACAGCAAGGCTTTGAACTTGGATAAATTGCGCTATCACAAAGTTGTGATTATGTGTGATGCGGATGTGGATGGTAGTCATATCGAGACCTTGATATTGACCTTTTTCTTTAGGTATATGCGTGAATTGATAGAGGGAGGCCACGTTTATATAGCAACTCCGCCACTTTATTTAGTGAAGAAAGGAAATAAGAAACGATATGCCTGGACCGATAAGGAAAGGGATGAAATTGCAGAAAGTTTCAACGGTAGCGTTGGTATTCAGCGCTATAAGGGTCTTGGGGAAATGAACGCCGAGCAGTTGTGGGATACTACCATGAATCCGGAATTTAGGACCTTAAGGCAGATAACCATTGATAATGCTACCGAGACCGATAGGGTGTTCTCTATGTTGATGGGCGATGAGGTGCCTCCAAGAAGGGAGTTTATTGAGAAAAATGCGGTCTATGCCAACATTGATGCATAAAAAATAGTGTTTACACAACAAAAACTCGCACCACTGGTGCGAGTTTTTTAGTTTTATCCAAAATCAAATGGTTATGAAGTATATAGTATTGACAGGAATTTTATTTCTAAGTGCATTTGGGTTTTCACAGTCCAATGTAAACGAGTTATTTGCTGCAGGGATTAACGATGCGGAAAAATTTTCCGATAGTTATTTCGGTCCGGTCTCCGAAGGCGCTATTTATAGTTTGTCCAATGGATGGTACAATTCTGCCGATTCCAAACCTTTGGGAGGTTTTGAGATTTCGATAATTGGTAATATGACTTCCTTTAAAAATAAGGAAGAGAAAAAAGCTTTTGTTCTTAATACGGCCGATTATGAAAATCTGCAGTTTGTAGATGGAAGCACTTCCAAATCGGTTTCAACTGCTTTAGGGGATATGGAAGGTATACGGGTATTTGTAGAAGGAGAGGTTGGGCCTATTACAACGCGGGAGGAATTTGAATTGCCGACTGGACTGGCTTCGGAAAACATCAACTTTATTCCATCCGCCTTTTTACAGCTAAGTGTAGGGCTTGTTAAAGGATTGGAAGTGAAGGCCAGGTTTTTGCCTAAAATTGATACTGAGGATGTTGCCGTAGGCTTGTATGGCGTTGGGCTTCAATATGACTTTTCTAAATTGTTGCCGGCCGATAAAATATTGCCAGTTGCGCTTTCCGCAGTGGCAGGGTATACGCATTTAAACGCTTCCTATGATTTCACGGACAGTAATATTGTAGACGGTAGCGATCAGCAAATAGAGGTGGATATGAATGTTTTAACTGTTCAGGCGGTTGCCTCCACAAAGCTTCCGGTCATCAATTTTTATGGGGCTATAGGTTATGTTTCCGGAAAATCCACAACTGACGTTTTAGGTACCTATCAGGTGCAGTCCGGGCCATTTCAGGAAACCTATGTAGATCCCTTTTCCTTGACCAGAAAGGCGAGCGGAGTCTCGGGTACTTTAGGGGCCAAGTTAAAACTAGGTTTCTTTAGGTTGCATGCAGATTATTCCTTGGCCGAATTTAATAACCTTACTGTAGGGGTAAATTTTGGATTTAGATAAATCCAAAATTTACCCTTTATTCCCTAATAGCCAATACGTTGCCATCAGCATCGGCTAATACAGTTCCATTGTCGGACTCTGTCATGATTACAATGTCTTCCTCTTTGTCAAGGCCAGGATACGAAATAACGTATAGGCTATCCTTATGGACCCATTTAAAGTCCGAAATAACCGTTAAGTTTTTGTCGTGATAGGTGTGGTACCTACCTAAATAGGCGTCATTAAATATCCACTCCTGCCTCACGGTAACATCCTGTTTTTGGGTGGTGCCTCCGTCCGTCGCGATATGGGACCATATCCCAATAACCGGATCGTTGTTTTCTGTAATTCTGGTACAATTACTGGCTAGTAGGATGCCAATAATCGCCAAGAATGAAAATAATTTCTTCATTTTGTAGGAATTTTCTTAGATTTGGGTACTTAGTATTGAACGTACGGTTTCAGCTTTCTATTATATTAATTCGACGTATGGAACGGTATTTTAACTTTTTTCGATAAAAGGTCTTTTTATTACGTTCAGTATAAATTTGGATTGGCTTCCCGCGGCAGTTACTTTTTCCAAAGTCGATATTAAAATGACAAATCCTTATTCCCTATAAAATTTAGTTGGTTTCTGTAGAAGGGGTGGTATTGTTCTGTTAAAAATCAGTACTTTTGAAAGATAAAATTTAACTTAAAATAACCTTATAATGAAAGTTACCGTTGTTGGAGCAGGTGCTGTTGGCGCAAGTTGTGCAGAGTACATTGCCATAAAGAATTTTGCATCTGAAGTAGTTGTGTTGGATATTAAGGAAGGTTTTGCTGAAGGCAAGGCCATGGATTTAATGCAAACCGCTTCATTGAATGGTTTTGATACCAAAATAACAGGAATTACAAATGATTATAGCAAAACTGCTGGAAGCGACGTAGCTATTATTACTTCTGGTATTCCACGTAAGCCGGGAATGACCCGTGAGGAGTTGATAGGGATAAATGCAGGGATTGTAAAAACGGTTTCTTCCAGTTTATTGGAGCATTCACCCAACGTAATATTGATCGTGGTAAGTAATCCAATGGATACCATGACTTATTTGGTGCATAAAACTACTGGTTTGCCCAAGAATAGGATTATAGGAATGGGTGGCGCATTAGACAGTGCAAGGTTTAAATATAGGTTGGCAGAGGCATTGGAGGCTCCAATATCCGATGTGGACGGTATGGTTATCGGGGGGCATAGTGATACAGGTATGGTACCATTAACCGCACATGCAACTAGGAACAGTATTAAAGTATCTGAATTTTTGTCCGAAGAGCGCCTTGCCCAAGTATCCGAGGATACCAAAGTGGGAGGAGCTACACTGACCAAGTTATTGGGTACCAGTGCTTGGTATGCGCCTGGTGCTGCCGTTTCTTCTATGGTACAGGCCATTGCCTGCGATCAGAAGAAGATGTTCCCATGTTCTGCATTTTTGGAAGGTGAGTACGGACTTAACGATATTTGTATTGGTGTTCCGGTACTTTTGGGTAAAAATGGTATCGAGAAAATTGTAAAAATCGATTTGGCCGAGGCTGAAAAAGCTAAAATGCAGGAAAGCGCAGAAGGCGTTAGAAAAACAAATAGCTTATTGACCCTATAGTTTATTAGGGTTCGCGAATATTAAGGGCATCCGTCCCATTTGTTTCCGAGTACCATCGGAACGGGGCGGATGCCCTTATTTTATAAAACTGATAAATATATTGTTAGTTCCTATGGGAAATAATATATTTGCACGCTATTTAAGAATACCATTTTAAATTAATATACAACCAATGCAAAATAAAGGACTTATAAAGCTTTTCGCTTTTTTGTTTGGGCTAGTCAGTATTTATCAGCTATCCTATACATTTATTACCAATAAAGTAGAAAAGGATGCAACTGTCTTTGCTACCAATAAAATTTCAGAATCCGAAGAGGATTACCTTGCAAAAAGGGAAGCGCTGGAAGCAAGATATTTAGACTCTATAGGAGGAAATTCCATTTTAGGGTTTACCAGTTATGACGAAGCCAAGAAAAAGGAACTTAATAAGGGTCTGGATTTAAAAGGTGGGATAAATGTTACCCTTCAAATTTCTGTAAAGGATATTTTAAAAGGCCTTGCCAATAATACCAAGAATCCGGTTTTCAACAAGGCGCTGGCCGATGCGGATGCCGCTTCCAAAAATAGTGATGCTACTTATATAGACCTGTTCTTTGAATCTTTTGACAAAATAAAGGGGGATACCAAATTGGCCTCTCCGGATATCTTTGCAAATAAAGGTTTGAGCGATGTCATTAACTTTCAAATGACCGATGATCAGGTAAAACCAATTATAAGAACAAAGATTGATGAATCCATTGTTTCGGCTTTCGAAGTACTTCGTGAGCGTATCGATGGTTTTGGTGTTACCCAGCCGAATATTCAACGAGAAGGTAATTCTGGTCGAATTTTGGTAGAATTGCCTGGTGCAAGGGATATAGGACGTGCTCAGGATTTATTGTCCAGTACGGCGCAATTGGAGTTTTGGGAAACTTATAAACAGAGTAACCCTAGTTTAAGTACCTTTTTGCAGGCTGCCAACGAGAAGTTAAAAACTTTGGTAGAGGTTGAAAAACCGGAAGAAGTGGTTAAGCCAGAATCTGAATTGGATTCTTTGTTGTCTGATGTTGCTCAGGATTCATTGGATTTTTCCCAAGATGTAAATCCACTTTTTAGTTTGCTTATCCCTGCAAATCCCAACGGAAATGCCTTGGTAAGTGCAGCTATTCAGGATACGGCTAAAATTGGGGAATACCTGAGAATGAAGGAAATCCGCAGATTGATTCCAGCGGATATTCAGTTTGTCAAGTTTGTTTGGGAACGTCCAACCGAAGGTTCCGAAATAGTTGAGTTATATGCCTTAAAATCCAACAGGGACAATACGCCAAGAATTAGTGGGGACGTTGTTTCCGACGCTTCGGATACTTTTGACCAATATAACAAGCCTGCGGTTACCATGACCATGAATACCAAAGGTGCCAAGGAATGGGAAAAACTAACAGGGGATGCCTTTAATAACCAGACCGGTATCGCTATCGTTTTGGATAATAAGGTGTATACTGCACCTGGCGTTTCTTCTGGACCTATATCCGGTGGTCGTTCAGAGATTACGGGTACTTTTACCATTAACGAAACCAAGGATATTGCCAACGTATTAAGAGCGGGTAAACTGCCTGCTTCAGCGGAAATTATTCAATCGGAAATTGTAGGACCTTCCTTAGGTCAAGAAGCTATCAATAGTGGTTTCTTCTCCTTTATGATCGCCATGGCCATTGTATTGGTATGGATGGTGTTTTACTACGGTAAAGCCGGTATTTTTGCCGATATCGCATTGCTTTTGAATATCCTGTTGATCTTTGGGGTGCTGGTAAGTTTAAATGCAGTACTTACATTACCGGGAATTGCTGGTATTGTATTGACCATTGGTATGTCTGTGGATGCGAACGTTCTTATTTTTGAACGTATTAAAGAGGAGTTGGCAAAAGGCAAAGGACAGAGCCAAGCTATCGCGGATGGTTTTGGAAATGCACTTTCTTCTATCTTGGATGCCAACATTACAACCGGTTTAACGGCATTAATACTATTTGTATTTGGTTCTGGTCCTATCAAAGGATTTGCTACTACCTTATTGATAGGTATAGTTACCTCTTTGTTTACGGCTATATTTATCACTAGACTTTTGGTTGATTGGTATGTAAGTGGAAAAGGAAGAAAATTGGATTTCTCTACGGCCATGACCAAGAACCTGTTCAAGAATATCAATATAGATTTCTTGTCCAAAAGAAAGATTGCCTATATAGCATCTTCCATTTTGGTGGGAATTGGACTATTCTCATTATTTACCCAAGGTCTTCAGCAAGGGGTCGATTTTGTTGGAGGACGTTCTTATACTGTAAGATTTGAGAAGATGGTGAATCCATCGGAAATCGCTTCGGAATTGAATACTGTATTTGGAAGTGGTACCAATGTTAAAACATATGGTGAGGCCAATCAAATAAAAATCACAACTCCTTATAAAGTGGATGTTGAAGGAATTGAGGTGGATAATGAAATACAGAATAAACTGTATACTTCCCTGCAAAAATATTTGCCGGACGGTACCAGTTTTGAAGACTTTACCATAGGTAGTGGTGAAAAATCCATAGGAATCCTACAATCTGTAAAAGTGGGTCCAACCATTGCGGATGATATTAAAAAGAACGCCTTCTTGGCCATTATTGGTTCTTTGGCGGTAGTCTTCCTTTATATCTTATTTAGGTTCCGTAAATGGCAGTTCTCTCTAGGTGCAGTTGCAGCTGTATTCCACGATATTTTGATCGTATTGGGTGTATTCTCCATCTTTGGTAAGCTTATGCCTTTTAATATGGAGATCGACCAAGCCTTTATCGCAGCAATACTTACGGTTATTGGTTATTCCTTGAACGATACCGTGGTAGTTTTTGACCGTATTAGGGAGATTATAGCTGAAAAAGGATGGAAAGCAGGGGAGAATACCAACTTGGCCCTGAACAGTACCTTAAGTAGAACCTTGAATACCTCCATGACTACTTTGGTAGTGTTGTTGGCAATATTCATATTCGGCGGTGAATCCCTAAGAGGATTTATGTTTGCCATGATCATAGGTATCATTGTAGGTACTTATTCTTCTTTGTTCATTGCAACTCCAGTAATGTTCGATACTTTGAAGAAGAAAACTCAAATAGGAAAGGAAGAGTAATAGTCTCCTACCAACGATAATAAAAAAGGCCGCTGATCAGCGGCCTTTTTTATTATATTATTTTTCCATGGGACCCTTCGGGAGTTGTTTGTAGCTCATAGATAAATTGGGGTTCCAGGCCCGGTTCTTTCCTATGGGAAACAAAGACAATGGCGGACTTGCTTTCTTTTGCAATTTTATTGACAAGGGATATAAAAAGCATGGCACTTTCATCATCTAGCCCAGCGGTAGGTTCATCCAAAATTAAAAGGGGCGGATGTTTTATCATGGCCCTAGCGGTCATTACCATACGCTGTTGCCCTGCTGATAGGTCGGCGAATAGAACGTCCCTTAGGTGCCACATATCGAGTATAATTAGCCATTCTTTGGCCAAGGCCTTCTGGTTTTCCGTAGCCCTTAGATAGAGGCCAACAGAATCGTTCATCCCAGAAATGACCATATTAAGGCAGGAGTGTAGGCCCGAAAATTTATCGGTCATGGCAGGGGTGTAGTACCCAATCCTTTTCTTAATGTCCCAAACGCTTTCCCCACTGCCTTTACGTTGTCCAAAAAGGTACAGCTGTTGTCCGTAGCCTTTGTGGTTGTCGCCGGTAATCATGGAGAGCAATGTTGATTTTCCACTTCCGTTCGGACCTATAAGCTGCCAAAACTCCCCTTTTTTGATGGTCCAATTAATTTTGTCCAGCACTCTTTTATCTCCATATATTACGGTTATGTCCTTGCAGTCTATTAAAACGGATTCTTCATAGTCTGTGGGCGTTATGGGCTTAGGGATTCTGCCGGTAAAGGAAGTATCTACGGATAGGTTATCTTTCTTAGTTACTTGGGGTCCGCTGGCCAATGGTCTTATTGTGGATCCTTCCAAAATCATCTCTTGGGTTATAAAAGGCAAAATATCGGCTTTTCTACTTATGAGCTGGATGATAAAGGTGTTTTTTGAAATATGGTCAAGGGTGGCTTTTAAGTCCTTTTGGGCGTCCTTATCCAAATTGTCGAAGGGATTGTCCAAAACAATATAATCCGGCTTTAGGTGAAAGATATATTTCAATAGCGCCTTTTTTTGTTCCCCGCTAGACATTGTCTTGAGCAATTGCTGTGAATTTTTATTGATAATTTGGATGCCGTGTCTTTCCTCTTCGTCTATAAACTGGTTTAGGGTTATTTTGGAAAATAGGGCTCCTTCCAAATTCTCGAGGACCTCAAACCCCTTCGGTAAGGGGCCTTCCAATACATGTTTTATGAACTGGTCCTTTTGTGAGTTGTTGTTGATAAATACGGCCCAGTGTATGCTTTTTTTCATGGTTAATGGCATTTTATACAAGTCGAAGGAAAATATATGATCAATTTGGTTTTTACAATTTTCGGACTTATTTATTGAACCAATAGGTAAATTTTAATGTCAAAGCCCAATTTCTTCCTTCCAGCGGTTCAATTAGGTAGTTGTTGCTGTATACCAAAAATAAGTCGGACGCCGGTTTATAGCGCCATTGAAACCGCGAATTTAGATTAAAGTTTTTGGATTGCTCATTGTATTGGAACAAGGTGGCAAAGAATAATTTGTTGGTAAAGGTTATATCGACCTCCGAGCCAATTAGCCAAAATTCGGTGTTGTTCCACGGAGCTGGTAGATTAATATTGTTATAGCTTAAATTACTGCTTAGACTTACAAATGGTTGAAAACGATAGCCCAATTCACTGATGAGGCTTGTTCTGTTGCCATCCAGATAGTATCCTCCAAAACGTCCGCCAAAGGAATAGGTAAACATACTTTGGGGTTTGGAAATGAAATCGATGGTATAGGCGTTCCAATGGTGCTTGGTTCCAATATCTAATAATTCCTTGCCCGATCTTGTAGGGTCAAAAGGCGATAATAGTTCCACATATTCATCGGTTACCCCTAGGTTTAATTTGGAACGATCCCGAAAGTCAAATAGGTATTCCATAAGGTTGATGTTATCCGTATGCTCCAGTCTTTCATTAAAGAAATAACTAGTGCTGAATTTAGGACCATGACTCAAAATGGTGCTTTTTTTGGGAAAGAATAGATGGCCTATATAGGAAGTGACGTTTACGTAGCCATTTCTTGGTACAAAACCAACTTCGGCAGTATAATCGTCCTCCACCGATTCTTCCTGTATTTTCCAATTCCATTTACGGCTTTTATATTCCAAATGGGCCGCTTGGGAAATACCGCTGCCATTCTTGTTGGGCGCGAAGGACTTTAGAAAAAAAGCCTTTCCTGTCCACTGGTTATTGGCAGAAGCCAAATTATACTCCAAACCCACATTTCTATTAAATTTTGGAAAAACTGTTCTAAGGGAATCCGTATCCTGTGGGTAATTAAAAGATTCCTTGTTTACAAACATAAGGCCAATGCTAGACCTTGCAAATACTTTTCTTTGTAATGAGAGCACGCCAAAATTTTGACTGGGCAACCCAGTTTCATCTATGCTTGCCGTTTGCATATCCATAAGGCCTAAACGCCATTTTTTATTGAGGTTCCCACTAACCCTTGCGCCAGCCCTTATGGGTACGCCCAATCCTATTCTCCTGGAGAAAAAAGGACGTATAGTGGCATAACCAAAGTTGGCAAAGAGATCTCCGTTCTCCAAAAAGAATTGTCTTTTTTCTGGAAAAAAAAGTTCAAATCGGTCTAGATTAGTTACCTGTCTATCTACCTCTACCTGTGAGAAATCCGGATTTACCGTCAAGTCCAGATTTAAAGAAGTGCTAAGACTGAACTTGACATCGCCTCCAATTTTTTTGTCATACTGGGTATCCGTGTTGTTTTCCAGATCTTCACTAATACCGCCCAATACATATGGTATAACGGAAAAATTTGTTTTTGGGGAGGGAGGAGGGGAATCCCAGACCAAAGTTCCGGTATAGGCCAGTGAAGCCGTGGGGAATTGTCGGGGAATGGGTGTCCAACTCGATTTTTCGCCCGATTTTAAATCAAGTCGGCTGAAGTTAATGCCCCATTCCGTAACTCCGTCTTCATAACGTATGGATTTGAAGGGGATGGCCATTTCAAAGACCCATTTTTCTTCGTCACTGGTTACGGCGGATATCCATTTGCTGTCCCAATTGAGGTCTACACTACCTCCACTGTGCATGGTACCGTCCCATTGCGCACCTGCTGCATTGGAGCCAAAAGAATAACCCGTGGTTTGGTTGTTAAATGGGTCTAGGAACAATAAAAAATTGTCATTTTTCCCAAAACTAAAATCGCGTCTTAATGATTCTACGTAGTATGGGCCTTTGGTGGCGTTGTAAAAAGTAGCTAAAAGGTAGAGATTATTTTCATCGTAGGTCATTCGGATTTCAGAAGGTTCATTCGCCATTCCGGTATCCATAGGCAGTACCATGTAGAAGTCGGATGCCACATCCGTGTCTTGCCAGCCCATATCGTTCCCGATCCCATCTATTTCTATTGTGGCGGTAGTCTTGTGGATATTTAATTGAAAGGACTGGTTTTTTTTCTGAGCCGCTAGGGGTATTGCCAAAACAAGGGCTAAAAGAGTTAGGGGTACTTTTTTATAAGCTGACAAAGGAATGGTCTTTTTGTTGGTTGAACGTACTAAAATAGGCATTTTATAAGGATCTAAACCATATGGAATGCCTTACTTTCAACCACCCTATTCATAAATCTTAGTCGCCGATCAAGGTGTTTTCTGGTAGACAATGGAATCCCCAACGGCCAAAGTCCATTTGTCCGCTAAACCGGCATTTACTTCAAGTACATATTTTACGGGAACTTTGGAAGGTAAACTGTTTTCCTTAAAAGGTTGTGCATTCTTTTGAAAACTGGCTATTTTCATCTGGTCGTCCACAAAGATAAGGTCTAAGGGAAATTCGGTGTTTTTCATATAAAAGTAATGCATGGCAACATCGTCAAAGACAAACAGCATTCCTTGGTTTGGTTCCATGGAACTACGGTACATAAGTCCGGTTTCCCTTTCGTAGTCGGTATCCGCTATCTCAATATTCAGAGTGGTTAAAAGGGAATCCGATTCTTTTTTCAGTATGCGGAGATCTCCTTCTTTTTTAAAGGTGACAGGAGCTGTTTTTATAGCTTTTTTTGGTTCTTCCTTGCAGGAAAGCTGCATGACAAAACAAACAGCAATAAGAAGACAGATTTTACAATTTCCCATTTTACAATTTCTGTTTGGTGTAGGTACCTTTAATCTTTCCTAGCAGATTATTTTGAGGTGCCTGATTTTGGTCTAAGGATATAATAGAATCCAACTAAAATAAATGGTATGCTCAACCATTGGCCGGTGGATAACAAGCCAAGTGACTCTTCAAATCCACCCTGACTTTTCTTTACGTATTCCACAAAGAAGCGTACCGTCCATAAAAGTACTAGGAATACCCCGAAAAGATATCCCAGTTTATCCTTTTTGTCGGTTTTCCAATAGAGGTAATACAAAATGGCAAATACAAAAATATAACAGAACCCTTCGTATAGTTGCGCTGGATGCCTATAGGGAATAGCCTCTAGGTATTCGGCAAAACGAGGGTCTTTTTCAATTAGGTTATAAGCGGCATTTACCGTTTTTTCTTTAGTGATGG
>TARA_R100001369_G_scaffold90087_1_pt1 | contig 15910 bp, 10 predicted proteins | sample TARA_R100001369 | Tara Oceans TARA_R100001369 (sample SAMEA2621528) | marine metagenome | biome: marine biome (ENVO:00000447); feature: surface water layer (ENVO:00002042); material: "saline water (ENVO:00002010), including plankton (ENVO:xxxxxxxx)" | depth 5 m | reverse complement strand
AAGACAATAGCCCTAGTGGAGAACATGGATTATTTTCAATTATCCCACTCCATAGGCATAGATACCCTGCTCAATAAAAAGCTACTGGCTGCCAATAATATCTTCAGGCATATCCGGAAAGGGGAAATTGTGGCGATGACCAGGCTGAATAATTTAAATGCGGAGATTTTGGAATTCATTGTTAAGCCAACATCCCAAGTAAACGGACAAATAATTAGAGAGCTGGAATTTCCTAAGGAAGCTACCATTGGAGGGGTAATCCGGGACAATCAAGGGATTATTGCCCTGGGGGGATTTAGAATTACAGAGGGCGATAGGGTAGTGGTATGTTGTTTGCCAAGTGCCATTCCGAAAATTGAAAAGCTATTCCTGTAATATGGGCTTAAATTCGAAAATTATCTTTCACCTCATGGGATTGCTATTACTTTGTAATGGTTTTTTTATGATTATGGCTGCTGTGGTAAGTGGGGTGTATGACGATGGAGCTACCTTGGATATTACCCTAGCGGCCGTGGTTACAATGCTTGTTGGTGTTTTGGCCATGTTCTATACACGAAACCACAAAAAAGAGGTTAAGCGAAAGGAGGGATACATCATTGTTACTTTTGGTTGGTTGGTAATGTCGGCTTCAGGGATGCTGCCCTATCTTTTTTCCGGTGCCATTCCAAACGTTACCAATGCCTTTTTTGAGACGATGTCCGGTTATACCACTACAGGAGCATCCGTGGTTGATGATATAGAGGCATTGCCGGAAGGCATCCTTTTGTGGAGGAGTCTAACACATTGGATAGGTGGTATGGGGATTATAGTCCTTGCCATAGCTATTTTGCCACTGTTGGGCATTGGTGGAATGCAGTTGTTCGCCGCGGAGGCTCCCGGACCAAGTGGGGATAAATTACATCCTAGGATTACCGATACCGCGAAGCGACTTTGGTTAATTTACTTTAGTTATACCGTGGCTGAGACCTTGTTGTTAAAATTGGCGGGAATGTCCTTTTTTGATGCAGTAAACCATTCTTTGGCCACCCTTTCCACTGGAGGTTTTTCAACCAAAAATGCCAGCATGGCCTATTGGAACGATCAACCTTTGATTCAGTACATTGTTATTTTGTTCATGTTTTTGGCCGGTAGCAATTTTGTATTAAGCTATTATGCCTTTAAGGGTAAAGTGCAAAAAGTGCTTATGGATGAGGAGTTTAAATTCTATTCCATCTTTATTTTTTGCTTTACCATAGTTGCCAGTTTGGTAGTTTATTTTCAGGCCAATGTACCTATGTCCGATTTTCATCCTAAGGTATTGGGAGAGGTGGAAAGCGCCTTTAGACATACCTTGTTTCAAGTGGTCTCGGTAATTACGACGACCGGCTTTGTTACTGCGGATTTTACCTCTTGGACACCCTTTTTGACCATATTCTTTTTCGGACTGTTTTTCCTTGGGGGCTCTGCTGGTTCAACCGCAGGGGGTATCAAGGTAATGAGGCATTTGCTTATTATTAAGAATGGGCTGTTGGAATTTAAGCGTACCCTTCATACCAATGCCATAATTCCCGTTAGATATAACAATAAGACGGTTCCGGAAAATATCGTTTATAATATAATTGCATTCTTTGTGCTCTATATGTTGCTATTCATTATTGGATCTTTGGTGCTTGGTGCACTTGGATTGGATTTTGAAAGCGCCGTGGGTGGGGCTGCATCTTCCCTGGGTAATGTAGGGCCGGCCTTGGGGACACTAAATCCGTTGGTTAATTTTAACAGCCTTCCCGCATTGGGGAAATGGTGGTGTGGATTTCTAATGCTTTTGGGTAGGTTGGAACTATTTACGGTATTGATCCTATTTTCGCCATATTTTTGGAAGCGTACATAGGATACAAAAAAGGATAAAAAAAATGGACGCCGATGTGGACGTCCATTTTTTTTTATGACTAAAGTCTATATTATAAGACTGCCTTTATTCTGGCCATTGCTTCCCTTAGTTCCTTCTCTGAAGCAGCATAGGAAATACGTATACAATTGTCATTTCCGAAGGCTTCGCCAGTTACGGTAGCCACATTGGCTTTTTCCAGTAGGTAGAGCGCAAAATCCGAAGCATTATTGATCAATGTTCCGTTTAGTGTCTTGCCAAAAAAGCTGGAAATATCTGGGAATACATAAAATGCTCCCTCTGGGACATTTAGATTGAATCCTTTTATTTCACCCAATAATTCCAATACAAGATCACGTCTTTTGTGGAATTCGTCGATCATAAACTTAATGGAGGATATTGGCGCATTAAGGGCGGCAATAGTAGCACGTTGTGCAATGGAATTGGCGCCACTGGTAATCTGTCCCTGAAACTTGGTACAAGCCTTGGCAATCCACTCCGGACCACCAATATATCCAATACGCCATCCGGTCATCGCAAACGCCTTGGAAACACCGTTTACAGTAATGGTGCGGTCGTACATACCTTCAATATTGGCAATACTTACGTGACCTCCCCTGAAATTGATGTGCTCATAGATTTCATCGGATACTACAAAAATGTTGGGGTGTTTTCTCAAAACTTTGGCCAAACCTTCCAATTCCTCTTTGTTGTAAACAGATCCACTTGGATTACAAGGGGAGCTGAACCACATCATTTTGGTTTTTGGAGTAATGGCTTTCTCCAATTGTTCCGGTGTCATTTTAAAATCGGTGTCAATGCTTGTAGGCACTTCTACGGGCACACCTTGGGCCAATTTCACAATATCGCTATAACTTACCCAATAAGGAGCAGGTAGAATAACCTCGTCACCATCATTGAGCATTACCATGGCAATATTTGCCAGGGATTGTTTTGCTCCAGTAGAGACTACTATCTGGTTAAGACCATAAGTTAGTCCATTGTCCCTTTTAAACTTATTGGCAATGGCCTGCTTTAGGTCGGCATAGCCATCCACAGGGGAATAGCTACTGTAATTTTGGTCTATGGCCTCTTTGGCTGCTTCCTTGATAAAATCAGGGATGTTAAAGTCGGGTTCCCCGAGACTTAAGCCAATGATATCTTTACCTTCATTTTTTAATTCTCTGGCTTTGGCGGCCATAGCCAATGTGGCCGAGGTGGACATGGAATTGATCCTATCGGATAAATGGTTCTTCATTTTTATGTTATAATTTACTGATATTGTAATTTGGGTTTTTTGCCCAGTTCCTTTAGATGTTTGAAGTGCGAAATTATAGCTTTTCTTGTAGTTTTATATTCGTTGTATGGTAAATTAAACTCTTTTGCAGTCTCTTTAACAATTTTGGCAATTTTTGTGTAATGAATATGACTGATGTTTGGGAAAATATGATGTTCCACCTGATGGTTTAAACCTCCTGTAAACCAATTTACTATACGGTTTTTAGTGCCAAAGTTTACAGTGGTGAACAATTGGTGAATGGCCCAAGTGTTTTTCATGGTACCGTCCTTTTCAGGTAAGGGAGTTTCCGCTTCGTCCACCACATGTGCCAATTGAAAAACTACACTAAGGATTACCCCGGCAACATAATGCATTATAAAAAATCCTAAGAGAATTTTCCACCATGCAATATCTAGAAATACCATGGGCAACACGATCCAGATAGTTAGATATATAAGCTTGGTTACTACCAGCATACTCCAGTTCATAAACGGATTTGGGAACTTGCCATAGGCCAATTTTCTTTTGGTATAGCGGTACATCTGCTGAAAATCCGTGGTTATGGCCCAGTTGAATGTAAGAAGGCCATAAAGGAATATGGAGTAAAAATGTTGAAATCTATGGAATCTGTGCCACTTGGCATGCTTTGAAAACCTCAGGATCCTTCCTGCTTCCAAATCTTCATCGTGTTCATGGATGTTGGTGTAGGTATGGTGCAGTACATTGTGTTGCACCTGCCAGTTGTACACGTTGCCGGCCAATATGTAGATACTGCCGCCCATGAGTTTGTTTACCCATTTTTTGTTGGAATAGGAACCATGGTTACCGTCATGCATTACATTCATGCCAACTCCGGCCATACCAACGCCCATGGTAATGGTGAGCAATAAATTGGCCCAATTAGGAAGTCCTAGGGTTAGTATTAGAAAATAGGGAGCCAAAAATAAGGCAAACATTACTGCGGTTTTTAAGTGCAATTTCCAGTTCCCTGTCTTTTTAAGGTCGTTTTCCTTGAAATAATCATTAACGCGCTTATTTAGGGTTTTGAAGAATTGGGCAGAGTCTTTTCGTGAAAATCTTATGGGATTGTTGTCCATGATTTAATTTTTTGTAAATATACGGCAATTAGAGCCCAAATTAAGTATAACTGTTTTGTTAAAACTTAGGCCATGCCTGTTAAAGTACTATTTTTGCAAAAATTTAACGAAACAAAATGGACTATACAATCATTTACAAATATTTTCCAGATTTAACGGATTTGCAGAAACAGCAAATAGAAAAACTGCAACATTTGTACCAGGATTGGAACTTTAAGATAAATGTGGTCTCCAGGAAAGATATAGATGAGCTTTATATGCGACATGTATTGCATTCATTGGCGATCGCAAAATTTCAAAAATTTAATCCCGGGGCGGAAGTATTGGATGTAGGAACCGGAGGAGGTTTTCCGGGGATTCCCTTGGCCATTTTATTTCCCGAGACCCATTTTACCCTAGTCGATGCTATAGGGAAAAAGATCAAAGTGGTTCAGGAAGTGGTGTCGGGATTGGAAATTGAAAATGTTACTGCAGTCAATTCGAGAGTGGAAGAAATTAAGGGACAGTTCGATTTTATCGTTAGTAGGGCAGTAGCAGCTATGCCAACCTTTACACATTGGGTGAAGGGCAAAATAAAAAAGAAATCCGAACACGAACGCAAGAATGGAATCCTTTATTTAAAAGGGGGAGATCTTGAAGAAGAATTAAAGGAATACCGTACCGTTGAAATCTATGATCTTTCGGCAATATTTGAAGAGGAATTCTTTGAAACCAAAAAGTTGGTATACTTACCTGTAAAATATAAGGGCTAGTACTAAAGACTTAACATGTGGTAATAGGACTCTCTACAAGTTTTGGCATAGGCCTTTATGTAATTGGGGATATTCCTAAATGAAAATCTTTTTACTTTACTCTGGTTTTTGTTTTCTATGCTTTCTTTCATGGTCATTCGCTTTAATGTTAACTTTAAATTCACTGTAAATTTACAATAACTTAACGTTAAATTTACATTATAATTGTGTGAAAGATGGTTTAATTTATGTTAAATGTGTGCTTTGGCATAAGTTTATTCGGTTATTGACGGCTTAAACTTACCAAATCAAGTACTTTTTGGATCAAAATGCCTGTAAAGGATGGGTAGAATTGTATAATAGGCAAGGCCCGTATCTGCATGAAGCAAATACGGGCCTTGTTTATTTATTTTACTTCCCTTATCCTAGGAATGGATACCTATAATCTACTGGGGTAACAAAAGTTTCCTTAATAAGCCTTGGGGAAACCCAACGCAAAAGGTTTTGTGCGGAACCAGCCTTGTCATTGGTGCCGGAAGCCCTTGCTCCACCAAAAGGTTGCTGGCCTACAACGGCACCTGTAGGTTTGTCGTTAATGTAAAAGTTGCCGGCACAGTTCTGCAATGCTTTGGTTGCTTCGGCAATAGAATAACGATCTCCTGAGAGTACGGCACCGGTAAGTGCGTATTCGGAGGTGCTATCGACCAATGTAAGCGTTTTGGACCAGTCCTTATCCTCATACACGTAAATGGTGACCACAGGTCCGAAAAGTTCAGTTTCCATGGTGGTATATTTTGGGTCGGTGGTTACGATCACGGTAGGCTCTATGAAATAGCCCTTGGATTTGTCATAATTTCCACCCACATAAATTTCGGCATTCTTATCCTTTTTGGCCTGGTCAATGTACTTGGCCAATTTGTCAAAAGAAGCTTCATGGATAACGGCCGTAATAAAGTTGCCCATATCTTCGGGAGAACCAGGTTTGTTAAACGATTCCACATCGGCCTTTACATATTCCAATATTTCCTTGGATGTGGATTTTGGAAGATAAACCCTGGAGGCGGCACTACATTTCTGACCTTGGAATTCAAAAGCTCCCCTCACAATGGCAGTTGCAACCTGTTTTGTGTTGGCGGTAGGGTGTGCAATTATAAAATCCTTGCCCCCAGTTTCGCCTACAATCCTAGGATAGGTTTTGTATTTGTGGATATTGTTTCCAATCTGTTTCCACAATTCCTTAAATACATGGGTGGATCCAGTGTAGTGGATTCCGGCGAAATCCGGACTGTCCAAAGCTATTTTTGTAATCATTACAGGATCTCCATAAACCACATTTATAACGCCATCGGGTAGTCCGGCTTCCTTAAAGATATCCACGATTACCTTGGCGGAAAACACCTGACTATCACTGGGTTTCCACAATACCACATTTCCCATCATTGCCGCACTTGCAGGAAGGTTTCCGGCAATTGCAGTGAAATTAAATGGGGTTATGGCGTAGATGAAACCTTCCAAAGGTCGGTATTCCACCCTGTTCCATATGCCTTCGGCAGAATCTGGTTGTTCCTCGTAGATCTGCGACATATACTCAACATTGAAACGAAGGAAATCTATAAGTTCACAGGCAGAATCAATCTCGGCCTGATGTATATTTTTCGATTGCGCAATCATGGTTGCGGCATTGATCTTTGCCCTATATGGTCCTGCAATCAACTCAGCGGCCTTTAGGAAAATTGCAGCGCGTTGCTCCCATTCCAAATCTGCCCATTGTTTCCTAGCTTCTAAAGCGTTGGAAATGGCATTGGACACATTTTCCTTGTTGGCGGTATGGTATTGACCAACGATATGTTGATGGTCGTGGGGTGGGGAAATTGTTCTGGTGTTTCCGGTTTTTACATCCTTTCCTCCAATGTACATAGCAATGTCTGCGTTACCGTTGAAATAGGTGCTATATTGTTTTAATACTTCTTCCCGTTCTGGTGTGCCGGGGGCATAACTTTTTATTGGTTCGTTATATGCCGTGGGGACTTGAAAAAATCCTTTGCCCATGATATTATTTTTTAAGTTCAAATTCACGCCAAAGGTACTAAATGCATCGGCGAAAATAAAACTAAGTGGGGTGTGAAATTTGGGATACGTTGAAAGAATGGCAATAAAGGAAATTACTGTAATTGTTGTTGTTGCAGCGCAAGACATTTTCCATGAAATAACCCATGGAAGTATTTGGTAAAAAAGTAAGGTTTAAACTTTAGTTCAAGGCAAATGGGGCACTAAACTTAAAAGTAGGAATGTAGACCCTGAATTTTTCGGAATTATTTATACCTACCATATTGTAATGGCCCTTCATGGCTCCAATGGTGGAGGCCAATAAACATCCGGAACTGTAAGTGTGGGATTCTCCAGGTTTTATAACCGGCTTTTTGCCAATAACGCCTTCCCCGTCCAAAACTTCCAATTCGTTCAAGGAATCATATATCTGCCAATGACGTGATGTCAATTGTACCGAATCCTTGCTTTGGTTTTCTATGGTTATGGTATAACCGAAAGCAAAATGCATTTTGTAGTTCTTGAAGAAAGTTCCTTCAAAACTAGTGTTTACCGAAATTTTAATGCCTTTTGTTACCTGTGTTATCATAAGATCGGATTCTAAATATGTAAATAAACTTCCCGTTGTATGTATTAAAGCTTATAAAGCCATCAATACAGTATTTTCAGATACCTAATTTACCTGCGGTTATAAATCTACTTTGCCCAAAGGAATTCCACATTGTTCTACAAAGATAATGAGCAAATGTTACAAATTATCTTAAAATTATAATTCTTTTAAAGTGAAATTCGTACCTCTAAAAAGCAATTAATCAGCAAGATAAAGAACAACTTCAAATTATAAAAGTTAATGTGGATTTAATCGGTGTAATTAATATTATTTCTGATGTAAATCAATACAATCGTCCAATGCACCGTTGGCCAGTCGGCATAGTTGAAGTTAAGGCTGGTCCACAACCTATTTTATAACCGTCTGTTTTAAGGTCCCGGATACTTTTGTAAGTAATGGTTCCCTGGAATAATATGGTTTGGTATCCCGCTCAAACTTATTTAAGATGAAAAAGGCAGCAGTTAATGAATATTAAATTATTTTTATTTGCAATCGAATTTTAATTGTGGAAATTTGTTAAAAGGTATTATGATGTTTGAAGGTGTAAAAAAGGTTTTGGCACAAACGTGGTCAAGGTTTCGTGGATTAATCGCCTATGTAAGGCAACATCCCTTTAAGTCATTGCTGTTTGCGGCTATTGCCGGATTTTTTAGTCTAATTTTACTATTTCTGGTTATTTACCTTGGTGTTTTTGGGAAGTTACCTTCCAAGGCCTACTTAAAAAGCCTAAAAAACCCTGTTACCTCTACCATCTATGCCTCCAATAAAGAGCCTATTGGGTACTATTATCTTCAAAACAGATCAAATGCCGATAGTTCCCAAATAAAATCCGACTTGATCCAGGCACTAGTGGCTACGGAAGATTCAAGGTTCTATGAACATAGGGGGATAGACTACAAAAGTTATGCACGGGTATTGATAAAATCCATCATTTTGCAGCAGAATGCTGGGGGTGGTAGTACCATCACCCAACAGGTGGCCAAAAATTTGTTCGGAAGGGAGAAACAGTTTTTTCTTTCTACACCGATCAATAAAATTAGGGAGATATTCATAGCTAGAAGGCTGGAAAGTATTTACGATAAGGAGGATATAATATTGCTGTACTTCAATACCGTTTCCTTTGGCGAAAATATCTACGGTATTGAAAAGGCGGCGTTTCGTTTTTTTAATAAGGCGCCAGAGGAATTAACCTTGCCCGAAAGCGCTACCTTGGTTGGGCTACTAAAGGCCCCGTCCTATTACAATCCAAGAAATTTTCCGGAAAGGGCCGAACAGAGACGGAATGTGGTACTGTCTCAAATGCTTAAATACGATTATATTACCCCCGAAACTTTAGAGGAGGCCCAGACTCCCTTAAAATTGGATTATCAGACCCCAAAGAAAGTGTCTTCCTTTTCTGCTTACTTCAAAGATTATGTAGCAACGGAGTTTGCTATGTGGGCTGAGGACAACCCAGCACCAGACGGTCATATCTACGATTTGGAAGCGGACGGTTTAAACATTTATACCACCTTAAATACCAACATACAGAAATATGCGGAAGCCGCCCTGCATAGACAGGCGGACAATCTTCAGAAACTTATGGATACCTACTGGGCGGCAGCGACCACAGAGGGCGGTAAGGAAGTGCTTCTTCAAAAATTGGTAGATCAAAATAGGGAAGTACAGCAAATGCGGCAAAGCGGTAGGACCGAGGCAGAAATTGCCGCCTTTGTCAAGGAAAAGCGTAAAAGAAGATATTGGGTAATTGGCAAGGGGTATGAAGAGCAAATGCAGTCTTTGGAGGATTCTATTGCAAAAAGTATCAATAGGTTGCATGCTGGGGTTATAGCTGTAAGCAGTGTCTCTGGCAGGATAATGGGCTATGTAGGTGGCATCGATTACGGGTTTAGTCAAATAGACAATGTTGTTACGCCCAGACAGGTCGGCTCTACTTTTAAGCCTATTACCTATTTGGCCGCCTTGCAGGCAGGGGAGGACCCCTGTAACTATTATGACAATAATCTTGTAACATATTCCAAATACGAGGATTGGAGACCACGAAATTCCAATAATAAGTATGGGGGCAGTTATGCCATGCATGGTGCCTTGGCAAACTCCATAAATACGGTTTCGGTAACCCTGCAATTGAAGACCGGTACGGAGAGGGTCTTGGACCAGGCAAAGAAAATGGGTATAGAATCGGAACTTCCTAATGTGCCATCCATTGTATTGGGTACGGCCGATATCAGTTTATTGGAAATGGTAACAGCATACGCCAGTATTTCCAATGGCGGAAGCAAAATAACACCTTATGCCATTGATCGCATAGAAGATGAACAGGGCAATGTTTTGTTCGAAGCAAAACCGCGGTACGAAGGAAGGGTGGCGAGCACCGAAAATATTAAGGCCTTGCAGAAAATGATGGAAAGTGTTATTAGGGATGGCACTGGGTCGCGCTTATTAGGTTATGAGATTCCCTATAATATTATAGGCAAGACGGGAACTACCCAAAATAATGGCGATGGCTGGTTTATTGGTTGTTCCCCGGAGCTGGTAGTTGGTTCCTGGGTGGGCACCTTTGACAAACGGGTACAATTTGCGTCCACTAGTATGGGTTCTGGTGCCAATACTGCCCTTCCAATTGTAGCCTCCGTATTTAAAAATTTGAGTTATTGGAAAAGACCTTTGCTTACCAATTTTGAGTACGATTTTGATTATTTCTCCTGTAGGCCTTTCGTAGAGTCTAATGCGACAGAGGCTTATGAGTTGGCTCAAACCGATTCTACCTATTTACAGGAATTGCGAATTAAGGATACCCTAGCCATATTAAAGGATAAACCCATAGAAATAGATAGTGTTCAAGGTATTTTTCCAGGCCAGATGCCGCTGGATTCTATTGCTAAGGATAGCCTTACCATCGACATCGATATAACCAATACAAATATTGATTAGAGATGTGGCTTCTATATTTATATTGGATTTGTTCTTGGCAATGGATATAAGATTTTTTTTAATTATAATACCTAAATAAATTGATAAAAGTAATCGTTAATATTGGTCAATATGTAAAGAAATATTGGCGTGGGGTTTATCTCTTGCCATTTTTTGTTTTAGTACTTGGCTGTTCCCAAAATTCGCAAACCAGTTTTAGTACAAATTATTTGAAAATAAGTATTAATGAGCAGGGACTTATTTATAGCATAGAGGACCTTACAAAGGAGCAAGCAAGGGAGCTGAGTCCAACGGACAAACCTTCTCCACTTTTAACTTTGTACAATAGCAAGCTAGACACCTTGTACCGGCCGCTGAGTGCCGAATTTAATTTGCCAAATAATATTATAAGGCTTGACTATCCCAATAATTCCAGAGCTGAAATCAGGGTTGAGCCGAAGGACAAATATTTAAAATTTACCCTTGTTTCCTTGACCAACAGGGAAGATATTGAAGGCGTCCAATGGGGTTCTATCCATACCAATATAACCAATCTTTTTGGGGAGATTATTGGAGTGGCCCGTGATACCAGTGAAACCGTCAATTATGCCCTGGGGATGCTGGCCCTGGACGACAATACCTTGGGCGGCACGTCTAGGACCATAGGAGACGCCGCACCTTTTCAATATGTCATCCACTCGCCTGATTCTATCCAATACCCATTGCCGGAAGAACTATATGAGGGGCAAATTTTTACCTTGGGCGGCAACGGAATTAGTGACGTAGCCTTTTATGCCCATAAAGAACCTTATTATAGAATTTTGTATGGCAATGCTGCTGAAATTGATGATAAGGGAAGGATATCCATTACCTATAATTCAAGGGACAGAACAAAAAAGAGAGAGGTCTATTTTTCACTGATTCCCAATATGGAGGCTAATACCCCCAACCATTTGCAAGTTGAACCTTTGCCCGGTGTGGATTATATTGGGTCTTCGGTAGCTTTATGGGGCAGTCCGGATAGCACGGCCTTGATGGACGTTATTCAAGATATTGTTTTGTCTGAAGGACTTCCCTATCCCACCTTGGATGGAAAATGGGTGAAGGACCCTGCCGCTTATGTTCCGGATGCCATTACCAGCGGGGGTCTTTACGATAGTATTATATCTTATACCTCCAGATTGGGCTATAAGGCCATCAGTCTTTACGATCAGAGTTTTTTGCGGCCAGATCGCGGAAACGGGGGGTATATAGACGGGAAGGATTTCGAAAAGAAACCATTAAAATTGACTTCTGGTAATTTGTCGCATAAGGAATTCGCCAAAATGGCGGCAAAATACGGGATTACCATAGGCAGGACCCCTATTACAACCTCCTTGGCCCCAGGGACCAAGGATGCGAGTCCAATTCCGAGTGATAGTCTTTGTTGCCAACAAGTACGTTTATTGGCAAATAATATTAGCACAACAGATACCCTTATACTTGTAAACGATCCCAAATATTTGGATGAGATTGCCAGTTGGGAGGGGCATGCCAAAAACCTGAATATGGTAAAAATAGGGAAGGAACTTATCCATTATCTAGGGGTTTCGGAAGACGAACCTTATCGCCTTTTGAATGTAGAACGGGGCTACTGGGGAACTACGCCCTCAGAACACAAAACCAATGATACTATATGTAAATTACAGGTAACAATTAATTACGGCTACGACGGATTGATACCTAATATGCAGCTTCAGGATAGAATTGCAGAGTATTATGCTGATGTAAGTTACATTAACGGTTTGGGTTATTACGATTTTGATGGACAGGAGTTTTTGTTTAATAACGGGCACGGATATTATTCGGCCAAGCGTTTTTTTGGAAAAATGTTCGACAGGGCTGCTCAGCACGGTATTCCACCTATCCGGTTTACGGGAGCTACTTTATCCGAGGGTTCATGGCATTATCAAAGTATATGGAATGTAGGAGGGGGGAAGAATCTATATGATGTGGAAACTAGGGAATGGGGAAGTACGACAAGCCAGGGAAAGGATCTTAGGGATGTAACCTATGCCAATTATTTTCCCGTGGGAATGGGGGGAAATTTTCCTATCAATGCCAATTCCACGGTTGAGCAATATGAACATATACAAGCAATTTCAGTTGGGATTGGTACTACATATAGTCTTTATTTAAATCAGAAAGATGTGGAGAGCTGTCCAGAAAAGGAAGCCATATTTAAGGTAATTAGAACTTGGGAAAATGCCAGGGCGGCAAATGCCTTTCCAAGGGATGTAAAAAAACTTTTAGCAAAGCCTGAAAGGAATTGGAGATTGCTCGATGACGATAACAAGGATTCCTGGATATTGAACGAATTAAAGGAAGGTAAAATAGTTAATAGCTATATGTTAAAAAGGGCTGAAGGGTATTAGATCATTAAAAATGATGTTGGGGCCATGAACTATTGGTCATACTGCAAATGTGATTTTTTTGGACATTTCTGGACATGAAAGTGATTGTATATAACCAGCTTTTGTAGTATCCTAAACCCATAATAAACACCTGCCATAGGCAAAAGCATGTGAACTTTTATTTGAAATGCACCTTTATCCGTTGAAATGCAGGTGATTGGCATGAAATACTGCCTATCGGTTTGATATTTTTACCTACATTTGTACAAACAAAATTTATAGGAAAAATATTACATTGTAAAAATAAACTTACCCAAAATAAGGAACGTCAAATCCTTGGCACTATTTCTGAATTATTATAGCTTAATAATAACCCCCTGTAATTATTCGGAGATTACTATGCAATAGCGATTTGAATATGCCTTTTTACACTTTTATGGTTATGAAGATAGAGACAGTATGCATTATAGATGATGATCCCATTTTTGTTTATGGAACCAAAATTTTATTAAACTACAACAGCAGTTTTGGTTCCTCTGTTATTGTACATGAGGATGGAAAGGAAGCTTTGGAAAATCTTACTTCAATGGTTAGATCAGGTGAGAAACTGCCCGATGTTATCTTCTTGGATCTGAATATGCCCATCATGGATGGATGGGAGTTTTTGGATGAATTTGTAAAATTACCCATTGAGAACAAGCCAAGAGTGTATATAGTAAGCTCTTCAATAGATAATCAGGACATTGAAAGGGCCAAAACCTATGATATAGTAAAAGACTTTATAGTAAAACCATTGTCGGATTCCATTCTTTCCGATTTGTTCAAGACCATAGAGACGGAGGACCTACATAACACTTCACTCTAAAATTATTCACTTGGTTTATTTTGTAGAATAGCACATTTTAGTGAATGGACTTTAATTGTTTTTTGCACGAACATTAAGCTACTGTTTGATGCAACCATGCAGTTGATGATCGTATGTTTGTTGTTTGTTGGAAATATCTTCTTAAGGGGAGAAGCTAACCCATTTCCTTTTAGATTTTTCAATTCGTTCAGGCATGGTTTGCGGCTATTTCATTTATCCACTAGGACATTGTTTTCCGGAACTTTGGTCTTGGATACGTCCACTTGCTTTACTGTTCTGCCTTTTTCAATGATCAGCCGTATATCCTCGAGGGTTAAATATAAACAGGGTACAATGACCAAAATGATCGCAGTAGCAAATACAATTCCAAAACCTAGGGAAATCGCCATAGGAATTAAATAATATGCCTGACTCGAAGTTTCAAGAATAATAGGGGCCAAACCCCCAAAAGTGGTCATGGTTGTTAGCATAATGGGCCTAAACCTTCTAAGGCCGGCTTCGTGTATGGAAGTGTAAATGGGATTTCCTTCCTTACGCCGTTTATTGGCATAGTCTATCATAATCAGGGAATCATTGACTACCACTCCAGATAACGCTATGACCCCCATTAAACTTACCAATGAGAGGTCGTAGCCAAGTAAGATATGCCCTATAACGGCACCTACTATACCAAATGGAATGGCGGTCATGACAATCAAGGGCTGTGCATAGTTGTTAAAGGCTATCGCCAGCAATACGTAAATCAGACCCATGGCAATTGCGAAACCGGACCTAAGGGTGTTGGTACTTTCCCTCATATCTGCCTGGCTCCCTTCAAAGCTCCATGTAATCCCGGGGAAATCTGCACGTAATTGTGGCAGTGTTTCTTCTTGTACCATATTAATGACCCTGGTTACGGCATTGGCCGGTTCAACGTCCATGCCAACATTGACTATTCTACGGCCATCCCTACGATTGATGCTGCTAAAGGCTTCCCTTTGTTCCACCTTCACCACATCCATTAAGGGGACCTCCAATCCGCTGGGTGTACGTATCAGGAAATCTTCCAAATTTTTGATATCCTTACGCTCTTCGATCGGCAGTTTTACCCGTACCTCAATTTCGTTCATTCCCCGCAGCTGTCTCATTGCCAAAGCTCCAAAAAAACCATCGCGCACCTGTCGGCCTACCTCGTCAGAAGTAAGCCCAAGGCTTCTGCCTTGTGGTAATATCTTAAAATCGAGCTGCATTTTTCCCTTGTTGTAATTGTCCGTAACATCACGTGTATTGGAAAATGCCTTCATTCTTTCTACAAATGCGCCACTGGCTTTTTCCAGCACATTGATATCCGAATGGCTGAGGTCTATGCTAATGGCCTGCCTTGCACCTCCAGGACCTCTTTCGGCCTCAAAGGTAATTTGGTCCACCCCTTCAATATCCCCTATATTATCACGCCATAGGGCAATGATCTCAGCGGCTGTAATATCCCGTTGGTCCGGAGGCAACATCACAATTTCAACGTCTATAAAATTCTGTCCACGTACGTTCGTCTTAATTCCCTCTGCTACTTCGTAAAGATTGTGCTCATCAAACATGCGCTGGGTAGATTTGGTGATGGCGTGTGCAACTTTGGCCGCCTGATCCGGAGTGGTGCCAACTGGTAGGCGAACCCCAGCTTCTATTTCGTCGGCTGCAACTTCGGGCATCATAATCATTCCCATATGTCCACTATAGCCATAGCCTCCAACGATAAGTAATAGAACAACAGCGGCAGTAAGCGTAATATATCGGTATTGTAAACACTTGTCGAGCAACGGGCGATATTGATTTTCTATAAAACGGTCAAAACCATTGGCAAATGAACGCTGCCATCCTTCAAGCTTTTTTACCCATTTGTTCTTATTGGTTTCTTTTTTAAGATGTGCCAAATGGGATGGTAGAATAAATAGTGCTTCCAACAATGAAACCCCTAAAATTACAATCACCACTGCCGGTAAGGGTTGCCAGAATTTCCCAGTTTCACCGGGCATAAATAAGAGGGGTACAAAGGCTATAATGGTTGTCACAATGCTAAATACTACCGGTAAGGAAACATCTTTGGTTCCCGCAATGGCGGCTTCGATGGGGCTTAAC
>TARA_R100001369_G_scaffold90618_1_pt1 | contig 15913 bp, 15 predicted proteins | sample TARA_R100001369 | Tara Oceans TARA_R100001369 (sample SAMEA2621528) | marine metagenome | biome: marine biome (ENVO:00000447); feature: surface water layer (ENVO:00002042); material: "saline water (ENVO:00002010), including plankton (ENVO:xxxxxxxx)" | depth 5 m | reverse complement strand
TGGCTAGTTCATAGATCTGTCGCTTGTCGCCTGTAACCAGATTCCATTTGCTATCCTTGACCCCTTTTTCCATAGCGTATTTTTTTAGTTGCGGAACGGAGTCGATTTCCGGAGTCACCGAATGTGACAACAGCATTACATCATCGTCGTTTAAAATTTCATCCTGGATGCCGGCCATATTTTTGGTCATTATGGGGCAAATGGTGGGGCAAGTGGTAAAGAAAAAATCGGCAATATAAATTTTGTTCTCGTAGTCTTTTTGGGTCACCAATTTCCCGTTCTGATTGGTCAATGCAAAATCGGCAATGGTGTGGTATTTTTTTACATGTTGCAGGGTGCTGTCCACCAATTCAAAATTTACCATGGCCGGTTGGTAGACGGGCAGAATTTCTTTGGGCTGCAGGGCATTGTAAAAGAGGGAGATAATCACTGTAGAAACAATTAGAAGTACAATGCCGAAGAATTTGAATTTGGCAAAAAACGAACGCATTTTTTTTTGGTAAAGGTAAGGTAGACGGCTATATATTTCAAGTAGCTAACCAGGGATTGCTACTAAATCTTTCTTAAAAAGACCTGTGGGGGGAATAGTTTTTTTTTTAAGACCATGTAATAATGTACTTTTGTGCGTTTTTAAAGTTTAAAAAAAATACTTAATGACCTTAACACTACAGATTGTACAGTTTGTACTCATCATATCCATTTTGGTGATCCTTCATGAAATGGGCCATTTTTTTCCAGCAAAATATTTTAAGACCAAGGTAGAAAAGTTCTATTTGTTTTTTGATGTCAAGTTTTCCTTGTTCAAAAAGAAAATTGGGGATACGGAGTACGGAATTGGTTGGTTGCCTTTGGGCGGTTATGTAAAGATTGCCGGGATGATCGATGAGAGTATGGATACCGAGCAAATGAAGCAGGAGCCACAGCCGTGGGAATTCCGATCCAAACCGGCTTGGCAACGACTTATTATTATGACCGGTGGGGTAATCGTCAATTTTTTATTGGCCTGGGTTATTTATACCATGTTGTTGTTTTCCAATGGTGATACCTATATTCCATCGGACAGTCTAAAATATGGTATAGTAGTAGATTCCATAGGGGAACAGTTGGGATTAAAGACCGGCGATCAAATTTTGATGGTGGATGATAAGAAGACCAGAAAATTCAATGAGGCCGTTTTGGATATTATCCTTGGGGATGAGGTAACGGTGAAAAGGGATGGGCGCGAAATAACAGTGCCCTTATCGGATGAAGGCAAGGAGACCGTTTTTGCCACCCAGGGAAAGAATTTCTTGGGATATAGGTCTAAGGCCATAATTGCCAAGGTACAGCCCAATTCGGTAGCAGAAAAGGCGGGATTAATGCCAGGTGATGAAATTAAAGGGGTCAACGGAGTGGATACCCAATATTGGGACGAATTTAAAAGTAAGATTGGGGCATCTGCCAATCAAAAATTGGATATCAGTGTTTTGCGCAATGGCAGTACGGAACATTTGGAATTGACCGTTCCCGAGGAAGGAATAATTGGAATAGAGTTGGATCTTACCGATCTTAGGGTTACCGATAATTACAACTTTTTTGAAGCCATCCCTGCGGGTTATAAACGTACCATTCAGGTTTTGACAGATCAAATAAGACAGTTTAAGGTAATCTTTAATACAAAGACGGGAGCCTACAAACAAGTTAAGGGTCCTATTGGAATAGTGGAATTGATGTCGCCCACATGGGATTGGATCTATTTCTTGAATTTCATGGCCATGTTCTCTGTATGGTTGGCCTTTTTGAATATTCTTCCTATACCTGCTCTGGATGGGGGACACGTAATGTTCTTGTTGTATGAGATGATATCTGGTAGGAAACCGAGCGAAAAGGTATTGGAAACTGGTCAAATTATTGGTTTTGTTATACTTATGGGACTTATGGCAGTGGTATTTGGAAACGATATCTGGAATATTATTAAGAAGTTTTTATAGGGGAAATAAATAATTTTAAAATTTAGGTGCAAAACAGCCATTATTTGTTTGGCGTATTTGAAAAAACATTTATATTTGCACCCGCTTAGGCGATAAAAATACACTCCTCCTTAGCTCAGTTGGTTAGAGCATCTGACTGTTAATCAGAGGGTCCTTGGTTCGAGCCCAAGAGGGGGAGCTTAATGAGAATAGGCCTTACGAGAATTCGTGAGGCCTTTTTCTTTTCATGGGTACAACATAGGTACAACATTTATTTTCCGTTCCATTTCTTTACTTTTATTTATATTTATTGGTAGGAAGATTGGATCTCAATGGAAAAATTCATCCAAAACGCCGGTAGGGCACTTGCCAGGGTACGGACCGCCACCAATGATTTTCTGAACGAAAGGATCGGTGGCAATAGGAGGAACCTTATTTTTTTCCTTGTTTGCGTATATATCCTGTTCATACTTCTTGTTTCGGCCGTTATCAATTTTAGGTCGCTTATTGACCACTATCCCGTGTATCTCGGACTATTGTTGGCCTTGGTATTGGCCATACTTTGGGTGGCCGTTTTTTATGAGTCCGAATCCCATATGGCCAAGGACGGACATGGTTTTACAATGGAGCGGTTGAAAAGGTCAAGGATGAAGTTCCATCTTTTGGATCTGGACCCCGATGGGCGGAAGGAGCTCGAACGCATACTCTCGGGCAGGAATGTCCTTACCAAGATCAATTTTACCATGGGCAACAAAAGTGGGGAATCTGCAAACCACCGTTTGCTTTTTGTCCTTTTCGATGAGCTCATAGTTGGGGGAATTACCGAGATTACCGGGGAACGGAAACAGGAATTCTTCCAATTTTTACAAAACTCATTTCTTATGAACGGTGAACCGATCAACCCCAATACCCTAAAGTCCAGTTTCTCCTCTTGGAAGGCCGATCAGGAAAAGACAAATTCCAAGAACCAACGGAAATTGGTAAAACAGATGCTGGGCAAAGCATAATTATAGCATAATCCTTCCCAAACCCCGATTATCGTATTGACATGTGCATATCTGTTGCCATATGTTTGTCCCGTACAAAAGAGCGATCGGCCGGTTGCACATTCTTCAAAATCCTAAAAATACGATAATGGAAAATCAACAGGATGTGGTAACACTACTTACAGAGATCAAGGGGCTATTGGCCCACAGCAAAAAAACGCTCAATGTGGATGACCTGGCACGTTACACCGGACTCTCCAAAAGCAAGATATATAAACTTACCCAACAGCGGCTCATCCCCATGGGGAATAATCCCCATATCCGCCAGAAATTCTTTGACAAGGACACCATCGACGCCTGGCTCCTGGGGGAGCCCGATCTTTCCGATGAGACCTTGGAACATAGGTTCAATGAGTCTCTAATAAAGAATAGGAGGTAACCGGATGTCCATTGGCATGGAACCCACGGAAAGGAATTTTCAGGGCATCTGGATACCCAGATCGATCTACCTGAACAAGGAGGTGAACTGGTATGCCAAGATCCTTTTCTTGGAGATACACAGCTTTACGGAAAATGGGAGGGAATGCTATATGTCCAACAGGTACATCGCTTCCTTCCTGCATATTTCCGAACGACAGGTCAGCAGGTACATTTCCGAACTGAAATCCCTTGGCTGGATAGAGGAGACCTCCTTCAACGGAAGGAAGCGATACCTGAGAAGTCTGCTCCGTTTTGGGTTTAAAATGGGCGACCCTGCCCCGACAAGAGTGTCCGGGCTGCCTAGACAAAAATGTCCAGGCAGCATGGACAAAAATGTCGAGTATACTAAACAAGTAACAAAACAAGGAAAAAAAGAATTTACCTTTTTAAAAGAAGGAAATAAAAATAGAAGTCCAATATTGGAATAATCGCTATGGAAAAGGGATGGTCGGAACAATTTCGGAGAAAGGAAACGCAACCAAGACCGTTATGCGCCCCAGAGCTTTTTAAAAAAGTTTTTTATAGGGCGGCACAGGAATTTTATGCCCGCATGGATCTCGATTTTGAAGTGGACGGGACCAACAAAAATTTCCTCGGGCATTTCTGCAGGTACTGGAACCGGGACCCTGCATTCGAACTTTTGGAAAATATCTCCCTGAGGAAGGGATTGATGGTCTTCGGTTCCTACGGCACCGGAAAGACATCGAGTTTTAAGATCATCCAGAACATGTCGAGACAATATGGTCTTAGACCACTTTGGTTCCCTTCCATCAGTGCCCAGGAAGTGGTGGACAAGTACAATGCAGAAAAGAACAAGGACGATGTCATAGACTACTATTCCAAGGGAACCTTCCTGTTCGATGATCTGGGATCCGAAACGGTGGCGAACAATGTTTACCAGTACGGAAAGGAGGATATTTTCGTCAGGATCCTGCTCAACCGTTACCGAAATTTTGAAAACCTTGGGACAAAGACCCATATCACTACCAACCTGAACTCTTCCCAAATAGAGGACCGGTACGGCAGGCAGATATCGGACAGGTTCGTAAGGATGTTCAACCTTTTAAAATTGGACGGCCCCAGTCGGAGAAAGTAGCTGGTGAAAAGAAAAATAGACTTAAAGGTCGTTGTTAATGTTAAAAAAGCGATTATAGGCCATAAGAATAGAGACAAAAACGAAGCATATGATCCTACATAATTTTTCTTTGGTGCCTTCATTTTGGGGTATTTGAAAACCGGTAGCGTAGCGTATAAGGTTTGAATAGCAAGAGGGTAACACGCCAAGGCGGTGTTACTGTTGTTAAATCGTTGAATATCAATTATTTAAATTCAATGTAAATGGATTTCACTGTGGCAAATTGACTAAAAACACCTGTAATCCATTGGATTCATTGACAAAAATTACTGTAGCCAAATTTTTTAAATATAAAATAATACTTGTAAAACACTTATAATCAATGCGATAAAAATATTTCGCTCATTGAAAAAAAAAGTTGGTATCGCAAATTTGCGTCATATTACGGGTGAACCTCAATGAATGCTGATAAAATTTACTGTAATGGAAAGAAATGTCAAGAGAAAAAATACTTTTTCGGCTATTAGTATCAATAGAATAACAGCGGAACGTTTTAGGGAATATTCCAAGACCGTTGCAAAGTCCCATTCGGACACCATTGATACTATGATCGATTTTTTTGAGAAGGCCAATATTACCCCTAAGAGCCAGGTGATCATTAGTTTTATCAAGTATCAGGTCTATCTCAATGGCAGGTTCGACTATATTGAGCAACTTTTAAGGGATCTAGAACGAAAATACCTTAAGCCTACATACGATATGCTCAAAAGTCTATTCGATGGGGTAGAGCCTAAGAAGAAGGAAAAACAACAACCTTTGCTTTTGGACAGGAACACTATTAGGATGACCAAGGCTGAATGGCGCATGGAGGAGGAAGTTGTTACCATTGCCAAATACAATGAGGCCCTTGGGGCTAAGGATGAGGATAGAAAAAAGTTCAGGGAAGTATTGCGTAAAATTGCACTTGTGGAACCAACTTTTGGCAAACCCTACTTTAAAGTTGAATTGGAGGCCGATGAATTGGAAAGGTTAAAAAGGGAATATTTGGGTAGGTATATCTATTGAGCCACAGACAAGTGTAGGTGCGCCCTAATTCGATTTTATGTAACGCTTATCTTTCCGAACACTATAAAATCGAATCAGGATCCATGCGCAAAGTTTGTGGGAAATATTTGGGGACATGGTTAGAACTGTATGTTGTAATTCGTAATGTTTAATATAGGGATGACTTAGAATATTACTTTTATGTAGTTAAATTTCATTTGATGATGTCATGCCTAAAATGCTCATAGATCATCACCATGGCTAAAGTGTCCAATTCGCAGTATTTTAATAGGGCACTAGTGATTTCATCACGTTCTTTTTGCTCCATGTCTACGTATTGTAGTTTTGCGTAAGCCGTAAGAGCTGCTCCACCATCTGCAATACCATCCAATTCAGAAATCGTGTCATCCAAATCGAGCATGCTCCATTCATCAAATAGGGGGGGTAGCATTTTATATGGATTAGTAACGGTATCTCCTTTTTTTTCTAACCAAACTTGATTTTTATCAAAATTAGTACTCCCTACGTTTATTTTACCAATGGGTTGCGCGTACTTTTTTTGCAAATATGGGCTAGAATGTAAACCTGCCGGTAAGACCGCTTTAATGCTATTTGATCCTTTTGTTAAAGGATTATAATAATAGTCTTTGATTACTTTATTTAAATCAACCATACTGCGATTGCCTGTCCATTCGTCCACATTGTCTTTAGTTGCGGTGGAAATGGTTTTCAAGAATGATATCAAATCTTTGGCATCAGTTTCATTGCTTTCTTGTAATTGTGCAATTATGGCATTTACAATTGTATTTTCGTGGGCTGCAAATCTAAATATGGTTCCTTGGTCTTTGGAAAGTGATCTTTGTAAAGCACGGGCGAATTCAAAATTTGGAAATTCTCCAGGAGTATTGTTGATGTATTCACTTCTATGTTCAACACTGCCATCTTCATTTAGTTGGTGGTGTGAAAACTGAAAGGCAACTTGTTCATAGGGTCGTCTGCCTTTGGTAAAAGGTAAGGCAACCGTACTAGTTTCAAAATCGATAAAATGTAATGGAAATTTCCAAGTGTCCATTTCCTGTTTTAGTTCTTCTTTTAAAACATAAATAGAGTTGTCATTTTGTTGAGCTTTATCTACTTGTATCCATTGCCGTTCAGATGCAGATAATCTTCCGGCTTCTGGTTTAATGTTGATGTTTTCTTCAGTAACTTCTTCCATTAATAGGCGATTTTCCTCAACTAGATTTTTCCCTCTAAAATTCCATATTTCAAAGGCACTGGGTTTATGGAAATCAGAAGACTTCCAGGCGTGTTGTTTTTCAAAACAATATTGGAATCCAGATTTAAAACCTTCCATTTCCTGCTCAGTTGTTGTCTTAAATTCACAACCCTTACACGCACCAAAATGAGTTGGCCAATTTAAGTATTCATCGTTTTGGTAGGAAGCCATAAAGAGGTTAATGGATTCTTGAAAAGTTAGATTATCAAAATAAGGATATTCATTGGCAATGATTTTGTCGATAATGGCGTCTACATTTATTTCCGAAAGCACAGATGCCCCAATTTCTTCTAACGAGCCAATACTCGACAATACATCTGTTCTTGGGTTTCCTTCTTTTGGAATTCGAAATAATTGATTTAAACCATCCACTTTTGCAGTTTTGGTTTTATCAGCCATTAAAAGATAGGCCACAAAGGCAAATTGGGGATAAGCCTTTTGTGCGACATATTTTTGGAAAGCTAAATCAAATAGATAAGATTTCCAACCACTGTTAATCCCGCCTCGTTTTCCTAGAAATAGAAATTCATCATTAGGGTCAAACGACTTGGCCTTGACCTCTATTAGTTTAATATGGTTTCCCTTTTTTGAAAGAATATCCGTTCTAATGAAAAGTCCGTTATGCTCAAAGGCTGCTTCATAAATTGAAACCGTATCTTTCTTTAATTGTTCTTGGGTAAGATTCGTGGCAAGGTCATATTCCTGATTTTCGGTATCTATAAAAACACCTTTAGGATAATGCAACCTAGCCAAAGCCTCTACCTGAAAACCACCTTTTGCCAAGGCTTGTAAAAAGGAATCGTCCATGCTTTTATTTGCATATTCCTTTTTTGAGGTAAAATACAGTTTATTAGGGCATTCTAACCCTAGTTTGAAACGGGATTTGGTTAGGGGTTTCATAGATTTTGAAAAGTCTTGTTTAGAGTTTTAAATCATTTTTGTGGAATAATTTAATGTGATTTGGGTTAATTATTTTAATAAATAAAGTATCGTTTAAATTGAAAAAACCTTTAATCCAATCTTTATATTCATTTCCAATATTTCTTACTCTAGGTGCCCGGAAATTGTTTGCTTTTCTATCAATAATTCCTAGCACATACTTATTGTTAAATTCTATTTTAATTTGGGAATTTGACTCACCTAAAAATGGATTTAAATCTGTTTTAAAATTGAAAAAATCATTGGAAAAATAAGTTTTTTTTAAAGCAATTTCACAATGCCTATTATTGTCTATTTCTTTTTTTGATTTTTCTTGGTCAATTTTTATTAATTCATCTTTAGGCTTGATGTCATTCTTCCTTACTGGTGGGTTGATAGGTAAAATGGTTTTAATGTTAATGCCTGCTCTAGAATATCTTACAAAAGGATTATCTCTTAAAAGTTTCCAGTCCTTTGGCATAGTATTTTTAAATCCTTTTTGTGAAAGTTTATAATCGTCGTCTGTATTCAGATTAACCGTAAAATAATCTTCAAGAATATCATTGAGATTAATATTTCTAAGACAGTTATTTTTTATTTGTTCTATAAAGTACTTTACAAAAACTTTAGTAGGTAAAACATGCTCTTCCACATATCCCACATTTCGGTTGTTTGATTTTTTTGTTTGTTTACCCACTAATCTTTTTCCTGGTGTTGACGATTGATATTTGGTTTGAGCTAAACTTCGAATAATAGATGACTTGTTCCCCTTTAATTGTCCCATTAAAATCTCTACACATTCTATATTATTAGTTTCCTTAAATATTATTTCGGATAATTCTAACATTATTTTGAATGCCAATATTGTCATTTCCCTATCTTGATATTTACCGATAGTTTTCTTCCATTCAATATCTTGATCAATTACAGATTTTTGTTTATTAATATTTTTCAAAAGATGTTTCACATTAGGCACGCCAATTTCACTCACACTCTTTATTTTTTTTCCATCTACCAATTGAAAGCATAAATATTGATTTTTAGTACGTTTCAAATCTTGTAAAAGTCGGTATTGACCAGTTTCACTCAAGTAACCGAAAAAGTTTATAATAGTTTGGATAAGAATTTTTTGTTTTTTAATAGTAACAGACATTTTTAGTTATAGTTTTTTATGAAATTAATTTATTGAGATGAGGAACTATTTTTTAAAATTAAACTCTCCAGCACTTCCTGAAACTGATTGCTCCAGAAAAACTGCTCACCATCTTCTTGCCGGTATAAACTTAAGCCTACCATCAGGTTTTTTTTGTAATATAATTTGGTTACCCTAAAATCTTTCATGGCAACTATGGTATTCCATTTTTGGGAATACTCATTTTTGATTTTTTTGAAATATCTAGTGGCACATAATTGATGCAACTTTAATTCTGAAAAATTGCTAGTATCTATGCAATATGTATTTTCCATAAACGGCATATTATTTACAGATGTTGAATAGGTACTTAAAAGTTTAAACTCTTTGGGGGAGATAATGGAATTCTTTTCTTTAACGATTCTACCTGTAATTCTTTCAACCGTTGTGTTATAAATATCGTCTGGAGACGTAATAGTAACAGTTCTTTGAATCAATTCTGTATAGAACGTTTGCATTTTTAAGTTTAGTACATGGTTTCCATATAAAAACCCTAATAGTTTTTCTTCTTCAATTATGGTATAGACCAGTTGTATTTTGTTTTCTTCGTTTATAGGATGTAATGATGCTAAATGGGTTAGGGTGTTTTTAAGCTCATTGTTTTCTTCATCAATCTGTTCAATTAAACCCTTTGCTTTTATAGCGGGAATAGTTCGTACATCAACTACCTTAATAGTATTCAAAGAATCATATAACAGCTGCCACATATCATTGTTTTTTAAGTTTATAAATGACATATATGATGATTGCCGGCCAAAGGAGTATATAAACTATCCTATCACTATTTGTGATACTAATATCATCAGAATCATAGGACGGTATTTTATTGATTTCAGAGGCAGCAATGGTTAATACCAGCCCGATAAGTAGGTAAATAGATATGATTTGCATTTTATAGTTTTTAGTTAATTTTTTGATTAAAAAGACTTCGACACTTTGAAATTAAATATATTTCAAGCTTTTTTTTAAACCTAAACATTAATTAAAAAGTGGGTTGAAAAAAATGTTTCTGTTAAAATTTATAACTGTTCATCGATAAATAATAGATTATAGGTAATTCTAGACTTAATTTGATTGTGCAGCTAATTTCTATTTGAAAGTAAATCAAGAATCTGGATGATATCAATTAGAGTTTAATTTATTCCGAGATGAGTGAGTTACAGAAGAGTAAACTTATAACATAACTGATTGAAAGTCAGGTTAGCTTGACCGATAATCACTAAATTCAAAATTTCAAATAAATGATTACAAAATCAGTCGTAGCTTTTTAGCACTAATGGATGATTCCGAAAAACGAATCCAGTCCCTGCGGAATTTAAAAAACCTCTGGGTTTTCCAACCTCCTCAGGCCCGCCCATAAAAGCTTAGGGCGTAGAAAGGACGCCCTAGGCCTTTATTCTTGCCAACCCTGGGCTATTGTCGTGGATCATAAGAAATGTCGTTCCAAATTTAACTAAGCAAGTGCGCCCTAATTCGATTTTATGTAACGCTTATCTTCCCGAACACTATAAAATCGAATCAGAATCCATGCGCAGGTTAGTTATGGTTAAGATTTGGGGTCAAATAGTGAAAGAATTTAATAGGATTATTTAATTGATAATTCGTTGGTTGTTTGAATGTTCATTAAAATATCTATTGAAGGTATACGATTGTAGATTTTTCGATTGCCTAAATATACTTTGGGTTTATAATGATTCTTTTCTTACATGTGTTAAAAATATTTACACTTATAAATCGTTTTAGTCTAAACCGATCACATTATTTATAAAGGAGCAAATAAAGAAATTAACAAATATGAGAATAAATCAAACCCTATGTTTCACACTATTAGCCTCATTTGTTTTATGTTCCATTAACGGACAGATTAATGGTTATGAAACTTTACCCAAAGAACCTTTATTCAAACAAGATCCTCCTAAAACTGAATTTCCTAACTACCATCGGAAAGAAGCCAAGAATACAATTGGTACCACTAAATTAGATTTAAGAAACGGATTTAAAGATTTTACATTTGGAGATGGTATATCAAAGTACGATAGTGAAATCTCTACTGACGAATACGATATAAATGGTTTAAAAAAAATGTATTCAGGCATTAAAGCTATTGAACCATTTTATAAGTATACAAAATCAGATCCAAACGAATTATTTCAGGTTCCTTGGCAAAATCTACTATTAGGTTTTTCAAGAAAACAGCTTACAACTATTAATGTGTTATGGATAACACATAAATCAGGTTATTATTTTGATACCATTTTGAATGGTATTAAAAAGATTTATGGTAATCCCAGGGTAACGGACCAAGGAACCTTTATATCCTATGATTGGAAAGGTGACAACGTAGAAATGAGATTAACATTAAAAGCCCCTAACATGTATCAGAATAAGGAAATGGAATATTACTCCTTGACTATTGAGGCAATGGCGCTAAAGAGATTAATTTTTAGTCCTGAGAATCAGTTTTAATATAATTACATAGGATATTTCAATTGTAAAATCTAAGCTGTTTAGTTAGAGTGAAAATCATTTTAAAATTATTCAATTCAATCCCTCCCTCAATTTTTCCTCTCTATAATAAAGGTTTAGGTCATCCAAGAGCGCCTCTTCTCCATGTGGTAATAACCTATTGGCAATTGTAAGTGTCTGACGGATGTATTCCTTTTCATATCTATCATTGATCTCATCACGCAATTCTGGGTCGATTGTCTTCATGGCCAAGTAGAGCATGGCTCGGACGGTCAACACCAGATCCATATGATTGTCAACATAAAACAGACTGACCTCAAACTTATTTTTAAAGAAGGAGTGGGGCTTTAGTGTTGGATGGTGATCCATCGCCTGATGTTTTAAGCTATTGATCAGTTTTTCTTCGTTCGGGTTCATAGTTCATATTTATACAGATGATTTTGTTTTGGTATTGTCCAAACCGTTCAGCATTTCGGTTACGTAGTCCATAAAATCCATTTGACTATACGGAAGTATATTTAGGACCAATTCCAGCACCCTGCAAACGCTGTCATGTTTGGTGACATTTTGATTGTTCGGGGATAAGAGCATTCCGTTCCCGTCAAAGGCAAATACACATACTTCCAGAAGGCTCGCTATGTTCAACAGCAGATCATTGTTGTCCTTGACCTATAGGGATATCGTATGATTTCCTAATGGATTACCAGGATCCTGTTTTAAAAGCCCCAAAAGATTTTGGTGCAGTTTATGGATGTCGTTCAGGGTTTTACTTCTTTTCTTTTTCATAGGCTGATTTTTATAGTTGTCATTGGGTTTCCAAATCCGGTAAAATATCCCGGATTTTATCAAGGAATTCCATTTCCTCATAGGGGATCATATTGAGTATATACCCCAAGACTTCTCGAATGTTCTGTTCGGGTTCTGGAACAACACTATTTGGGGTGCGTTCCGCATCCAATGCCGTGATGCATACCTTTAACAAACTTGAAATCATAAAGGAGGTTTCCAGATACCCATCTGTAATAAGGTTTACGGTATAAAGTTCCTTTTTGGAGGGGAAGCGCTTTAACGTATGGAAATGTTCCTTGGCCAAATCCTTTACTTTATCCAATATGTCTTTTTCCTTAGATTCCGGTCTTTCTGCTTGGTAATTACTCTCTTTAACAAAAGAGGTCTCTTTGGATGATTCGCGATTTTCAAAATGCTTTCGGCATTCAGTATTAATTATGTTTTGTCTTTGTTTAATTATTTTCTTTCCCATAGCTACATTTTTTATTGATTATTAATGAAGGCCAATTGTCATATTTTGAAAGCAATTATTGATTTGTATACATTAATTATACATTAGTATAGAAAATCGTTACTAATGTATATAAAATTAAACCAAATTCAAAACAAAAGTGTAATAATTTTATACAAGCGTATATACTTTCTAAATTTATGTATTTATAAATTGCAGTTTAGATGACTAATTTGGGCTTATATTTAGCTAGAAAATCGATTAATAAGGCGGAGGTTGCCAGAAAGACCGGGTTGAGTAAATCTCGCTTGAGTCAATTAAGCTCTAACGAATCTACCAAACTCCGTGTGGATGAACTTTATTTGATCGCTTTGGCCATCGATGTGGATCCCAGTGAATTATTAAATGAGGTATGCAAGGGGTTTAGTCTACCAAAAGAATAGGGGGGTATACTAGGGTTAAGATGTATCATGACAAAGTAAGGTTTAAATCTTTTGTTTAACTATTATCCAGTCCCTGCGGAAGTTGAAAGACTTCCAGGCCTTTCAACCTCCTCAGGACCGCTCATAAAAGCTTGTGGCGCAGAAAAAACACCCCAAGCTAATCTTGCCAACGCGCAGTTACTTGCCATCATAAAAAGAGAATCCACTGAGGAAGCTGATTAAGATGGCTGTTGCGGAAGGATATTTGGATAAATGCCAATTACCTCAATAAAAACAAGGAAGTGTGTAAAAAGAGGGTCTTTTCCTTTCTACGGAAGAATTGGATAAGTTAGAGAAACACAAGTGCACCCAGCCTAGACTTCAACTTGGAAAAGCCCTTTTTGTTTCTGGTTGTTACACGGGATTGGCATATCATAAGATGTCCAATTTGAAAAAGGAGCAAATTGTAAAATACTTTGATGGTAAACTATGGATCAAGATAAATAGGGGGAAAACAAGTAAATTGATTTCAGTTCCCTTGTTAACAAATACCAAGATCCTCCTAGATAATTATTGTAATGAATCGGAGCATTATGCATTACCCAAAAAAAAGGTAATCCTACGGAGTGAGCTCTTAGGTCAATCAAATTTTAAGATTACATATGAGTAAAATTGAAAGTATTACGCGTCACTCTCCTAATTTAAAATTAACGACCACAAAGCCAACTTGTAGACTAGGAGCATTGGAATCTAAGTTCCATTGATGCATAAAAGCTGTTTTCTTGGCAGGCTCCAACAAACAGGGATGTGTATTGGTAGTTCCCCTTACCCCAGGAGTAGCACTTACCACTTTACCATTTCGGTCCACAACAATTTTCACGACCACCCTTCCTTCTTCTTTGCATTCTTGCTGTGCCTTGCTTTTATTCACTAAAGATCTTCCGTTGAGTCCATAACCTCCTGTACCACTGCCCGATCCTGGACTTCCATAATAGCTTGTTGCATATGAGTCCCCATCTTGCCGGACTATAACACCTTCCTTATTATCACCTCCTTCTCTCCCTGAAGTAATTCCATCAGACTTATTAAAACCTCCTATCAACTCATCGAGCCTATTCTTTTTAGCCTGCTGATCCTTTTCAACGGCAACTTTGTTGACACTGTTAAAATTATTGAAAAATTTAGCGACTAGATCCTTAGTAGAGATGGCTTTATTTGAAGCTGACCGATTCACTTCTTTAATATTGTATATTTTTAGTATATATCCAACAGTATTTATATTGTTGTTTTTCATTTTATTCAGTTGGTCATTGGTCAAAGAGTACACTGCTTTGGCAGTGTCATCTACATAGTAGGTTTCTCCCCTGTCCATGCAGGTTATAACAGTTCCGTCATCAAGATAAATTATTAGTTTTCCACTAATTATTGTTCCTTGCAGTGAAGATTTTGTAGTTACAGCAATAACCGCCGTTGCTCCATCCTTGGCAAATAATACATTCAAGTCTTCCCCGTCATCTAAATTAGATTGTAGTGCAAAAGATTCAGTACAGGGGTAACTATTTTCGCCAATGAAGAATAATTTCTGTCCATTAGCTGTTAGTGTAAAATATAGCATGGAAACTAAAATAATCGGAATCTTTTTCATATTTCCTTTCATCAAATTATTGCTAATGCGCTTTATTCGAGAATAAATATAGCATTTATATACATAAAACTTTAAAGATAAGATCTACTCGAAATTAAAAATTACGTAGGAGTACTATAGAAAAATTGTACAGAAAAAATTGATATTGAAGTGGAAAATACCAATCTTAAACATGACTTAAAACAAAACAGGAATTAATTGCCCTGCTAAACAAAGTATAATTGGCATAAAGTGGTTTTAGGGAGCCTAGATTACAATTAGATATGACCACGGAGTTAAAATAAAGATAAAAAAAGAATTACACAGAATAACCCAATGTGATGATTGCGATAATCAAATCCAGTGCCTGCGGAAGTTGAAAAACATGCCTTTATCTTCGCCAACGCGCAGTTAATTGCTCTGAGTAAATAATTAATAAATCTTAATATTAAATTAGCCAGTGTGACCTAATATCGTTATTGCTTTAAAACAATCTTCTAGTTCACAACCAAAATCGGGCACGATCCACGCTCAGGTAAGTTATAGTAAGGATTTTGGTATAATATGATGAACATCAACAATTAAATAAATTGATGTCTTGACATTTATTTTACTTTAAGGAAAACATTCTTCTATTTTACAAGCTAGGCATAGGGATTTACAAAATATCTTTTAACCCATTAATGACATTTGTACACAAATAACAATAAAATAAATTTGTATAATCGAAATATAATTTCAATATTTGTACATTGATAACAACGATTAAAATGAAATTATCTGAACTCGCAACTATATCTTCGGGAATTAATGAACGAAGAAACCCTCAAGGAACTGTGTTCTACTTGGGTGGTAGCGATTTTGTTGAAGTTCACAAACTTGATCCGTTAATGGAACCAAGCGTTATTCATTCCTCAAAACTGGACAAACATTTTTTGGAAAAGGGAGATGTTTTAGTTTTGTCAAAAGGGCACAATGGTTTTTCAGCTCATTGTTATCAAGGGGTTAAATTTCCTGCAGTGGCTTCATCTATTTTTATGGTATTGAGGAATATCAACTCCAATGTTCTTCCAGAGTATTTGGCTTGGTATATTAATTTAAGGTCCACTCAGGAAGTATTAACAAGTTATGGTCGTGGTTCGGCATTACCGGCCATTAATAAAAGAATACTTGGAGATTTGGACATTGAACTGACAGATTTGACAAGCCAGACAATAATCGTTGCTTTGGATAAACTAAAA
>TARA_R100001369_G_scaffold92715_1_pt1 | contig 16014 bp, 8 predicted proteins | sample TARA_R100001369 | Tara Oceans TARA_R100001369 (sample SAMEA2621528) | marine metagenome | biome: marine biome (ENVO:00000447); feature: surface water layer (ENVO:00002042); material: "saline water (ENVO:00002010), including plankton (ENVO:xxxxxxxx)" | depth 5 m | reverse complement strand
AACGGCCGCGCTGATGTTGACGGCCCAGGTAATCTACAATCTAGACGAAACAATTACTAAGGAGTGATGATTATTATCCTGGTATTTTAAAAGATGGTAGGCTTCATTACAAATAAATATTCTATGTAGGTTCAATTTTGCAATTATTGGGGAATATTTTTCTTATTTCCATTAGTTGCAAAAACATCTTTTAATTACCCAAGAAATAGGCTGGATAAACGGTAGCAAATTAATCTTCATGTTGACATTTAGTGGTCAATTTGGCTATTTAACCAAATCTATATGTTTGCTTATTTTATCTTAGAATTTTTGTAAAGGTTCTATACCTCATTTTACCAACTATTTCTATCATTCAGTATTACTTTGTAATTTGTTTATAATGCTATTCCTATGGCCTTCCTGAAAATCACACTAAAAGAATAGCTACCTTAGTTATGTAGGGCGCTGTAGGAAGTGTAATGAAAATTTAGGTTTCCTAAGCAAATTAATAATGTTAAATTAATTTAAGTATGTATATACATATGAACATATATTTTGTTATTTTTGAATGTAAAATATTGAATATCTCAAAATGAAAAGAAAAACCGATCAATATATCATTCCTGTGAAAAAGAAGAAAATTACACAGAAAACTTATGATATTTTACCTGTTCATTCCGTATTTGGGGGTAAAATTGGACTAGGGTATGAAGAGCTGGCTTCAAAACTGGTAAATGAAGATACAATTATATTGGATGGTTATATTGGTGTTGATTGGGAGGAGGTTATTTCATCGATGGTATCGGCTTTTCAAAGTTTGGGACGTTCTGTATTAACCTATGATATAAGTAAATGCCTTAAACCGGTACAAGATATAGAAAATATGGTGCAACCCTATTTAGGTGGTGATGATCCCATCTTTGGGCACAAAACCAACTTGAGGTTACACGATTATTTTGATTTAAATAAGGTCAGTGCCTTTAAGCAGGAAGTTGAAACCGATGTATGCATTGTATATGGAACCGGTTCTAGTCTTACCAATTTTAAGGGTTGCCTAGTTTATTTTGATTTGCCCAAAAATGAATTACAATTTAGAATGAGGGCTAAGAAAGTACGTAATTTAGGAACTACTGCTTTAAAGGACGACAAACAGGTATATAAGCATTTCTATTTTGTAGACTGGCCGATTCTTAATGAAGAAAAAAGGAAGTTATCACCCAAAATATCTTGGATAGTAGATCAACAAAGACCAGGAGAGCCTACTTGGATGGAGGGCTCGGCATTGCGCACTAGTTTATCAAAAATGTCCAAATCCTGTTTTAGAGTAAGGCCATGGTTTGAGCCGGGTGTTTGGGGCGGACAATGGATAAAGAAGCATTTTAAGGGATTAAACCAAAATGTTCCCAATTACGCTTGGTCATTTGAGATGATAGTTCCTGAAAATGGTTTGCTGTTTGAGGATGATGGGAAATTATTGGAAGTTTCATTTGACCTTTTGATGTTTCAGGAATACAAAAACGTCTTGGGTAAGGCGGCCAAAAGATTTAAGTTTGAATTTCCCATAAGATTTGATTTTCTAGATACTTTTCAAGGAGGGAATCTATCTGTGCAATGCCATCCCAGGCCTGATTATATAAAAAGGGAATTTGGAGAAAATTTCACCCAAGATGAAACTTATTATATACTTGATTCAGGGGAAGATGCCAATGTTTATTTAGGATTTCAAGATGGGATTGATCCAGAGCAATTCAAACAAGATTTGGAATATTCTTATAGGACCAAGCAAGACCTGGATGTGGAAAAATATGTAATGAAACTTCCAGCAAAGAAACATGATTTATTTTTAATTCCTCATGGCACGGTGCATTGTTCCGGGATTAACAATATGGTCTTAGAAATTAGCGCTACTCCATATATTTTCACTTTTAAGATGTATGATTGGCAACGTTTGGATTTGGACGGTAATCCTAGGCCGTTAAATATAGATCATGCTTTTAAAAATTTAGATTTCAGTAGAAAGGGAAGCGCTGTTATGGACACTTTAGTGTCTAAACCAAGGCTTGAAGAATTCGGAAATTCATGGAAAAAAATTCATTTACCCACGCATGAGGATCATTTTTATGATATCTACAGATATGAATTTGAAAATGAAGTCATCATTGAAAATCTAGGTCAGTGCCATATTCTCATGCTGGTTGAAGGGAGTATTATAGAATTAGAACTTGAAGATTCGGTCCGTGAATTCCATTATGCGGAAACTTTTGCAATACCAGCCGCAACTGAAAGCTACAAGTTGATTAACAAAGGAGAATCTTCTGCGAAGGTAATCGTCTCATTTGTAAAGGACGGAGCATGCTAAATCCCGGTTATTTTGTAATTAGACATGTGATTTTGTTTTTGGTTCTTGCCATGATGCCTTATGTATATTTCGGACAGGATAGAGTAATATGGCAAATTGGGGAATCGAACAATAGTTGTGCAGAATTTGCCTTGGCTTCCAATGAATTTGATAAATTTTTAGAAAAGGATTTTGGTTGGGAAGATAAGTATTATATGATTGGTTATTCCAACGAGAGAAATGACTTTCCATTTGTACTGCCAGGGGCTATAGATTATTGGGGAGGTACTTCGGGTTTAGCGGGCATAAGGCCCCATGAAATTAATATATTATTCGGTATTAAATCAAAACCAAAAAAAGGGGATTGGAAATTGATTATCGATGTTCTGGATTGTAATCCTGAAACACCACCTTATCTTAAAATATTGGTCAATGGTAAAACTTGGAAGTTTAAATTGGAAAATGGACGTAATGCGGAAGCGCTCAAAGGCGAGATTATTAATACGAAGGAACAACAAATAACCATACCTATAGAGGCGGAATTGCTGAAAAATGGGGGTAATATTATTCAACTGACTACTTTGGAAGGTAGCTGGTTGGTATTTGATCAAGTGAGATTGGAAGGGCCCTCAAATACGAGCTTAATACAGCCCAAAAATATCTTTATTAGGAATGTCTCTCCTGCCCAATATGAATTGGAGGCGAATGGAGCTCGAATACAACCGTTATTACTGGATGTACAACATCTTCAAGGTAGTTCTAAATTGAGTGTAACACTGGATGGGAAATCTATTTTTCAAGAAATCGTTGAACATGGCAGAAATATTTATGAAGTTCCGATGATGGCCGTAGATAATGCAGTTAGGAGCAGTTATTCTGTTTTTATAGACGGAAAGTTAATGGAGAAGGGTGAAATTGAGAGAAATCCGCAGAAACTGAATACCCTAGCCAATTATGTTGATACCAAGATTGGTACTGGGCATTCAAGATGGATGATTGCCCCTGGCCCCTGGATGCCGTTCAGTATGGTAAAAATAAGTCCTGACAATCAAAATGAAGGATGGCAGGCAGGCTATCAGCCAACCTTCGAGAGTGTAGGCGCATTTAGCCATATTCACGAATGGACGATGGCAGGTTTGGGTATATTCCCTACCAATGGGCCATTAGTTACAAAAGTTGGAAGCCAAGGCGAGCCAGATAAAGGTTATCGTTCACGGGTTGACAAATCAACGGAAGAGGCACCTCTGGGGTATTATTCGGTCTTTTTGAGCGATTATAAGATCAAGGCTGAGCTTACGGCCACAACAAGGGCAAGTTTTCAGCGGTATACATATCCAAAAGATGTGCCCAATTCACGCATATTGGTCGATTTGCAGATACCCTCGGAATATGCCTATCAGGTACTAGAAGCCCATTTCGAAAAGATAAACGATTATAAAATTGTAGGATATAGCAAACAAAAATCAAGTGGTGTTTGGGGAGAACAATACTACCGAAGTCAGATGGTGGATAATGGTGATAAAAAACGGGATTGGGATGATATTGAACAGGAATATACGGTTCATTTCGCCATGGAATTTGATCGTCCTATCAAAAACTTCGGAGTTTGGTCGGATGGGCCAGAAAAAGGAAATATAGATATTTCGACCCGAAATAATGTAGACCAAATGACTTTAATACTTCCTGAAGATGTCGTTGGATTTGTTGAGTTTGATACCAAGGACAATCAGGTTGTGCAAACAAGAACAGGAATTTCTTATGTGAGTATTGACAACGCCTCACTCAATTTGGAGGAAGAAATAATAAAACCATTTGGGTGGAGTTTAGCGAAAGTTCGTGAAAATCAGGAAATGACTTGGAACAATTTATTCAATAGAATCAAAGTTAGCTCTAATAACCACTTAGAAAAGACTAGATTCTATTCCAATATGTACCGCGCTTTGGTAAGCAGGAATATTTATAGTGATGTGGATGGTAGTTGGATTGATGCGAATGAAAATGTTCAGAAATTTAAAAATTCAAATGATGTCGCATTGGGGTGCGATGCTTTTTGGAATACTTTCTGGAACCTTAATCAGTTTTGGAATTTAATAACACCTGAATGGTCGTCAAAGTGGGTAAAATCCCAATTGGCCATGTATGATGCCAATGGTTGGTTGGCGAAAGGTCCTGCAGGTATGGAATATATTCCGGTAATGGTTGCCGAACATGAAATCCCCTTAATTGTGGGGGCTTATCAAATGGGAATCAGGGATTTTGACGCTGAAAAAGCTTTCGAAGCGGTCTATAAAATGCAGACGACCAAAGGGGAGCAAGTAGGTGGAGGTTATGCAGGTAACAGGGATCTTGAGGCATATTTAAAATATAAATATGTGCCCTACAACAAGGGTCGGTTCTCCAATACATTGGAATATTCCTTTGATGATTTCGCTGTTTCACAATTGGCCAAATCCTTAGGTAAGTCTGAAGAATATTACGAATTTATCGATAGGGCATACTGGTGGAAAAATGCTATAGATCCTGAAATTGGCTTTGCTCGATTAAGGCATTCGGACAGTACTTGGTTTAAGGATTTTGATCCCATTGAAACCGGTGGCAATCATCAATTTGTAGAGGGCAATGCTTGGCAACTTACTTTTTTTGTGCCACAGGATATCCCTGCCTTGGCCAATATTATCGGCAAGGACGAATTTGCAAGACGTCTTGAAGATGGTTTTATGGTAAGCAGTAATTGGCGATATAATGCCCCAAACGAAAAGTATTGGGATTTTCCGGTCATTCAGGGAAACCAGCAATCCATGCATTTCTCCTATTTGTTTAACTGGGTAGAAAAACCATGGTTGACCCAAAAATGGAATCGTGACATAATGTCTCGTTTTTATGGCTACGGAGTTTCTAACGCTTATTTAGGTGATGAAGATCAAGGACAGATGAGTGCATGGTTTATGATGTCGGCAATGGGTCTTTTTCAGACAGATGGAGGCACAAGAACAGAACCGATATATGAGATAGGAAGTCCATTGTTCGAGAAAATAGAAATAGATTTAGGAAACCAATATGGAAGGGGTAAGACTTTTATCATCGAAGCCAAGAACACATCGTTCAACAACAAGTATATTCAAAGTGCAACATTGAACGGAAATGAACTCAAGAGCTTCTGGTTTCCTGCCGAGGAACTTCTAAAAGGAGGAAGCTTGGTATTGATTATGGGGCCGGAACCTAATAAAAATTGGGGCGTAGGTAGAATACCAGAATCTGTAAATCCAAGACCTGAATGATAAAAAAATCGATTTTCTTCTCCGGATTTTTGTTGGCCTTAAATGCCCTTTTAATTCTATACGGATTTAAGAGTGAAGAAAAGGTAATGTCTAAGCCACTATTGGATTTAACCAAATATGTTGACCCACAAATAGGTTCTGTGCATGGTCGATGGTTTTTTTACACACCGGCCGCACGTCCGTTCGGAATGGCAAAATTGGCGCCACATACCAATGGCTATAATAGTGCAGGGGGTTGGGGCCCTACAGGCTATGATGATCGTCACACGTCCATTGAGGGTTTTGGGCATTTCCATGAATTCCAAATCGGTGGATTGGTATATATGCCGACAGTTGGCAAGTTACAAACTGTTCCTGGCACTTTGGAAAATCCGGAAGAAGGTTATCGGTCCCGTTTTGATAAATCTACAGAGATTGCTGAAGCCGGTTATTACGAAGTTGAACTTCAAGATTATAGAATAAAGGCACAACTGACCGCCACCGAAAGAGTGGGTTATCAACGTTTTACTTTCCCCAAAACCGATGAGGCAAATTTAATAATTGATATTGGTCACAGGCAAGGGGAAAGTGGAGATGTAACCCAAGCCTTTGCCCAAATCGTAAACGGATCAGAGGTTGAAGGGTATATTGAAACCTATCCGGAATATGTAAAATTCTGCGATCCAGGTAAAAGGGTAAAAATGTATTTCTTCGCCCAACTTAGTAAAAAACCAAATAACCACGGTTCTTTTATCGATACCGCTCAACAAGTAAGTGAAAGTAAAACCGAAGGAATCAACAACGGGTTGTTTCTGACTTTCTCTATGGAGCAAGATGAAGTGTTGGAAATCAAAACGGGCTTGAGTTACACTTCAATTGAAAATGCCCGATTGAATCTGAAAAGCGAATCTAAAGGAAAAACGTTTGATGAGGTGCGAAAAGAATCTAAGGAAATATGGAATTATAAATTAAATAAAATCTTAGTTGAAGGCGGACAAGAGAAGGATAGGGTAAAATTCTATACCGGTCTATACCATGCCTTATTAGGCCGTGGTTTGTCCAATGATGTAAATGGAGATTATCCATTGGTCGACAATAAAATAGGAAAAACACCTAATGATCAAGCTGGGAACCCAAAATACAATCACTACAATACGGATGGCATTTGGGGCGGTTTTTGGAATCTGAGCCAAGTTTGGGCTTTGGCCTATCCAGAATATTTTAGTGAATATGTACAGTCCAATATCGATTTCTATAAGGATAGGGGCTGGTTGCACGATGGTTCCGCAAATGGGGTCTTTACCAATGGTGTGCAGACTAATTTCCAGGGATTGTTAATGGCCTCTGCTTATAATGTAGGTATTCGCGACTTCGATGTAAAAACGGGTTATGAGGCTGCGTTAAAAAATGAATTGGAATACAAGGGTCGTAATTTAGGCAATGGAAAATATGACCTAAACTATTTTGTAAAAGAGCATTATGTGCCTTATAAAGACACTATTATTTCGAATGGATGGGTGTTTAATTTTGGAGCTTCCCACACCTTGGAATATAGTTTTAGTTCCTATGCCGTTAGTCAGATGGCGAAAAATCTAAAAGATGAACCCAATTGTGAAATTCTTCTAAGTCAAGCCAACTACTATAAGAACTTGTTTGATCCCGAGACAAGATTTATTCGGCCCAAAATGGAGAACGGAAAATTCATCGAAGATTTTGATTATATGAAAGCTTGGGATGGTTTCCAAGAAGGAAACGCTTATCAGTATACATGGTATGTGCCACATGACCCAGTTGGTTTGATTGAGTTGATCGGCAAAACCTTGTTCAATGAACGGCTAGAGACCATGTTCAACGATGCCCAAAAAAGTATGTTCGGTGGAGCCTCTGAAGAGATACATAGCTTTTCAGGCGTTGAGAAATTATACAATCACGGCAATCAACCGTGCTTGCACAATGCTTGGTTGTTCAACTATTCAGGGAAACCATGGATGACCCAAAAATGGATTAGAACTATTTGCAATGAGTTTTACGGAATCGAACCTTTACATGGTTATGGCGTAGGGCAAGATGAGGATCAAGGTCAATTGGGCGCTTGGTACGTAATGGCCTCAATGGGATTGTTCGACGTACAAGGGCATAGTGCGGCAAGGCCATCCATGCAATTCGGGAGTCCGTTGTTCGATAAAATTACCATTCATTTGAATGAAAAATATTTTATTGGGGATGAATTGGTTATTGAAACCAAAAATCAAGATCCAAATAACCATTACATACAATCCGCTACTTGGAATGGAACGCCCTTAAACGCGAATTGGATGTACCATGATGAATTGATGAAAGGAGGGAAACTTTCCTTTGAGCTTGGTGCTGAACCTAATAAAACATGGGGGGTTGAAAAGGCGCCCCCGTCAATGTCGAACGAAAACAAGTAGTATGATGATAAAAAATGTACTGACATTTTTAACAACTGTATTTGTGCTTAGTTGCTCCTGTCAGGAAGTAAACAAACAACTAGCCCAGAAAATCCTATTGAACAAGGAGTTCGATCAGGTAAAAACAAAGGCCTTGGAGGTGGTAAAAACCGGATTCAATGCGGGCGATGGTTATGGCGAAGTTTGGATAAGGGACTACAACACCTTTATTGAACTTTCTGCCGAGGTATTCGATTCAAAAGAACTTGAAGAGAACCTTTTGGTGTTCTTTAGATTGCAGGGTGATGACGGAAATATTGTAGATGGCTTTATCCCAAAGGAAAAGGCGGTCACTACTGAAGGGGGCTACCAATATATTAATTCTCATTTGGAACCCAATTATAGCGGGCATAAAAATACCGTCGAAACCGACCATGAAAGTTCTTTGGTACAAGCAGTTTATAAGTATGTTAAGAAAACCGGAAATACCGACTTTCTGAAGCTAAAAGTTGGCGAATCGACAGTTGCCGAACGACTGGAGAGGTCCATGCAATTTTTAAGGGATTACCGATGGTCTAGCAAATTTGGATTGATTTATGGGGCGACCACCGCCGATTGGGGCGATGTTCAACACTCACATCCATGGGGAGTCTATATAACTGAGGATACAAAATATTGTGTAGATATTTATGACAATGCCATGATGATTATTGCGCTTGACAATCTGATGGCGATGGTGCCGGGGACCAAGATCAAGTGGCAGCCTATAATGGATAAATTGGCTAAAAATATTATGAGGGTTTTATGGGACGATAAAAATCAAAAATTCATACCACATGTTTATTTGGACGGTTCCCCTTATCCAATTGACTTTGACGAGAATGCGATCTACTATCATGGCGGTACTGCAGTAGCCATTGAAGCAGGCTTGTTAAGTAAAGAACAAATAAAAACTTCTTTAAATAAAATGATTGAAAATGTAAAGGCGTCTGGGGCAGGATCAATTGGACTTACCCTATATCCTGCCTATCCCGATTGGGCCTTTGAAAATAAGGGAATGTATCCATATGGGTATCAAAATGGGGGAGATTGGACATGGTTTGGCGGCCGAATGATACAACAATTAGTGAAATATGGTTTTGTTAATGAAGCATATGAGCAATTACTGCCTATGACCAACCGTGTGGTAAAGAACAATGGTTTTTATGAGTGGTATACTATACATAATAAACCCGAGGGTTCTGGAACATTTCGAGGGTCTGCAGGCGTATTGTATAAGTCCATTGAGTTATTGGAAGAATGGGCAGAAAAGCATAAGTAATATAGGGTGTAAGAATTATCTTTGGTTTAAATTATTATATATTAGGGAATTAATTAACCTGAATGCAAACCTAGATACATATGGATTTTAAATTAGATCAAAATAGCGCCGTCCCACTTCATGCACAGATTGAGGAGTATTTAAGAGGGCTTATTGCTAAGAAGGAATATAAAATAGGGGAAAAGTTTTTACCAAAGGAAGTTACTTTATCCAAGAAATTGGGAGTTTCAAGGAATACCATCCGACAGGCTATCAATAAATTGGTACATGAAGGATTGATAGAGCGTAAAAAGGGGGTAGGTACCAAGGTTGTGACTAAAAAAATATCGACCCGTTTGGATAATTGGATCAGCTTTACCAAGGAAATGAGGAATCAGGGCATTGAAGTAGTGAATTATTTGGTTAAAATTGGGCTGGTAACCGTGGAAGATGAAGTGTATGAGGCCTTGGGGGTTGGGAAGACAAAAAAAATATGGAAATTGGAAAAAATACGAGGTTCCAAAAAGGCTAAATATTTGTATTCCATTTCTTATTTTCATCCAAGAGTGGGAATTACTGGAGACGAGAATTTTGTAACTCCACTGTATGAATTATTGGCAAAGGAACACGATACTATAGTCTCCACCTCAAAGGAAAAGCTAAGGGCTGTAAAAGCCGATAGCAAAATTGTTGAAATGTTGGACGTTGGAAAAGATGTGGCCATTTTAAAGCGGGAACGACTAGTCTTGGATATTGGGGATAGGCCAGTGGAATACAATATAGTGTATTATCATACTGATTATTTTACATATGATATAGATATCAAGAGGGAGCTATAGTGTATCCTATCTGAATTTTTTTTATAAAATTGATATGTACAAACATTGGAACATAAAAAAAGACAACTATGTCTAACTTGAAGGTAATTGGAGTTGATATTGGTGGCAGCCATATTACAAGTGCAATCGTGGATTTGGGGGAACTTAACTTGATTGAAGGTAGTACCTTTTCGGTAATGGTAGATAACAAGGCGTCCAAAGATAATATTCTTGAAAGCTGGGGCAAGGCAATAAACCAATCTATACAATGTATGGCTATTCAAGATAAGATTAAAATTGGTTTTGCAATGCCAGGTCCATTCAATTATAAAATGGGGATTGGTATGTTTAAAGGGAATAATGAGAAATATGAAAGTTTATACGGGGTTTCCATTATAGTTGAGCTGTCGAAATACCTAAATGCGGATAAAATAGATTTTAGGTTCTTGAACGACGCCACAGCCTTTGGGGTAGGCGTTGCCTCAACGGGCAAAGCCAAAAACTATAATAAGGTGGTCGCCATTACATTGGGCACAGGATTTGGTTCGGCATTTTTACAAGATGGTGTTCCACAAGTTACAGCGGATAATGTTCCAAAAGGAGGATTTATCTGGGATAAACCTTACAAGGGAGGCTTGGGCGATGATTACTTTTCAACGCGCTGGTGTGTTAATAGATATAAGGAGATTACAGGAAAGAAGACTAGTGGAGTAAAGGAAATAGCTGAGGCAAACAATGATAGTTCCAAAATGGTTTTTGTTGAATTCGGTACTAACATGGCAGAATTTATGTTGCCTTTTCTTATAAAGTACCAACCAGAGCTTATTATTTTAGGAGGTAATGTTTCTAAGGCCAGTAAACTTTTTCTCCCGGCTTTGAAAAACAAGATTGTAGATGCTGGATTAAATGTGGATTTTGAAATATCCGATGTATTGGAAGAAGCAGCTATCATAGGGAGTGCCAAGCTGTTTGAGCCCTATTTTTGGGGACAGGTAAAAAACATTATTTATTAGGAAGGTGATATAATAGGAATATGAAAATACTTTGCAGATTTTTTATTGTTGATGTTTGTTTAATGCTGATTATATGTTCAAGCGTCAATGCTCAGGAAATTTCACTAGAAGTGATTTGGAGCATAGGGCAGGCTGATGACTCTTATACGGAATTTGCTTTGGCTCCCAATAGGTACGAGGAGTTTGCCTCGGAAGGTTTCGGCGGTGCCAATAGGTATTATGTTATTGGCAAATCAAATCCAGGGCAAGATTGGCCTTATGTTCTACCTGGACCTAAGGAAGGCTTTGCGGGTTATGGTTATTGGGCGGGTCGGGCACTTCATCAATTGCCTACCTATTTTGAGCTGGAAAAAACCTCTGATAAGGGTACCAGTGAACTTATTGTTAACTTCTTAGAGGTTAGTGCTAAAAATGCCCCTTTATTTAGGGTTTATATTAATGGCAAAGTTTATGAACAACAACTTCGACCCGGTAAATCAGGAGAACTCCCTGAAAAGTTAGATGCCAATATCCAGAACGTAACATTTGTTTTTCCATCCAAGTACTTAAAAAAGGGGGTGAACGAGATTATTTTTCAAAATATGACGGGCGGATGGTGCGTGTTTGATGAGGTCAAGTTGGTTGGCCCTAATGAACTGGTAATGGGTAAAATTGGTAACACGGTTTTGAAGTCGGTTACTTTTGCCGACTTTGAAATGGGGGAAGGGAATAAAAATTTTCAACCTCTTTTGGTGGATATACTGCAACAAGAAAACAATTCGGAGATCAAGGTCTTGGTTGATGACCAAGAGATAATAAAAAATATCGAGGTTGGTCACAGCGTCCTCGAATTCTACATCCCTGCAGTATCCTCGAAAAAAATATCTGAAGTTGAAATATACATTGACGGAAATATAAAATATAAGGAACATTTGCAAAGGGCACCTAAGGACCCAATTGTGCTTTCCCAATATGTTGATCAGTTTATGGGTACTAGCGGATCTCGTTGGATGATAACGCCAGGACCACGTAACCCCATGCCAATGGTTCAACTTGGGCCAAATAATCAAGGAACAGTGTGGAAGGCTGGTTATGAATACCAAATAGAAAGCATTACAGGTTTCAACCACACTCAGGAATGGACCATGGCAGGCTTTTTAATGATGCCGACTGTTGGTGCTTTACAAACTAAGCCGGGCCCGGAGCACAGTCCAGATTTAGGATATAGATCTCGAATTGACAAGGCTACGGAGAAAGCCAAAATAGGGCAATATAGTGTAGACTTAACAGATTATGGAGTACACGTAGATCTTACCGCTACCACCCGTGCTGCTTTTCAAAGATATGTATTTCCTAAGTCAGACGTGTCCCGCGTTTTATTGGATGCATACCCAGATGCCGAATATGGTTATCAAAATTTGGAGACCGAAATAACTTGGATTGACGACAGAAGAATAGAAGGTTTTGTACATCATATTTGTGATAAAACCGGATATGTGATGACCCAAGATTATAAATTGTACTTCGCTTTGGAATTCAACAAGCCGTTTGAAAGTATGGGTGGATGGACGGATAAGTCTAAGGCATTGGAAAAAATGAACCATGGTTTAACTTATGAATCGGTTCAAAATAATACCAAGACGATCAAAGGCTCGGGCAGTGTTGGTGCATTTGTCAATTTTAAAACAACCGCAAATGATACAATTTTGGTTAGAAGTTCCATTTCTTTGGTAAGTACGGAAAATGCTTGGTTAAATTTAGAAAAGGAAATCACTGAGCCATTTGGTTGGAATTTTGAAAAGGTAGTTAAGAAGCAACAGGATATTTGGGACCAATATCTGGGTAGGATAGAAATAGAAACCGATGATTATCTACAAAAGGTGAAATTCTACACCAACTTATATAGAGCATTGTCTGGTAGAATGGCATGGGGGGATGTTAACGGACAATGGATGGATATGAATGAAGAGGTTCAAATCTTTGATGATCCGGATCAAAGATTGTGTTCCGGGGAATTTTGGAATACGTTTTGGAACGTACAGCAGTTGAACCAGCTCATTGCCCCGGAGTTTTCTTCGATGCAGGTCAAAAGTTTGCTTGCCTTCTACGATCAGGGAGGTTGGCTATCCAAGGGCATTTTTGCTGGGGAATATTCCAGCGTTATGGTGGCGGAGCATGGTATTCCGTGGATAGTAGGCGCCTGGAATAGCGGAATCCGGGATTTTGATTTTGAAAGTGCCTATGCGGCTATGCGCCATGTACAAACTACATTGCCTCTTGATACCTACCCTGGTGGGGGTAGGGTAGGAAATGAAAGCCTTGAGCCCTACTTAAAATATGGTTACGTGCCCTTAAATACAAAATTATATCAAAGCTATGTCTCCAATACCCTTGAATATGCGTTTGATGATTGGTGTTTGGCGCAAGCTGCGAAAAAACTTAAAAAGGGCAAGGATTATGAATTATTTATGAAACGTTCAGGAAATTGGCAAAATATTTTCGATTCCAAAACTGGCTTTATGCGGCCAAAAAACACTGACGGAACATGGCATGAGCCATTTGACCCCTATCATACTCCAGGTTTTGTTGAAGGTAATGCATGGCAATTTAGTTGGTTCGTTCCTCACAATTTGACTGGCTTGGTTGACGCTATTGGCAAAGAACGTTTTGTAGCCCGTTTGGACAGCGCAATGCACCAATCCCAAAAAGTGAATTTTAATGCCTTAGGGGATAATTTTTCAAAATATCCCATCAATCATGGTAATCAACCAAATATGCAATCCTGTTACCTATTTAATTATGCGGGTATTCCGTGGTTGACGCAAAAGTGGGCGAGGGAAATACAGGAAAAATATTACGGAATTGGCCCAAGGGACGCTTATCCAGGAGATGAGGATCAGGGCCAAATGAGTGCTTGGTACGTTATGAGTACACTAGGATTATTTCAGATGGATGGGGGCGCGGCGGCTTATCCACAATATGAATTAGGTAGTCCAAGATTTGAAAAGATTACCATTCATTTAAGTGATAAATATTATGACGGAAACACTTTTGTAATCAAAGCCAAAAATGCATCCAGAGATAATAAATATATTAACTCGGCCAAACTAAACGGAAAGAAATGGGATTCATGGAAAATTCCACAAAATGAAATAATAAAGGGCGGAGAATTGATATTGGAAATGAAAAATGTTCCCAATAAAAACATATTCAATAAGTAAACCTAAGTGATTCAATCCCTAATCGAAATAAGGAATGTTGTAGTTGACGCTATCTTGGAGATGATCTTTTTTTACACCATTAATTAATGGTTGAAATACTTTTTATATGTCGTCTGCATATAGTTTAGAATGAATTGGCCAAAATTCTGAAGATTTCCCATCCGCGGTAATTAATTGGGATATTAGTATAATATGATTAATTAAATTGAAAATATGAGTTTGAAAGATGAAAGTACCAAGAAGGCAAATATGAAATATGTCTATTTAGTGACCACGGTTGCCGCCTTGGGAGGGCTTTTATTTGGGTATGATACCGCTGTTATTGCTGGAGCAATAGGGTTCTTGCAGTCCAAGTTTGAATTATCGTCTGCAATGACTGGGTGGGCGGCATCCAGTGCCATTTGGGGTTGTTTGTTTGGTGCCATGTTCGCCGGATATGCCAGTGACAAATTGGGAAGAAAAAAGGTATTACTGGCAACCGCCATACTTTTTTCGCTCTCAGCTATAGGGTCGGCTCTCCCCAATAATCTAACGCAATTTGTTACGGCTAGGTTCATAGGGGGATTAGGCGTTGGGGCAGCCTCTATGCTCTCACCCTTGTATATTTCCGAGATTGCACCAGCGAAGCTGAGGGGAATGCTAGTCTCATTGTACCAATTGGCCATTGTACTGGGAATCAATTTTGTCTATTTCGTTAATCTCAAGATAGCCAATGTGGGAACCGAAGCCTGGAATATTGAAATGGGATGGCGGTATATGCTAGGTTCGGAGATTATACCCGCCCTTCTTTTCTTTATATTACTATTTTTAGTGCCCGAGAGCCCGCGCTGGCTTACACTAAATGGTAAAGAAGATGAAGCGGGCACTATTCTAGAAAAAGTAAATGGGAAAGAAGAAGGGAGACAAATTTTAAACGAAATCAAAGAAACGATTAGAGCCGAAAAGGGAACGCTTAAAGAGTTGTTCGCTACAAAATTCAGAAGGGCATTGATAATAGGTTTGGTCTTAGCTTTGTTCTCACAGATTACGGGCATTAATGCCATAATATATTATGCGCCTGAAATATTTAGGGACATTGGATTCGGTACTGATTCTGCACTTCAACAAACAGTAATTATTGGTTTTGTTAATACCATTTTCACCTTTGTGGCTATTTATTTTATCGACAGAATGGGAAGAAGGACCTTATTGCTATTGGGCCTATCGGGCATGATCATATGCCTTTTGGGAACGGGACTGGTGTTCTATTTTGGCCACAGTTCTAGTCTGTGGACGCTAATATTCATATTGGGTTTTATTGCAAGTTTTGCTTCCTCACTGGGGCCGATACCATGGGTGATTATGTCAGAAATATTCCCTACGAAAATAAGGGGATTGGCAATGTCCTTCGCGACGATGACACTTTGGCTCGGTGTTGTGGCCATTACCCAGTTTACGCCGATAATGCTCGAAAATCTGGGCGGGGCATATACCTTTTGGATTTTTATGGCCAATGCCGTTTTTCTATTGATTTTCGTCTACAAAAGGGTTCCGGAAACAAAAGGAAGGACATTGGAGGAAATTGAAAAAAGTTGGGAGGACAAATAGGGAACGGACCTTTGAGGGAAAACAAAGGTGCAAAATTATTTAAAATGAATAATGGTCATGACAAGTTTTCAAAAAATGAACCATAGACATTAAATTAAAATTATGCCATTT
>TARA_R100001369_G_scaffold1298_13_pt1 | contig 16051 bp, 24 predicted proteins | sample TARA_R100001369 | Tara Oceans TARA_R100001369 (sample SAMEA2621528) | marine metagenome | biome: marine biome (ENVO:00000447); feature: surface water layer (ENVO:00002042); material: "saline water (ENVO:00002010), including plankton (ENVO:xxxxxxxx)" | depth 5 m | reverse complement strand
TGGCATGATAAAAAAGTTTGGGTGTCCGTGAAAAGTAAAGGAAGCGTCTATAAACATGAATTAAGCGACTATCTTAAAAATTTACTTTTTGATGTATCAGAAATATTAATATTCTGTGATCCTTATTATAGCTATTCCTCTCAAAAACTACATGAAATTACCGAAGAGTTTAACCAATTATATAATAAAAAAGACATGTATTTTATGAGCTTTCACCCGTCTAACCCTGCCACGGAAGAAGATCAGAAATTTCTTGTAGCTCCCCAAGGAACTATACCAGCGGTAGAAAGCGATTTAAAATATTCAATGATGCTAGTACAAAAGTTCTCGCAATTACAACAAGCTTCTGATAAATTAAAAAAACAAGGCTATTATAAACAATGGCCAAAAAGATATTATCGAGACGTCGTTATATCTAGAGAACAAAATTATAAGAAGATCAATGGAGGTCTATCATGATGGGTAAAAAGAAAACTGCTATGAAACGTGGCGGAATGGCTAAAAAGAAAACCGCTAAGATGAGAGGTGGCGGAATGGCATCTGGATCTAGAGAAGGTTCTGTTATTAATACACCAACTGCTTTTAAAAAAGGTGGGCGTGTGAAGAAAACTGGTCCGTCAAGATCATTAGCAGTCGCTAAGAAAACCATAGAAAAGTTAAAAGAACAAATAGAAAATATGAAGCCAAGTAGTAAATTTAAAGCCAGGAGAGATTTCCTTGGACTAGGAGGGGCTGGAGTTGCAGCATTGCGATCACGTAAAAGCCGTCCAAACATGTCTGACATTGCGGGTAGGAAGGAAGAAGGCCCGGCTCCTGGACGAAAAATGCCTCAAACAAGACCAGGACAACAAGCTCAGCCATTCGAGCCTGATGGCGGAAGACCTCCACAAAACCCTAGCCCAGGAAGAAGACCTGGACGAACAAGACCTCCACAAAGACCACGCCTCGCCCCAATTCCAAGAGGAATGCCAGTGCCAGGAAGAAGACCTGGAAGAAGAGGGTTACCTTCTGGAACTGTTATAGGAAAAGACGGAAAACCTGTACCATCACTGAGAGCTTCTAAGGGTGGAAGAGTAAAATAATTGAATGGCTATAAATACAGGCACACCTTCTTATTCCACGACAGCAGGATTTATATTAGATCTTGATTCGTTGATTGAAGAAGCTTATGAACGCTGCGGTTTGCAAGATCGTACTGGGTACGAATTAAAGACCGCAAGACGTTCTATTAATTTATTAATAGCAGAATGGGCTAATAGAGGTTTAAATCTATGGACTATTCAACGTCGTTCTGCAACAATAGTTGCAGGGACACAATCTATTTCAGGGGCTACTTTATATTCGGTTGATTCCGCAGGGACTGCAACTACTGATGATAATGATAGTTCTCAAATAATTGATATTGATACGGCTGTTATGAGTAATACCAATGGAGATTTCTCCATGACAAGAATTGGTAGATCTACTTATTTAGACTACACAGTTAAAACTACTCAAGGTAGACCTTCTCAATTTTATTTTGAAAGAACAATTCTTCCTACACTTTATATGTTTCCTCAAGCTGATTCGACATACACTATGACTTATTATGCATCTTTACGTATGACAGATATAAATCAATATACAAAAAATGCACAAATACCTTTTCGTTTTATGCCCTGCTTAGTAGCAGGACTAGCTTATTATGTAGCTATGAAATATGCTCCTGATCGTGTTCAACTTTTAAAATCAATTTATGAGGAAGAGTTTTCTAGAGCGGCTAGCGAAGATGTAGAAAAAGCTAGTTATAGTATGGTACCGCGACAAAATTATATTCTATAGGAGTTATAAATGGGTAAATACGCTTCCGGTAAGTTTGCTTTAAGAATATCAGATAGGTCAGGAATGGCTTATCCTTATAATGAGATGGTTCAAGAATGGACTGGGTCTTGGGTACATGTTTCTGAATTTGAAAAAAAACAACCTCAGTTAAACCCTAAAAATCATCCTACAGATTTTCAAGCTTTACAGCACGCCAAACCTCAAATTGTTTCAGCTCGAGTTTTTTTAGGTGGACCACAAGGTCCTGCTATAGTTAATGCTGATGAAATAGGATTAGGTGTGTATAATAGTGGTGGTGACGGATTAGCTGTGAATAGTTTTCAAACACTAGATGAATCATTTACTGCGTATCATGCTAATGGAGCAACTTATGTAGGAACTCGAAAAAGTATGATGCCTTTAAGTTTACAACAACCGATGCAACCAACAGCATTGATAAGTAGAACTGGAAATGTTACAGTGAGCATATCATGACCGAATATTCTGTTTTAAATGACAATGTAAGAAATTATACAGAAACAACAACTTCCGTTTTACCTGATACTGTTATTACACCTTTTATAGAGTCTATAGAGGATCAAATTTTAAGAACTGTTGATCTTACCTATTACCGTAAATATGATACTGCTACATTAACTATAGGTAATGCTTTTTTACCTTTGCCATCAGACTGGCAAAACACACGATTTATTCAAACTTTCGATGCTACTTCAGCAACTCCAGAGAGAACGTTCTTGCTACAGAAAGATATTTCCTTTATGAATGAGTATTGGCCTGATAGAACATCGACAGGTACCCCTAAGTATTATGCTATGTGGGACGACAACACGCACTATATTGCGCCAACCCCGAGTGCTGCATTAACATGTGAACTCGCATACACGTATAAGCCAGATGGTTTATCCAGTACACAAACATCTACTTGGTTAAGTCAAAATGCTCCGAACGTGCTTTTATATGGTTGTATTTTACAAGCACTTGGATACTTGAAAGGTCCAGCGGATATGATACAATACTATGATAAAATGTTTAATCAGTCTATACAGGCTCTCGCTACATATGAGATGGGGCGTGACCGTAGAGACGAATTTCGGGACGGCGTTATTCGTATCCCTCTCGAATCAAGGAACCCATAGGAGATATTATTATGGCAATTACTCAAGCTGTATCTAACAGTTTTAAAGTGGAGATCCTGAAAGGCCTACACAATTTTACGGCTACGACAGGGAACGCTTTTAAACTAGCATTATACGACGCAGAAGCAACATTATCGAAATCAACAACTGTATTTCAACAAACCGATGAGGTAGCGGCTTCAGGAACTTACGCAGAAGGCGGAGGAGCTCTAACATCAGTAACACCTGTATTATCAAGTGATACGGCTGTTTGTGATTTCTCACCAGACTTATCGTTTACAAGTGCAACTATTTCAGCGCAAGCTGCTGTAATTTATAATAGTTCAACCGTTACAGGTTTAACTACTAATGCCGCTGTTTGTGTTTTAGATTTTGGTGGAGTTAAAACTTCAACATCAGGAACGTTTACAATTACATTCCCTGCTGCTGAAGCTACCGCTGCAATTCTAAGAATAGCATAAGGAAATAATTTATGGCCACCGTCCAAGGATGGGGCCGACAAACTTGGGGCAGTGGTACATGGGGACAACAAGCTCCTGTCGAAGCAACGGGTGTCAGCCTCACTTCAGCAACCACTACCCCAACTATTACGGGTACGTGTAATGTAACACTTACGGGTCTTGGTACTACGTCCGCTACAGGTACGGCTGTAGGAACGGGAGGTCAAACTTTAACTGCTGTAGGCGAACAACTACAATCAAATACTAATACACCAACATCTGTCACAGGATCATGCGTTGTTACAGCAACAGGCATCGGATTAACATCCGCTCTTGGCGATGGTACGTCTCTTGTAACAACTGGTTTTCAAAGTGGTTGGGGAAGAGCCTTTAATGGATCTACTGGCGAAGTTATTGGTTGGGGAGATAATTTATGGGGTACACTTCAAACTTCATATGCTCTAACAGGCGTAGGTGCAACGACTACTACTGGAGATATAGGTTTTGTTGGTAGCGTTGCTCCAACAATAACAAGTGCAGGAATGTCTTCTGCTGTGGGAACAGTAGGTACATCTATATTTTTAACAGGCGTAAGTTCCGCAGTTTCAATTGGAACTTATTCTATAACGGCTGATGCAACAATAACGGTTGTAGCATCAAGTGAACCAGAACTAGATGTTAGTTTAGGAACTCCAATAATTGCGATTAGTCCAAGTGTTTTACCTGCGGGTAATCCAATGACAGCAAGTCTTGGAACAGAAACAGTATCAGGATCATGTGTTGTTACGGCAACAGGGGTAGGTACCACATCGGCTATAGGTGCTGCAACAATATCAGGGGCAGGAAATGTAACAGCAACAGGAAATGCGCTAACAGCTTCTGAAGGTGATATAACTTTCATTGGATCTGTAAGTATTACACCAACAGGACAAGCCGCAACATCGGCTATAGGGCAAGCGACACAAGAATCTTCTTATGCTTTCACAGGAGTACAAGCTACAAGCTCCCTTGGTAATCCAATTATTACAGCAAGCTCCACCTTGACTTTAACAGGAGTACAAGCTACAATCTCTACTGGAAGTATTGACATTACAAGTTGGAATACTGTTGATGATTCAAACAGCGCTATCAGTTGGGTAGAAGTGACTAAAGCTGCATAAAAAGTTTTGACAAACTTTATAATAATAGATAATACTTACTTAGGAGATTAAATGTCTACATATTCAACAAGTTTAAGAATAGAACTACAAGTAAATGGGGAAAACTCTGGTACTTGGGGAACTATTACAAACAATAATTTTTCACAATCTATAGAGTTTGCTATAGCAGGGATTGTAAGCGTTGCCTGCGGGAATAACGCTGTAACTACACTTACTAATGCTGACGGTCCTCAATCGCAATCAGCCAATCAAGCAAGAAACTCACATATTCGACTAACAGGGGCTCACAGTGCAATACGTATAGCTCAATTTCCAGCAACTCAAAAAGTTTACTTAATAAGTAATGTTACAACAGATTCAGGATCAAGTGGTCCTTATGCAATGACATGTCGTCTAGGTGCAACGGGAAATACTATTTCAATAGCTAACGGAGCAAATCGTTTAGTTTCTACAGATGGAACCAACTGGTTTGATGTATTTACTTCTATGGGTTCAATTGTAACATCAGGAGTAGATTTAAATGGTGGTGAGTTAGTTTTAGATCTAGATGGTGATACAAGTATAACATCCGATACAGACGATAAAATAGACATTAAAATGGCTAATATTGATGTAGCAAATTTAACAACAGCAAACTCAGGTGACTTAGTAATAACAACAGCAGTATCAGATAAAGATTTTGTATTAAAAGGTAATGACGGTGGATCAGCTATTACGGCTTTAACTTTAGATATGTCGGACGCAGGAGCTGCTTCATTTAATGGAGTTGTAACGGCAAATGCAGGTTTAAAAGCAGATAACATTACAATCGATGGAACAGAAATAGATTTATCTTCAGGTGATTTAACACTTGATGTTGCAGGAGATATTATTCTTGATGCTGCAGGTGATGATATTAAATTAAGTTCTGCTGGTACACATGAAGGTAATATAAATCTTACTTCAAGTAATTTAACATTTAAATCTATTGTATCTGATAAAGATATGATATTTCAAGGTAATGATGGCGGATCTGCTATCACAGCATTAACTTTAGATATGTCAGCTGCGGGTGCAGCAACATTTAACAATGATGTAACAGCTTTTTCCGATGAAAGATTAAAAACAGAAATTAAAACTATTGAAAATGGTTTAGAAAAAGTTTTACAAATGAGAGGAGTTACTTTTAAAAGAGACGGAGTTAATGGTACAGGAGTAATTGCCCAGGAAATACAAAAAATTCTTCCTCAAGTTGTTCACGATAAACAAGAGTATTTATCAGTAGCTTACGGAAATATGGTAGGTGTTTTAATTGAAGCTGTAAAAGATTTACAAGGGCAAATAGATAAATTAAAAGGAAAATAAAATGGCAGTCCCTTCCAGTGGAGCAGTATCAATACAAGATCTTGTAGACGAATTTGGAGGTTCAACTCCCCATTCTATAAGTGAATATTACAGATCAGGTCCTCTTGTTCCTAACGTACCTACTAATTCAAGTATTCCAACATCAGGAACAGTTACTTTTTCTGATTATTATGGCGCTGTTAATGCATCATTCATATCAGCAAGTGGTGGTTCAATAGCAACAAGTGGTGACTACAAAGTTCATACATTTACTTCAGCTGCAACTTTCACTGTTAATGACGCAGGAAATTCTGCGGGTTCTAATAGCATAGAGTTTCTAACGGTAGCTGGTGCGGGCGGTTCTGCTCAAGGTGGTGGTGGTGGAGCTGGAGGATATAGAACAAATTTTCCAAGCCCTGCAACTGGAGGTTTATCAGTTAGTGCTCAAGGTTATCCTATTTCGGTAGGTGCTGCGGGAGCTCCTGGTAATCCAAGTGGTTTCGGTGCGGGAGCAAACGGAGGAGTTTCAACAGTTTCAAGTATTACATCTGCTGGTGGCGGTGGCGGAGGAACATTCGAATCGCCCCGAACTGGAAGTGCAGGAGCATCGGGTGGCGGTGGATCTAAAAATGGCGGTGGCGGAGCAGGAAATACTCCTCCTACAAGTCCTCCACAAGGAAACGCTGGTGGAAATTCTAATCCTGGGTCTGTTGATGCTGGTGGCGGTGGCGGAGGAGCTAGTGCGGCTGGTGGAAACGGAAGTCAATCTCCTCACACAGCAGGAGCTGGCGGAGCTGGTTCTCCAAACAGTATTACAGGAAGTGCGGTTACTTATGCTGGTGGCGGTGGCGGTAGTTTACAAGGTGGTCCAGGTGGACCTGCTGGAGCTGGCGGAGCTGGCGGTGGTGGAAGTGGAGCTAAAAGTTCTGGTCCAGGTGCTGCAGCAGCTACTGCTGGTACTAACGGTCTAGGTGGCGGTGGCGGAGCTGGTCTACCAAGTCCAAGTACCTATCACCCAGCGGCTTCTGGAAGTGGCGTTGTAATCATTAGATATAAGTTTCAATAAAAGGTAATATGGAGTATTTTGCAACAATAGACGAAAACAACATTGTCATTCAAGTAGAAGTAGTAGCTGATGCTGACACATCAGATGAAAATGGAAATATTGTAGAGTCTGTCGGACAAAATTTTTTACATTCTGTTCATGGCGGGGTTGCTAATAACTATAAATTAACATCACCCTTACCAAGTAGCCCTAATCTTTTTAGAAAACATCCAGCAGGAATTAATATGTTGTATGATTCTATTAATGATTTTTTTTGGTTTCCTGCCCCAACTATAAATAATATTGGTGGTGTAGGTAGTTGGACTTTAGATACAAATGATGCTTTATGGAAGTCTCCTTTTGGTATAACCAGACCTAGCGTTGATCGTTATGATTTTGGTACAGGAAATGTGGCTGAACCATTAGGAATATCTTTTATTTGGGATGAAAATTCATATCAAGCAGACAACACAAAAGGATTTCTAGCTGAACACTTAAATAAAGAAATAACCAATATTAAATTAGAATGGAATAATGCAACAGAATCTTGGGAACCTAATGGTACCTGGGATTAGTTAAAAGATTATTTACTACAAAACTCACTTGACAAACCTAACATAGGTCTTTTATCTAATTTCCATGTTGTTCCATGAGGACCTTCTACATCATTATAATGCATAAATACTTGACCGCACTCAAAGCCTTTAAAAGGGTCTCTCCAATGTTCTAGTTCCTCTCCTTTATAGATTAAACAATCCCCTGGTTTTAAATCAGTTCTAACAATTTTTTTTCCTGATTTTAAAAAAATAGGCCATTCGTCTCCACCAAGATTTAAAGTCATTGAAAGTTCACAAGCTGGTCTGTCTTTATGTGGTAAAAGAACATCATCGCGTTTATATATTCGCGCATAAGAATACGTTGGAACTACATTTAAATCCAATAACCTTTGAAAGTAAACAATAAACTTTTTCATTAAAGTTTCCATAAGAAGATCTCCGTAAATAGCAAAGCTTCCTGGTATTTGTTCATCGGTGTATACTCCGAACCAAGTTTCATGACTAGGTATATGCTTTGTATTAAAAAGAAAGTCTGTAACGGCTCTTCTTCCTTGAAGATAATCATAAGCTAGATATGCAATTTCCTGTGGAAGTGCATCTTTTACTACAAAGTATTTATGCTTTTTAAAAAAATCTTTAGTTTCTTTTATAACTTCTTTAAAGTCTTTATCTTTAACATTTTTAGTTATTTGTATGTCGTCGTTCATAATATCTCCTTATATAAATGGTTTGCCTAAATGCCAAGAAACTAGTGAATGTCTTATTCCTTTTTTAACTGGGGTAACTCTGTGCCACAAATGAGAAGGAAAAACAACACAAGATCCTTTTTTGTTTAATTGTTTTATTTTTATAATATTTACTCTATCTGCCAACTGAATACCTAATTCAAAATCCCCACCTTCGTACTCATTGGAATCATTCAATAATGTAACAGAAGAAAGTTTTCTTATTTTGCCATTGGTAAAAGGATTTAAGTCAGTATTTATATTTCCTGCATCCATGTGCCAATGATAATATTGTTTTTTACCGTACTTAGTAAATTGAGGAGTTTCTAAATAATCTATATTAAAATTCCAATTAGCTTTTTCATTAGCTGCGTATACAGCTTTGTTTATTTGTTTCATAACCCATGCTTCACCTATCCAAACAACGTTAGAGTTACGAGATTTTAATAATTCTTTGCCATTATCTGCACCAAAAACAGTTGCTTGAGCATCAGCTTTTTTTAAACAAGTTTTAACAACATCATCGCAAAACTTTTTTGTGTGTATATCATCAAAGAAATAATAAATATTATCAAGTTTCATTTTTTATCCTTTCTTCTATTCCATTTCTAATAGTAAAAATTAAATCTCCTGTCTTCGAAGGCAGTAGCATGTTATTACCTAATTGTACAAAAATTAATGAATTAGTTTCATTTTTTATTTCAGCATCTTCTTTAACGTTTATTTCATAATGAAGATTTTCTTCTGGTTGCACACAGAAGACTTCAATCTTTCCTTTAGAAATATAAGCGGATGATTTCTTTTTAACACAAATAGCTTTTTCATCTTCTCCGTAAAAAACAGAAACATTAGGTAAATTAGATTTTTTATAAGAAAGTTTTTTAAGATGCATCATTTTTTTAAGATAATTCATTAAAAAATATTGAAATTGTAAATCTATACTGAGGACCGTTAAACGATTGAGGTCTTATTGCATGTGGTGCTATTCCATTAAATTTCATTAATCTTCCTGGAGTATACTCATAGGCAGCTATATTTTTTTTATATTTATCATAAAAAATAGTTTCGCCTGCCCAACTGTCTCTCCATTCTAAATTAGCATAGTACAACACAACCGTTGTCTCTTCACCATGTGTATGGGTATAATGGTAATCACCTGGTTTAGTTAAGTTAACAACACATTTATCAAAGTTGTCAAATGAATGTATTTTATTAATATAAGGGTAAAGTTTGCAATTTTTTAAATCTTCAAGGCTCCATCTTGAATGAAGATCTGATTTTGAAATTTCTAAATCATCACTATCACCCCAACCTTTTATTACAAAAGTTGAATGGACTATAAAATCATATACTCTTTGTCGTATATAAAAAGGTACACTATCATCATAAATTTTTATGTTCATTTCTTTTTTCTAATTCTGTTACTTTCATATCACTTATTTCTTGTCAAGAAAACAATTTTTAAAAGTTCTGTTGCTTTGATAGAAAATATGGTTAAATTGGTTCTCACCCAAAAATTTAAAATCACAGGAAATATTATGGAAAATCAAGAAGTATTGAAAGCTATAGCTGTCCTCGCTGACAAGGTGAGCCGCTACCACGAACGTTTATTAGCCTTAGAGCGTGAAAATCTAAGATTAGAAAAAACTATGAAAGAACACCTTAAAGGATGTGGGTGTCATGATACTTCTCATGAAAAAGTAATGTTAAATGGAACGGAAGAAATAGAAGAATGTGAAGCTTGTGGGGCTTAATCGTTATCGTTTGCACCAATCATATCGGCTAAAGTTGGAGCAAATATTTTAATATCACGTCTAATATGTTCTTCTTTCGTTGTTGTGTTAATATCAACTACGTCACTAGTAACTTGATCCTCTGAATCATATTCTTGATTTGTTACTGTATTAGTAATGGTAGTCTCAGAACGACATCTTAAATGAGGTACCATACGACCGTCACCAGCATCAATTTCTCCTAAGACTTTTGCTTCTTCTATAATTTTAGCCATGTCTGTTAGATCTCCTTATTAATTCAATATTGAAACTTATCACAATTCTTTCTTCTTGTGAATTATTTTCACGTACCTCATGAGAAAGCCAGGATGGAAAAAATAATATATCATTTTGTTTCGGTGTCCACGTCACACGGTGCGCTGTGTGGATACTCTCTTCTGGGTTTTTAGGAGGCGATAATACTTCAGATTGAGGTCTAGGATCATGAAAGATAAGAGATCCACTGTCTTTAGGTACCTGTAGATAAAACACGCCTGAGAGGTAATTAAAGGGGTGATTATGAAGACGATTACTACTTCCAGGTCCGTTAACCACGGCCCACATACCTGTTATACTGGGCGACATTTCGTTTAAAATATCTAAATGTTCCATAGCTTTTTTAGATAAATCAATTATTTCTTTTTTTAAGGCAATGAATTTTTCTTCTTCATGGAGATAATCATTACTATGCCATCCACCTTTTGTGCTTTTTCCTTCTAAAGTTTCAGGTTCCTTTTCTTGAAGAGACTTAATGTCTTTTACAAGCCCTTCGTACCCTGCTAAATTAAGAGAAAATATAGGAGTAATAAATAAAGAAGTAAGGTCGATTACAAATCTCCTTTGGTTATCTCTAAAAAACTAACTGTAATGGTCACTTGATTAGCGGCATTTGCCTTTACTTTTAAAATATCACTTTCTTCTAGTACTAGAGGTTGCGTAAGTAATTCAACCGTTGTTTCGGCAGCTACGCTTTTTTCTTTTACTAAGTCCATGACAGTCGTAGTACTTACTGAATAATCTACAAAACCGACATCAACTAGAGTGGCAGCTGACGCGTGGAAGTTACAAACTAAAATAGATTTAATAACAGTTGTTGTTGGAAAAACAGGAGGTGTCCCCGTAACTCCTGGGGATGCAGTAGGTACAGTATAAATAGTTACTATTCCTGTACTATTTAATAATAAGCTAGCATTTTTAAATGTATCAGCCAAGGTACCAGCTCCTTCCACCAGACTTATCTTCAATATCTTGAGAATAAGAAGTGTTTAAATTTAAAATAAGTTGTTCTAGTAATCGTACCATTTGGTCAAATTGACTTGGTTCATATTCAGGAGTTGCGTTAGGTAAACGAGTAATGGTTATTTTAGACATTATCTTCTTCCGTCTGGTCTAAGTTGTAATTTCATTGAGCCTAATCTCCAATTTGTATCATCGACCGTGCTTGTTGCAAAATTTAATTTTACAGATCTTCCTCGACCTCTTACATCAATTTTAGTTGTAGTACTACTAACATTTCCTGATGTTATCTGGCTTGTTGTGGATTGAGGGTAATCTTCTAATGTTAAAGTAACAGCTACTTCATTTGCTAAACTAGTAAAGTCGGGAACAAACCTACTTACCGACATAAATTGATCACCATCGGCAATTTCTATAGAACCTGTTGTTAAAGAAGCAACTATAGCTGTTCCGTCTGCTTGGTTATTACCTACCTCTTGATTATATACATAGGAAGCCCCTGCCGTTACTCCAAACGGAGTACTTGTTACTCCCGTACTTGTAGTTGCATTAGCCACTAAAGAAGCATTATATTGGGTAGCTATAGGATTTTCAAAAGTATAGTTAGCTAAATAAGTAGTACGTCCTAATGTTGAAGTATACCATGTATTTTCTAAATAATTAAAAACAACAACTCTATCAATTTGCGTTGCGTTGCTTGAAGGATAATACCACATAATTTCATTAAACTCAGGGTTGGTACCACAAGCTATATCTTTTTTATTTGTGAAACTTAAATCATCGTATACATAATCTTGTACAGAGCATGGCATTTTTTTAACAACACCATCATACATATAAAATGCATCATCACCCATCCAAAAAGCTTTGCCGTTGACATCAACCGCTGCATGCTGTGCTATTAGTCCACAACTTGCTCCTAGCTGTCGTTGACCAAATGTAAAAGGTGTTCCTATAAATTGAACACCATGCAATGAACGATCCGTCCAAACAAGTATTTGACCTGTTGATGTTACCGCTCCTATAATACGCGAACCATCAGCAATACGCAGTGATCCTGCTTCATTCTCTGCTGTTGGCGCCCACTGCGTTAAGCTTTCTCGATCAGAAAACCTAAAAAATAAATCATCCTGGGTAGAAACATCTGTGACCGTGGTACAAGTACCAAATAAAAATAAATGTCTTGTGTCAGATGATACTAAAGAAAAACGAGAAGCTAATGGGGCTGTTGCACCAAGGCTCACGGCTCTAGTTGCAACGCCACCTGATAAATCCCATTTGAAAGAACTACCGTTTAAAACCGTTGCTATAAGATCTTCTCCAAAATTATCTAAAGACCAATTTCTAGCATCAACAGTGATACTAGACGAAGAACGCGCTGTTCCCCAGGTGCTGAGTCCCCATGTTAAAACACCCCACCCGTAACCATAGGTAGAGGTAGAAGGTCCTGTTGTAATTTGATAACTAGCCGTTACCGATCCTCCGCCACCAGCCGTAGCTCCCGTAGCGTTAGAAGAGTATGTTATTTTATAATTATTGGCGTCAACAATTGTTGTAATTTCAAATTCATTATTAAACTCTATTCCGTCTAAAACATTATTAGCACTACCATCTGTGAAAGTAACAAAGTCTCCTACACTTGCCCCGTGACTAGAATCAGTCACAGTTACAATAGGACTACCACTTACTGTCGTAAAAGGGTTTGTTAAACTCTCTGTGGCTCTAATAGGTGTAATATCATATAAAGCGTTTCCCTTTAATATATATAGTTTTCTATCGGTTCCTAAAGCAAGATATCGGGTACTATCTAAACTAACCCAGGAATGCGTGTCTCGGACTACGCCAATAACCGTTTGATCAGGATTTGGAAGATATGACCATCCTTTCCAACGTTCGGGTTTTCCGTAATGAAATCTTACTAATTGAGAGTCAACATAACGTCTGTCATCTCCTGCTGCATAAGGAGAATCTTGTTTATCTACGCCTGGTTGAAATTTTAAATCGGTTAATTGCATAAAGCCACATACTAAATTATTTCTTCTTCGGTGGCAAGAATTGAGTACCTACATTACCTTTAAAGGCATATGTTCCATAATGTGTTAGGCCACTTGTAATGTCAGCGTAAACAATACCACCGATTTTTTGCCACAGTCTACAGAAAGCATAGTCCTCTGACAAGTATCTTTTAGTTTTAGGTTCAATCATCGTATCAAAAAAAGTATAATTCCAATTGGAATCATCGTGATAATCAAATGTTTTATCATGAGAATCATTTAAATGTTGATCTGACTTAAATTGTAATTCAGGGTAAGCTTTAGCCATCTTTTCAAAGACTTGTCTTTTAATCAACATAAAACCTGTAGCACCATCCAATACTTCAATAAATCCTTTTTTTACTTCCACATGCTGTGAATTTTTCACGTTAAGATTATATTGTAGCGATGAGGCTAATAATTCATTTTCATTAATATCAGGATTTTCTTTTACTTTCCGTATAACTTTTGTCCAATCAATAGTCTTTCTTGGGTATACTCCTGTCACAACATCTTTATCAAATTCCAACATTCGCATAACAGTTTTTTCATTAAAACCAATATCAGCATCGATAAAAAGTAAATGAGTATATTCAGAATTATCCATAAATAACTGAACTAGTGTGTTACGAGCTCGTGTTATTAAAGACTCATTTCCAATTGTGCCAAACTGTAATCCTATCTTTTTTTTAGAAGCTTCTTCTATCAATCGAAGACAACTTTCAAAATAATTAACGGTTAACATTCCTCCGTAACAAGGAGTTCCTATAAAAATATTATTCATTAAAATCCTGCGTCTTTAGCTACTTTTGTCTTATAAAAAATATTAAGTGTGTATCTAGGAGAACTATCCCCGAATGTTTGTAAATCGCTATGCCATATTTTACTTCCGTTAAAAAACAAAGCTCTATTTTCTACAAAGCCTATGTGGGAAGAAAGTTTTCCATCAATAAAAAATCCTGTGCCATTATTTAATAAAGGTTCTCCTTTAATAAAAAGAAGAAAATTTGCTATGTTTCCTTTATCATTATCAATGTGAACTTTAGGCTTCCCTTGAGTATGGCGTAAATGTGCATGAATAGATATGGGATCTAAATCTGTATAAGGAAAAAAAAATTCTTTTATACGTGCAAGAATAGGATCATTCTTAAAATGAGGAAGAGAAAAAGTATGTCTTTTACCATAGCTTCCATCTTCATTCTGTACATCAGTATATTTTAAATTAAGAAATGTTTCTTGTAATGATTCTAATGTCTCAGCATTAAAAAAATTATCCACATACTGAACGTACGCTGTTTCTTTATTGTGTTGCATAGTCTACTTTTAAATATTCTATTTTTTTTATCCATCCTTTGGGAATAGCAATAACACCTCCACCACTATTGTCCTCCTTATCTAAACACCAGGATCGCATAATCACAACTTTTTGCTCATTGTTCACAACCAACCAACCAACTTCTTGGCACAAGGCTAATGGTGCTTCTACAATATCTTTTATAGGCATCCATCCTGTTTCTGTATCACGGGCATCGAGCCACGTCACACGGACCATAGGAGTTTTTTTAATGTTAATCATTTTGACAAAGGCGGTTCTTGATTTTTTTTAATTAAATGAAGATTAAAAGAAACCGATCTTCGTTCTTCATTTTTTGTTCTAAAAGGATAGACTCCGTGAGCCAACCAATTAGGAAATAAAAATATATCTCCTACTTCTGGGGACTGTTGAAATTTATGACCACTAAAAGTAGAAGCTCTGCCATCAAACCAAACGATATCTCCAACCGTAGGGTAATGATCTTCTTGTGCATACTCTTCGGGTAAACTTGGAGGTACACGTAAATAAAAAACTCCTGACAATTGACCTTCGTGTATATGAAAAGGATTAAAGTCGCCCGACCATTGGCTCACGAACCACATAGATTCAATTACCATTTTACCTACATAGTCGGGTGTTATAGTTTCGCTAGCAGGGGGAATAGAAATATACTGTTTAACCATCTCGCTTATTACATGAACCATGGGAAGAAACTCTGGTGTATTCATCCATTCACTAGGAAAACGTATTTCCTGTTTAACATTTCCCGCAAGTTGACCTGAATGATCAAACTCCTTTACTAATTTTTTATCTTTTAACATCGATGTTGCTTTATCATCAACGAGTTTTACTAAATTTTCTGGAAGTTTACCTTTAATTATTGTAGGACCAAAGGGTCTAATAGCTTTAAACTTTAATACAGTCTCTTTATTTTTTTTCACTATGTTCTTCCTTTACTTTATTTCTAAGTTCTCGGTGTTTTCTCATGTTCTCTTGTACAAATTTTTGTTCCTCAGGGGTTAAAGGTCTACCTGCTGATGGGTATGAAGGTTGTATTATTATGTTTTTATCGTCTGATTTCTTTTCTGACATATATATCCTTTCTTATTTTAATAAATATCTATTGTCATATAGCAATATTTTCAATATAAATATAGAATAAATTTGGCTTAATTTTCAAGTCTAGCCTTCTTGCCTATTTTCAATTCATAAATTGCACAGGAGATTATGCTCAAAGGATTAAAAGGAATACTAGAAAAAGGCTTACAAATAGCCGCGCCTATGTTTGGTGGTATGATTGGAGGCGCAGGGGGATCAGCGATGGCTTCCGGTATTATGTCTTTACTTGCAGGTAACAAGCCAAAAGATGCTTTAATGTCAGCGGCTGTGAGTGGTTTTGGCAGCAAAATGGGTATATTGCCAAATAAAAATCTGCCAGCAGGACAGGGTTACGCGAGCCAAGTAATGAATCAGTTTCCTCAGTTTAGT
>TARA_R100001369_G_scaffold48253_1_pt1 | contig 16058 bp, 14 predicted proteins | sample TARA_R100001369 | Tara Oceans TARA_R100001369 (sample SAMEA2621528) | marine metagenome | biome: marine biome (ENVO:00000447); feature: surface water layer (ENVO:00002042); material: "saline water (ENVO:00002010), including plankton (ENVO:xxxxxxxx)" | depth 5 m | reverse complement strand
GCGATGCCCGCACTCAAATTCCAACAAAATTTGCGACAGAACCGGCCGAGGTGCAGGACATATTTGGCCAACTGGCCGTCAAAACGCCAGGGCTGGACGCAAAGGTGCTGTCGCTGTCTGGTGGTAACCAGCAAAAGATCGTGATGGCACGGGCGCTGCTGTCTCAGCCCGGCTATATTGTCGCCGACCAACCGACACAGGGCGTCGACGTTGGTGCACGGTTCGAGATTTACCGCATTCTGCGCGAGGTATCTGCTGCGGGCACGCCGGTCATCGTAAATTCGTCCGACGCGGCGGAACTCGAAGGGCTATGCGACACCGTAGTGGTGATGTCGCGCGGACGCGTGGCAGACGTACTAAACGGCGAAGATATCACCGAGGAACGGATCGTCAGCGCAGCAGTGCAGGCGGGGACCCATGCACCAAACGTCGGTGAGCCGACAGCAAAAGTTCAGAAGAAACGCGGTGGCTGGCGGCAACTGGTGCAAAGCGACAACGCCACGGCACTCCCTCTATCTGCTGTGATCTTGCTGCTTGGTCTATATGTGTATGGCCAGAACGCGAACTATCTGTCCTTCTTTAACATCTCGAACATTTTGCTGTTAGCGACGGCCCTTGGGTTCATCGCCATGGGTCAGACCATTGCCCTGCTCATGGGAGGGATCGACTTGTCGGTCGGGCCGTTGGCGGGATTTCTTGTTGTTGTCGGCTCGTTTTTCATCAACGACGGCCAGTCGGGGTCTGTGATCGCGATGGGATTTGTCGCCATGTTCGTCTGTGCCGCGGTGGTTGGCACGATCAATGGCAGCCTGATGAGATATGCCAACTTCACGCCCATTGCGGCAACGCTGGCCATGTAGATAGGCCTGCAAGGCATGAGCTTCGTGCTGCGCGACGGGCCGGGCGGTTATATCAACTTTGGCGTCATGGACTGGCTGACGTGGAAGTTGGGACCGATCCCGGTCGCCTTTCTCGCCCTGATCGCCTTTGCTCTGGTTGGCGAAGTTTTGCTGCGGCGAGTCCGGGGTGGTTGGCAACTTCGCGCCGTCGGCTCAGAGGAGGGTGCCGCCCGCCGACTTGGCGTGCGCGTGGACCGGGTTTTCATCCTTGGGTATGTCGGCGTGTCCTTACTTACCGCCTGCGGCGCGATCATGCTAATGGCGCAGATCGGTGTCGGCGATCCGGCACAGGGGATCACTTATACCCTGTCCAGTATCACGGCGGTCGTGCTGGGCGGCACCAGCCTGCGTGGCGGTCGAGGGACATTCATCGGGACGATCCTCGGTGCAGTGCTGCTGACCGAGGTGCTGAACGCGGTGTCGTTCCTCGGGTTGTCGCAAGCCTATCAATATTTCTTTCAAGGTGCGCTGATCGTCGTGGCTGCACTGATCTATGCCACTGCCCGTAGCCGCGCCGAGGTGCCCGCATGACCAATGATTTCATCTATCAGTCTACCCCATCACGCGTGATTTTTGGGGACGGTACGCTGGCGCAGGTTGGCGCAGAGATTGAAAGGCTGAGTTGCAAGCGCGCCTTTCTGCTGTCGACCTCGTTTCAAGCGGCAGACCTTGCCGCGCTGGCCGACCGTTTGGGGTCACTGGCGGCCGGCAACTTTACCGATGCCGCCATGCACACGCCAGTCGCGGTGACGCAAGCGGCAATGGCTGCCTATGACGCCTGCGGGGCGGACTGCATTGTGGCGTTGGGCGGTGGGTCCACCATCGGCCTGGGAAAGGCGATTGCGTATCGCAACGATGCCCCTCAGATCGTCATCGCCACAACCTACGCCGGGTCCGAGGTGACGGACATCCTTGGCCAGACTGAAAACGGGACCAAGACTACGGTCCGTGATCCGAAGATCCGGCCAGAGGTCGTGATTTACGACCCCACACTGACCACCGGCCTGCCTGTCGCGATGAGCGTGGCGAGTGGCCTGAACGCCATGGCCCATGCAGTTGAGGGGCTCTATGCGCCAGATGCCAACCCCGTGACGTCACTTTTGGCGGTCGAAGGCATCCGGGCGCTTAAGACTGCGTTGCCGCTGATCGTCAGTGATCCAAAGGACTTAACGGCACGCAGCCAAGCGCTTTACGGATCTTGGTTGTGTGGTGTGGTGCTTGGATCTGTAGCAATGTCACTGCACCATAAGCTCTGTCACACGCTGGGTGGTGCCTGCGACCTGCCGCACGCGGAAACCCATGCAATCCTTTTGCCGCATACCGCCGCCTATAACGCACCCGCCGCTGTGCAGGCACTTGAACCCGCTGCTGCAATGTTCGGCGGCGATTTGGGCGGGGGACTTTACGATCTGGCGGTGAAACTAGGCGCGCCATTGGCGCTGAAGAACCTTGGCCTGGACCAAGGTGCCCTTGAACATGTCGCCGATCTGGCGGTGAAAAACCCCTATAGCAACCCGCGCGACGTGACTCGCGACGGCATCCTTGGCCTGCTGACGCGGGCTTACGATGGCGTCCGACCGACCGCGTCCTGACCCGAAAGGTTTCTTTTCTAATGACCGATACGATCGCCTATTTCACCGAGAGCGAGTCCGTCGATGCCGTGACGGCGCGTGTGGGCGAGCGCACAGATCCGCGGATATCCCTTGTTATGAATGCGCTGGTCACGCATCTGCATGCGTTCATCAAGGACGTGGAGCTGACGCAGGCCGAATGGGCGTTAGCGGTGGAATTCCTGACCACGACCGGCCAGATGTGCGACGGCAACCGGCAGGAATTCATCCTGCTGTCCGATGTGCTGGGTGTGTCGATGCTGGTCGATGCGATTAACAACCGCCGGCCTGCGGGAGCGACAGAGAATACGGTTCTCGGCCCGTTTCACGTCGATGGCGTGCCGGAGTATGAGATGGGAACGAACATCAGCAAGGACGGCGGCAAGGAAACCTGTCTGTTTCAGGGGATCGTTACGGATCTGGGCGGCAAGCCCTTGGAGGGTGCCCGCATTGATGTCTGGTCCGACAACGAAGACGGGTTCTATGACGTCCAGCAACCGGGCATCCAACCACACAACAACAACCGCGGCGTCTTTGTCACTGGGCCGGACGGACTGTACTGGTTTGAAGGCATCAAGCCGGTGTCCTATCCAATCCCCAACGATGGACCTGTGGGCCAACTTCTCGGAAACTTAGGCCGTCATCCTTACCGTCCCGCGCATATGCACTTCATCGTAAGCGCACCGGGGTTTGAGACGGTCATCACCCACACCTTCGTGGCGGGCGATACCTATCTGAAATCCGATGCGGTCTTTGGCGTCAAGAAGACCCTGATAGCGGAATATACTCAGACGCCAGACGGGGACACCCGCTGGCAGTCTACCTTCGACTTCATAATGACTCCGGACACATAGGATCACGCCGTGAAAGCTAACCCCCGTATCGCATTTCTCGGAACCGGCGCGCAGGGTGCCTCCATCGCGGCTGATTTTGCGCTGGCCGGCCTTGATGTGACCTTTATCGATCAATGGCCTGCGCACGTCGAGGCAATGCGCAAGGACGGCCTGAGGGTCCATATGCCGACCCGCACGATCCACACGCCGGTCAAGGCGCTGCACCTGTGCGAGGTGGCAGAGATCAAAGTGCCGTTCGACCTCGTGTTCCTTGTCGTCAAGGCCTACGATACCCGCTGGGCCTGCGAGTTGATCAAGCCGGTGCTGGCCCCGGACGGGTTTATCGTTGGTCTGCAGAACGGGATGACCCATGAGGATATCGCCCAGATCCTGGGACGCGAACGCACCATTGGTGCGGTGATCCAGATTGCATCGAATATGTGGAACCCGGGTGTCACGACACGCCAGAATGATCACGATGAATCCTGGTTTGCCCTTGGTGCTCTCGATCCGGCCATGCAGCCGCAAGTCGAGGTCGTGGCTGATATTTTGCGCCATTCTGGCCGGGTCGAGGTGAACGATGATATCCGGTCAGCAAAATGGATGAAGCTGATTGTTAACGCTGCAGAACTGATCCCGTCCGCGATCATTGACACTGCCCTTAACGATGCCGCGCGATTGCCAGGTATGCTCGATCTGATGCGCAAGGCTGGCTACGAGGCGATGGAGGCCGCCCTAGCCGACGGCGCCACCATTATGCCGATCATCGGAATGCCCCCGGTGATGAGCAATCATCCCGAGCGCTACGTGGACGAGATCTTTGAGGAGGTTCTGAAGACTTTCTCTCGCGAGGATACGCTGACCACATCCTTGCAGGATTGGCGCAAAGGACGGCGTGCGGAAGTCGAAGAAGTGAACGGTTGGGTGGTCGATACGCTCGCCACGCATGGCAAATCTGCACCGGTCAATAAGCGGGTCGTTGAGATTGCACTGGAGATCGAAGCAGGTGACTTACCGCTGACCAATGACAATCTCTCGCTGCTTTTGCAATCCGTCTGACAGCCGCGGTCCAGCAATGCTTAGGGCCGGAACGAAAGTACATGGCATCAATGCGACGCTAGGCCTGCATCAAGCGCAGGATCATCTTTCCGGTTTGTTGGTGCTGGTTTGCTTATCTGTCATGTCGAATAACTCTGCGCCGAGGACATGAAAGTATGTCCGGCGATTCTAGACGTCGAAATACCTTAGTATAACGATCTGACACCTATTCAACCCGCGGCTTCCTTAACGTCACTTCCATCTGGTCAAAGTTGGCGATAGTCAGGCTTACGTCGAATTATCAGAGAAAGACATTGATGTTGTTGGACCAATCACAGGTGCGCACAGCGCTGGCCTCGCACTATGATCTTGCCCCCGACGTGGATCTGGCTGCGGCCATGCAATCCACCTATGACCGGATGGCGCGTGTCGTGTCTCCAGCGGATTGGGCGATCTATGCACCCTACGTGAAGGCGATCAACGACCTGAAGCGCGAAAAGAATGCCGTCATTCTGGGCCACAACTACATGACGCCAGAGATTTTCCACGGCGTGTCGGATTTCGTCGGCGACAGCCTTCAGCTGGCGATGAAGGCAACAGAGGTCGATGCGGACATCATCGTGCAGGGCGGTGTGCATTTCATGGCCGAGACCAGCAAGATCCTTAGCCCCGACAAGATGGTGCTGATGCCGGATATGGACGCGGGTTGCAGTCTGGCGGAATCCATCACCGCTGCCGGTGTCGAGGAGATGCGCGCCAAATACCCCGGTGCGGCGGTGGTGTCATACGTCAATACGACGGCCGAGGTAAAAGCCGCCTCTGATATCTGCTGCACCTCATCGAACGCGGTGCAGATCGTCGAAGCAATGGAAGGCGACACCGTGATCATGACGCCGGATCAATTTCTGGCGCAGAATGTCGCGAACCAGTCCAAGAAGAAGGTCGTCTTCTGGAAAGGATCCTGCATCGTCCATGAGCTGTACACCGCCGCCGACCTGCGCGCCTACCGCGAGATGGACCCCGAGGTGAAGATCATCGCCCACCCCGAATGCACGCCAGAGGTGGTGGCAGAGGCCGATTTTACCGGGTCGACCAGTGGTATCCTTGACTGGGTGCAACATCACCAGCCGAAAAAGGCGATGCTGGTGACAGAATGTTCGATGGCTGCCAACATTGCCGACGCATTGCCGGGGGTCGAGTTCGCCAAGCCTTGCAACATGTGTCCCTACATGAAGAAGATCAGCCTCGAAAAGATCCTCTATGTACTGCACACGCTGGACAATCAGGTCGAGGTAGAGGCCGGGGTTGCGGCCCGAGCGCGGCTGTCTGTGCAGCGTATGATCGACGTATCGCGCCAGTTGGGCCTTTGATCCGGCATGAAAACGGTTGAAACTGATCGGATTGTGATCGTCGGTGCCGGGTTGGGCGGGCTTTACGCCGCACTCGCATTGGCACCGCATCCCGTCGTCATTGTCTCGCCTGAAACCTTGGGCGAAGGGTCGAGTTCCGCCTGGGCGCAAGGCGGTGTGGCCGCCGCGATGGCCGAAGCTGACAGCCCGGAGGCCCATGCCGCTGATACGATCAGGGTCGGCGCGGGCATCGTCGATGCTGCGGTAGCCAAGTTTGTCACCGAAGACGCCCGCGCGCATATTCTTGGCCTGACAGACCTTGGCACACCTTTCGACCGGACGTCCGACGGCGGCTACGTGCTCTCGCGCGAGGCCGCTCATGGTTTTGCCCGCGTGGTGCGGGTCAAGGGCGATCAGGCGGGTGCAGCCATCATCAAATCGCTGATCCAGAAAGTCAGGGACTGCGACACGATTCAAGTGCTGGAAGGCACAATGGCGCTGGCTCTGGACGTGACGGAGGGCGCGGTCACCGGTATTCACGTGCAGAATTCCGGGCCGGATCGCTCAGCTCCGGTGCGCCTTCGGGGAGCGGCCTATCTGATTGCGGGGGGCGGGTCCGGCGGGCTGTTCGCCTTGACGACAAATCCGCAGCGCATCCAGGGCCAAGTGATCGGCATGGCGGCGAGGGCCGGTGCTATCATTGCAGACGCCGAATTCGTCCAGTTCCACCCCACGGCGATCGACGTCGGCAAGGACCCAGCCCCCTTGGCGACAGAGGCGCTGCGCGGTGAAGGTGCCACCCTCATCAATGCCGACGGTGACCGCTTCATGCTCGGTATCCATCCCGATGCCGAACTGGCCCCGCGCGACATTGTCGCCCGTGAAGTCTTCAATCAGACCCAAGCGGGCAAACGCCCGATGCTGGACACCCGCGCCGCGCTTGGCCCAAGGATCAAGGACCTGTATCCGGCGGTGACAGAAGCCTGTCTGCAAAACGGGATCGATCCAGCCACCGACCCGATCCCGGTTGCGGCCGCCGCCCATTACCACATGGGCGGGATCGCGACCAATGCCGCGGGCCAGTCGTCGCTGGGGAACCTGTGGGTCTGCGGCGAAGCCTCTGCTACGGGGTTGCACGGTGCGAGCAGGCTGGCGTCCAACGGCCTACTGGAGGCGTTGGTCTATGCCCGTATCTGTGCTGAAGGCATCATGAAGGTTCATCCGGTGAAGCAGGCCCCGCCAGTCGCAATCGCGTTCGAGGCTGGCGGCAAAGTCCCTGACGCCGCCGTCGTGACGGCCCTGCGGCGCACCATGACCGACAACGTCGGCGTGGTGCGCACGCAAAGCGGTCTGTTGCAGGCATTGCGGGATATTGCGGCGCTTGAAGCCGCGCAATCCGATGTCCCCGATGTCATGAGCATGTGTGCCACCGCGACGCTGATCGCAGCCGGTGCGCTGACCCGGGAAGAGAGCCGCGGTGCCCATGAACGGGCCGACTTTCCCGACCGGCACGCCGGGGTCGGACACCGCTCTATGACCACACTGGCCAAGGCCCTCGCCTTGCGCTCTCAGGCTTGCAAGGAAACATGATGACACTCGCCGCTCAGCTGCCCGATCTGGTTCTTGAACCGCTTGTCCGTAACGCGCTGATGGAAGACCTTGGCGCTTATGGCGATATCACGACGCGGGCGGTGGTGCCGGACGGCGTCACCTACGCAGCACGGCTGAATGCCCGCGAAGCCGCCGTTGTCTCGGGGATGCAGATCGCCCGGCTGGCGTTTCATCTGGTCGATCCCACGCTGGTCGTGGAAATCCTGATCCCGGATGGGCAAGCCTGCCAAAAGGGCGAGGTGCTGATGACGGTCAGCGGAGCGGCTGCCTCGATCCTGTCGGGCGAACGCGTCGCCCTGAACTTTGTCAGTCATGTGATGGGTATCGCAACCAAGACCGCCGCTTTCGTGGCGCAGGCCAGCGGCACCAACGCCCGCATCACCTGCACCCGCAAGACGACGCCGGGTTTGCGAAGCGTCGAAAAGCTGGCCGTGCTGCATGGTGGCGGGGCCAACCATCGTTATTCCCTGTCGGATGCCGTGCTGATCAAGGACAATCACATCGCGGCGGCCGGTGGTGTCGCGGCGGTGCTGACAGCGGCAAAGCGCAACGTGTCTCATATGACGACGGTCGAAATCGAAGTCGATACGCTGGACCAACTGGCCGACGTTCTGGCAGTTGGCGGCGCGCAGGTCGTCTTGTTGGACAATATGGACAACGCGACATTGCGGCAAGCCGTGGCAATGGTCGACGGGCGGCTGGTGACAGAAGCCAGCGGCAACGTGGTTCTGGATCGCATCGCGTCCATTGCGGCGACGGGCGTAGACTACATCTCCTCCGGGGTGCTGACCCATTCGGTGACGGCCATTGATGTCGGGCTGGATTTCTGAGAGTCTGAATAGAGATGGTCTCCGAAATCTGGGCACTTACGCAAGGCCATATTTTCTGCCTTCTGCTCTTCGACACGAAGGAGATCGAAGAGCATTACCCATCGGGCACGGCGGGCAACGAAGTTCGTCGCCGCCGCAATGCTAGACCAGCACTAGCCGCAGAATCATGTCGCCGACGTGCTGGCGTAGGGTCGCCTGTCCGGCTTCATCGAACAACTCCGCGCCGAAAATGTGTGAAAACGTCGCCCGGTTCGACACGTTGAAATAGCTGAGCGCTGAAATGTGCCAGTGCAATTCGACCGCCGTCAGGCCGGGGCGAAAGATGCCCTGCGCCACACCGTTTGCATAGATGACGTCCAGCATGCTGATCGCAGAGGAGTTTTCGCCGGATATCTTGTCCGAATCGGGCATGTGGTGGGCTTCGTGGATATTCTCGATCATGACGAGCCGGATGAAGTCCTGCGATCGACGGTGATTTTCAAAGGTGAACTCTGCGAGCTTGCGTAGGGCCACTTCGGGCGGAAGCCCCGTGAGCTCCAAGGCATCCTCAGCTTCGCGCGTCTGGCGGTATGCGTCGGCCAGCACTTCGCGGTATAGGCCCTCCTTGTCGACAAAATAGTAATAAATCATCCGCTTTGACGTCGAGGTGCGAGAGGCGATCTCGTCTATGCGGGTCCCGGACAGACCTTTTTGCGCAAAAATTTCCCGGGCTACCTGCAGGATGTTACTGCGCACGCCGTCGGGGTCCTGCTTCCACCTACGACGCGGCAAATCAGTGTCTTCGTCAGAGTCTGTCGTCTGCGCCATTTCCAGCCGTCTCCCTCGCAGGTCAGGCGGTCTGAATAGTAAGGTTTTTGCCGGAAGTCCCGCTTTTCTTCGGATTTAGCATTCGAAATGTAACCACTTGAACATTTTCTTGACATAATTAACCAGACCGAACAATGTGGCGAAGATCCGGTTGAGGGCTGGATTGAAGGAGGATCGTTATCTTGACCGAAATATGGATGCCTCACGTGGACAATCGCCCGGCAAGTGGCGATCGTCGTGTGCTTGTCGGCTTGTTAGGGCACGGCATCAGCGCGTCCCGCACGCCGCGTATGCATATGGCGGAAGGTGCCGCGAAGAGGATGGATTACGATTATCGTCTAATCGATCTTGCGGATTGCGATCCGGCCCCCGCGATGGAAGATATCTTGGCGCAGGTTGAGGCTGCGGGCTTCGGCGGATTGAACGTCACGTTCCCCTACAAGCAGGCAATTATCCCGCATCTGTCCCAGCTTTCGGAAAATGCGCGCAACGTGGGTGCGGTGAACACGGTCGTATTCCGCGATGGGCAACGACTGGGGCACAACACAGATTACTGGGGATTCGCCGAAAGCTTTCGCCTTGGGTTGCCCGATGCTAAGCGAGATGCCGTGCTGATGATCGGTGCCGGCGGGGCAGGTAGCGCTGTGTCCGCAGCCCTTCTGGGCAGCGGCGTGGGCCGCATTATGATCAACGACGCGCATGCGGATGCCGCCGCCCGGCTTGTGCAGACCCTGTGCGAACGCTTTGGCAAGGATCGTGCTGTTGTCGTGACCGATCTGGACGCGGCTGCTCAGCAGGTTGATGGTATCGTTAACGCCTCTCCCGTCGGCATGGTCAAACTGCCGGGTCTGCCACTGCCCGAGGCGCTGATCACCCCGCGCCATTGGGTTGCCGATATTGTTTATTTCCCGTTAGAAACCGCTCTACTTTCTACTTCTCGCGCTAAGGGCTGCGCGGTTCTACCGGGTGGCGGCATGGCCTTATTTCAAGCTGTACGCGCGTTCGAATTGTTCACAGGTGAGCCCGCAGACGCTGCGAGGATGCAGGCGACCTTTGATACTTTTTCCAGCGGGGCCCTGACATGAAGACATCCATCGCCACAGTTTGCCTTGCGGGCGATCTGCGAGAAAAACTGGCCGCAATCGCTGCCGCGGGGTTCGACGGGATCGAAATCTTCGAGCAGGATTTCATCGCTTTTGACGGTGGTCCGCTCGAAGTGGGTGCCATGGTGCGCGACCACGGGCTGGAGATCACGCTGTTCCAGCCTTTTCGCGACTTTGAAGGCCTACCAGAGCCTCTGCGTGCCCGCGCCTTTGACCGGATTGAGCGTAAATTTGATTTAATGCAGGAACTTGGGACCGATCTGGTTCTGGTGTGTTCATCGGTCCATCCCGAGGCGTTAGGCGGCATCGACCGGATGGCTGCTGACTTCGCGGAGCTGGGCGAGCGGGCAGCATCCCGCGATCTGCGTGTGGGGTTCGAGGCACTGGCCTGGGGCCGGCACGTTTGGGATCATCGTGACGCATGGGAAGTCGTTCGCCGCGCGGATCATAAGAATGTCGGTCTGATCCTCGACAGCTTTCACACGCTCGCGCGCAAGATCGCGCCTGACACGATCCGGAGCATTCCCGGCGACAAGATCTTCTTCGTCCAGCTGGCCGACGCGCCGCAGATCGAGATGGACCTGCTGTATTGGTCGCGCCACTTCCGCAACATGCCCGGCGAAGGCGATCTTGACGTTCAGGGCTTCATGCGGGCCGTGGCCGCGACGGGTTATGACGGACCGCTGAGCCTTGAGGTGTTCAACGACCAGTTCCGCGGTGGCAGTCCGCGCACGATCGCCGTGGACGGGCACCGGTCGCTGGTGTTCCTGATGGATCAGGTGGCGCGGCACGAGCCGGGGATCAAGCTGACCTCGCTACCGATGCCGGACCGGATCCACAGTGATGGGGTGGCCTTCGTCGAATTCGCGGCAAGCGAAAGTGAAGCCAAGGCCGTTGCCCGGGTGTTACACAGTATGGGATTTAGCCGCGTGGGTCGGCATATTTCCAAGGCGGTGGAGTTGTGGCAACAGGGCGATATCCGCATCGTCATCAATACCGAAGCTGAAGGTTTTGCCCAGTCCGCCCATATCGCCCACGGGCTGAACATCTGCGACGTGGGGCTATCGGTGGACGACGCGGAAGCAACTGTGGCGCGGGCTAAGGCTCTAGGGGCCAGCACCTTTTCGCAGCCTGTCGGACCGGGAGAGCACGACATCCCGGCAATCCGCGGCGTGGGCGGCGGTATTTTGCATTTCATTGACTGCAAAAGCGCGCTGTCCGATCTGTGGCAGACGGAGTTCGTGCCAATTGCTGACGATGCCGCACCGAGCCCGGCGGGCCTTGGCCGGATTGACCATATCGCCCAGACGATGAACTACGAAGAGATGCTGACATGGTCGCTGTTCTATGTGTCCCTGTTCGACGTCGAAAAGCAGCCGGTGGTGGATGTTGTGGACCCGCACGGACTGGTGCGGTCGCAAGCCATCGAGGGGCCTGACGGTGCGTTGCGCCTGACGCTGAACGGGGCGGAAACGCACCGGACCTTTGCCGGGCGATTCATCGCGGACAGCTTTGGGTCGTCGGTGCAGCACGTCGCCTTCGAGACGCACGATATCGTGGCTGCGGCCCATGCGCTGGCGGCAAACGGCTTTGCCGCACTGCAAATCCCCGGCAACTACTATGACGACGTTGCCGCCCGTTTCGGTCTGGGCGCGGATGAGGTCTCAGAACTGCGGGCGCTGAACCTGTTGTATGACCGGGTCGGTGACACCAGCTTTTTACAGCTATATTCCAAGCCCTTCGGCGACGGCATCTTTTTCGAGATCGTCGAGCGCCGGGAGGGCTACACCGGCTATGGCGGCCCCAATGCCCCCTACCGCGTCGCGGCGCAGGCGCGGCTGATGCGGTCGGCGGATATGCCGCGCACCTGAATTTACGGATCATCAAGGAGGAGACAATGATGAAGACGACACGCAGAACCGCCCTCGGGCTTTTAACTGCAAGCGCCGTGGCGCTGACCGCAGGACTGCCCGCATGGGCGCAAGACAAGCCGAAGCTGCGCTTTTCGGCGGTGTTTTCCGAGCAAGACATCCGCGCAGAGATGATGCAGCAGTTTCAGACCGCCGTCAGCGACATCGCTGAAGTCGAGATGTTTTACGGCGGCAACCTGTTCAAGCAAGGGACCGAGATCATCTCGATCCAGCGCGGTAACCTAGAGATGGGTAATGTCGCCCCGCAGGATATTGCCAACCAGATTCCGGCATTCTCGATCCTGACTTCGGCCTACCTGTTCCGTGACGCCGCTCACCTTCAGACCTTCTTCGAGAGCGACGCAGGTGCCGAAATGAAGAAGCTGGCCGAAGATCAGTTGGGCATCCACATCCTTGGGCCAACCTATTTTGGCACACGTCAGGTCGGTCTGCGCATCGACAAAGAGATCAACACCCCCGCGGACATGGACGGCATCAAATTGCGGATGCCCGGGGGCGATTCCTGGCAGTTCCTAGGCGAGGCGCTGGGGGCGAACCCGACCCCGATGGCCTATGCAGAAGTCTATACCGGTTTGCAGACAGGTGCCATCGACGGGCAGGACAATCCCTATCCGAACATCGAGAACATGAAGTTCTATGAAGTAATGACCCAGATTGTGCGCACGTCGCATCTGGTTGGCTACGATCTACTGGTGATCTCGAAGGCAGCCTATGACGCGATGACCGAAGAGCAGCGCACCGCTTTCGACGCAGCCGCAGACGAGGCGATCGCCTGGAGCACAGAACAGCATCTTGCCCGCGAGGAGGAGCTTGGTGCGTTTTTTGAAGAAAAAGGGCTGAAGATCTCAACACCTGACGTCGACGCCTTCCGGGCCAATGCGCAGCAGTTGTATCTTGACTCTGACATTTCGAACGACTGGCCAGCAGGTATGCTTGAACGCATCAATGCGCTGTAAAAGCACGCTGTAAAAACGTTCTGCCATGTCCGGTCAAACAGTACTGGGCATGGCGCACATTAAGACGGGGGAATGCGGGCATGGAACGGCTGAGGACGGTTGGTGGCTGGTTGCACCGGCGCGCTGACGATATTGCATCCATAATGTTGGCGGTGATGTTCATCGCATTTATCTGTCAGGTGGTGTTCCGTTATCTGCTGAACTGGCCCGTCGGTTGGGCATCGGAACTGTCTATCGTCATGTGGTTGTGGGTTGTCTTGTGGGGCGCCGCATTCGTTGTGACAGAGAAGGACGAAATCCGTTTTGACATCCTTTATTCCTCTGTCCGCCCCGGCGTGCGTCGGATCATGGTGATCGTTTCATCATTGGCCCTGTTATTGCTTTATGGGTATTCCCTGCCTGCGACGTGGGATTTTGTCACCTTTATGAAAGTGACGAAAACGTCATACCTCGACATCCGCTATGACCATCTGTTTGCCATCTTCGTGGTGTTCGTCATCGCCGTCCTGATCCGCTACACCTATTTGCTGGTGCAAGCGATCCGGGGTCGTGTTCCGGACACTGCCGTCCACTTGGAAGAAAACTGATGTTCGATCCCTTTACACTTAGCGTCGTATCCATCGTCATGCTGGCCCTGCTGGGATTGCCCATTGGGCACGCGATGATCGCATCGTCCATCCTATATCTGCTGCTGGCAGGGCAGGACATGGGCATCGCGGCAGAGCAGATCCTGAACGGTTTATACACCAGTTACATCTTGCTGGCGGTGCCGCTGTTCATTCTGGCGGCAGAGCTTATGAACTCCGGTTCCATGACGCTGCGGCTGCTGGCTTTCTGCAACGCCTTTGTCGGGCGGTTCCGAGGTGGGCTGGCGCTGGTCAACGTCGTGCAATCAGTGATCTTTGCCGGCATGTCTGGTTCCGCCATCGCTGATGCCGCAGGCACCGGCAAGATGATGCAGAAAATGATGACCGAAGGCGGCAAATACCCGCCCGCCTTTGCGGCCGCCCTGACTGCCAGTTCCGCTGTCATCGGACCGATCATTCCGCCGTCGATTCCGGTCGTCGTTTATGCGCTGGTTTCAGACGCCTCTATAGGGTTTTTGTTCCTTGCCGGTGTGGTGCCTGGCTTGCTGATGGGGCTGGCACAGGCCGGCATCATTGTTGGCACGGCGCGCAGGCGGAATTTCCCGGTCGAGCCGCCAGTGCCGCTGCGCGATCTGCCTGGCGTTACGTTCCGCGCCTTGCCCGCGCTGATGATGCCGGTTGTCCTGCTGGGCGGCATCTATGGCGGTGCAACCACGCCGACCGAGGCTGCCGCGGTTGCGGCCCTTTACGCACTGCTGGTGTCGGCTTTTCTGTATCGCAGCGTGACGTTTGCATCGCTGCGGAAATCTTTGTCGGGGTCCGCCCGCACCACCGCCTCTATCGGTATGCTGATCGCGGGCGCGCTGGTTTTCAACTACGTTGTTACGGTCGAAAATATACCCGCCAGCCTCAGCACCTTCCTCGCAGGGTTCAACATGACTCCCGTGCAGTTTTTGTTGATGGTCAACGTGATCTTGCTGACCCTTGGCTGCTTGCTTGAAGGTACGACCATCCTACTAGTGGTTGTGCCGGTGTTCATCCCGACGGCCAATGCGCTGGGGATCGACCTTGTGCATTTTGGGATCGTCTGCGTCGTCAACATCATGCTGGGCCTGATTACGCCGCCCTACGGGTTGTTGCTGTTCGTGATGACGACGATTTCGGGCCAGCCATTGGGTCGCATCGTGCGCGAGGTGATGCCATTCCTGTTGGTGCTGATCGCGGCGCTTGCGCTGATTACACTGGTGCCGGGCATATCGCTTTGGCTGCCGCGCCTCTTTGGTTACACGGGATGACCGCTATGAAACCGATCTATGTCCTGAACGGACCGAACCTGAACCGCCTCGGCCAACGCGAGCCCGAGATATACGGCCATACGACACTGGCCGAGGTCGAGGCGATCTGCCGCGCGGCCGCGGGCGACTGGCCCCTGGAATTCCGGCAAAGCAATTCGGAATCAGAGTTGATCGACTGGATTCACGAGGCGACGGACAATGGTGCGGGGATCATCATTAACCCGGCCGCCTTCACCTTCTATTCGATGGCGATCATGGATGCGCTCAAGATGTTTCCCGGCCCGCTGATCGAGTTTCATATCTCTAATATTCACAAGCGGGAAGAAATGTACCACCACTCGCTCGTTTCTGGCGTCGCTACCGCCGTCATGGCCGGACTGGGTGCACAAGGCTATCGCGTAGCGGTGCAGGAACTGATCCGGTTAATTGAGACCAAAACGTAGAGCTGTCGTTGCGACAGGCATGAGGAAACCCCCGCGAGGTGTCGACGTCGCGGGGGGCATTTTAATGAAGGCAATCAGCTGCGTTCCAGCGCGATGGCGATGCCTTGCCCCACGCCGATACACATCGTCGCAAGGGCACGCTTGCCACCATTGAGTGCAAGCTCCAGCGCCGCTGTGCCGGTAATCCGGGCACCTGACATGCCCAGCGGATGACCCAGCGCAATCGCGCCGCCATTGGGGTTCACGCGAAGGTCGTCGTCGGCGATGCCAAGGCCGCGCAGCACGGCGAGGCCCTGGGACGCGAAGGCTTCGTTTAGTTCGAACACGTCAAAGTCGGCCTCGGTTAGTCCAAGGCGAGCCATCAACTTCTGCGACGCAGGCAATGGGCCCATGCCCATGATGCGCGGCGGCACGCCCGCAGTTGCACCCCCCATAATGCGGGCGATTGGGGTTAGGCCGTGCTGTTTGACGGCATCGGCAGAGGCGATCAGCAGCGCCGCCGCCCCGTCGTTCACGCCGCTGGCGTTACCAGCGGTGACTGTACCATCCTTGCGGAAGGGAGTCGGCAGCTTGGCCAGTTGTTCGGCAGTCGTCGTGGGGCGCGGGTGTTCGTCGGTGTCCACGACGATGGGATCGCCCTTGCGCTGCGGGATGCTGACCGGCGTGATTTCACGGGCCAGACGCCCGCTTTCAATCGCCGCACCCGCCTTGGCTTGCGAGCGCGCGGCAAAGGCGTCCTGATCGGCGCGGCTGATGCTGTAGTCTT
>TARA_R100001369_G_scaffold85719_2_pt1 | contig 16150 bp, 12 predicted proteins | sample TARA_R100001369 | Tara Oceans TARA_R100001369 (sample SAMEA2621528) | marine metagenome | biome: marine biome (ENVO:00000447); feature: surface water layer (ENVO:00002042); material: "saline water (ENVO:00002010), including plankton (ENVO:xxxxxxxx)" | depth 5 m | reverse complement strand
TTCCAAGGCACCTTTTAAGGTAATTCCGCTTTTTTCATAATCAATATCAATTCCATTGACCTTAACCCTTTCAAATTGCCATTTCTGTATTTTAGCACCGTCTTCTAATTTTCCCATTACCTGCATACTAGTAGTGGCATGGGATCCTTCACCGTCCAAATTTATTTTTAGGTCGAAAGAAAGTCCAACTTGATTGCTGGGTGTAACCAATTCCAACTTTTCCACGGAAGCCGGGAAATTCATCAGCTTCATTTCACCCTCAAATCCAAAGCTTTTGGCACTGATGGGTTTTTTGCCCGGTTCTGTTTCCAACTTTAATCCCTCGAAAACAATACCTGGAAAATTAAATCCTTTACCACTATTTGTGGCCATTTCTTCGGAGGGCGACTCCTCTCCTTCTTTCTGGCCAATTTTGCCAACTATGGACAGTTGTCCAGAGAGATTGGCAGAAGGATATACATTGCCGTCTGTTATATCTATGGCGACACTGGAATTTTTCTCCAATTGCATTTCACCTAGAAAAACGGGAGTTTTGTAATGGCTGTTCAGCCCAACTGCCAGACCGTAGCCGTCTTGTTGTATATAACCCGTATAGTCCATGGGTTTCTCAAAAATAGGCACGGCAATATCTCCCGCTATGGATCCGCCGGTCAGGGAATTTCTTGAGAGAGAAAGACTCACATCGGCAATAGTAAAGGCCCATTTACCAGCAGAACCTTCCCCAGTTTTCAAAACATTTTCGGCAAAAAAGGAACCAGATACGCCTTGGCTATCCAGAATTAGATTCTCTGCCCCAAATTCTACCCTTTTGGTGGATGTTTTGGTATTTTCAATTCCCTTGGGTAACATAATACTTAGTTCTTTGGCATAGAACCCGCGCCAAAGGTTTCGTTCCCCATGTACCAACACCTCGTTGTAATCTTTTGGGAACTTTATCCCTGTCGCGTTGCGACTGTCACTTAGGTCCAATACGGCGCTTTTAATATTGAACCCCCAACCTTTTAATCCCCTAACTTCAAATTGGGGAAGTGACACATCTACAAATAGGTCGTTCCACCCATTGGCTTTAACGCTAAAGGATGCGCCTACATAGCACTTGTTGTTTACAACATCAGAATCCTTAAGGTATTTATTGTCCGTGCTCTCACCACATACATAATTTCCGCCACTGGTAATGGGAAGAAGAATGTTTCTGGAAATCCGTAGGTCGGCTTCCAAACCAATGGACTTTAACCCGGCACAGTCGAACTCCACGAACGATTGATCCCCAAAGGCACCATTTTTTAAGTCTACACCACCTTTGAGAGTAAGCAACCAGTTGTCCCCATTCATGGGGATAGCCTGATCTCCTAACAAGACCAATTTCATATCTCCCAAAAGCGCGCCGTCATGGGAAAGTTTTATGCCTTCGCCGCCAAAATAGATCTCCCTACTAGGTTCCCCATTGGGTCCTTTAACTGGAATGACCATTTTTGCCCAGGCCTTGAATTCAGCATATTGTGGTGTAAATTTTACTTGGGTTATCGCTAGTTCTACGCGGTTGCCGGAGGTCGAGTCTTTTTTGCTTAGTCCAACCGGGAGCTCCAATAATTCCTTGCCCGTAATAATATCGACAAAGTTGCCCAATTCCTTAACCGCCTCAAAAGCTCTTATGGCCTGGGCCACAAGGGTGTCCGCTTTGGGATTTCTGGAAAAATTAGTGGAAATATATTCTAAGGTAAACTCAGGTTTCAGGTTGGCAAAGGAAACATTGAAATTTTCTTTTTGTGCTAGTTTTTGATCTAGTGAGGGGAAGGAACGGAAGGTTTTTTCTGCTTCTGTTATTGCTATTGAACTATTGTGCCTTCGGCTACGCTCAGGCACCGTTGGTATAGGGAAAACTGATTTTTCACCAGCGTTACCCATTCTTGCCATGGCCATCTGCTGTAAATTGGCCAGATGTTTTGGGTCTACTTTAAGTATTTCAGTGGTGTCGTTTGCTTTTGGATTTAGGGTATCTTTGGAGATGGTAAATATGGTTTTAGAAAGACACACCCTGGCTTCGCCACCCTTCTCAAGAGGGTAGTGTACTGAACTCGCCCAAAGCAGGTTACAAAAAAGGAATAGGATGATATGTATGTAGTTTTTATTCATAATCTTTGGTTATGATTAGTTGCTTTAACTGGGCTAACTTTATAATACTACCTAATACTTTACATTTTTTTAACCTAACTGCTCCTCAAAGTCTCCCGACTTTGAGGAAGGATGTTTAAGGTTTATGACTATATTGAATTTTCGAAATCTATTCATATTTTAAAAATGGTGATGTTCGTAGAACATCTATAACAGGATTTGTGGCTAGCTCAATATTCTCCAAAATTCCTTTGCCATCAATGTAGTTTGTGGCACTGGAATAAAGGTATTCTGATGCTTTTTTCACTATGCCTGCCCGTACTGGGTTAAGATGTATATAATCCAATTTTGACCAAAGAAACTTCTCTGTATATATTTCCTCTGCATGATTGCCATAGCGCCAAAATTGATAGTTCTTGTTCCTGGCATGAGTTTTGGTCGCATTCTTGAAACGTTCAAGCATCCATTCTTTTCTACTTTCCGGCTCCTCCATAATTTTTTCAAGTATAGTTCTGGCAGTAAATTTTTTAAAGTCCCGAATCAGGTCCGATAATTTTCCATTTTTTGATTGCACAATCAGATGGACGTGGTTACTCATGATTACGTATCCATATAGTAACATATGCTTGTTATTGATACAATAGTCAAGAGAATTAATGACTACATCCCTATACTCCTTTCGAGTAAAGGCATCAATCCAATCTACCACTGTTATAGTTATAAAATGTGCCTTATCTTGATCTCGAATGATGTAGCCTTCTTTCATTTGGTTTTTTTCTTTATACAGTCTTGATTAATTCGCTCTCCTTGTTATTTTATTATCTTCTGCCATTTCTTAATAATTCGTAGTGCTCAAAGTCGGGAGACTTTGCGCAGCTGGTTTTGAAATTTGTGTTTTTTGCTCATTATATTTTTTGGTCATTTTATTTCTTACTGTTGACGGCACGAGCCTGCCTAGCCGTCAGGCAGGCGTGACGCTCGCGCTAGCGGGGGGTAACACCCGCTGCGCTAAATAGTATTATTCTCTACCCGAAAAACCTTCTTTTATCTCCAAAATGATACGTTTAAATATTAAGTACATAATATAACCACCAACATAAAAAAACAGCATGCCAAGAAAATATTTACTATTGGGTATTGCATCTTCAATTTTAAGAAAAACCCCGTCCAAAAGCCTACCTCGATAATGCCTTCCGGTTTTATTTAAGATACTCTCACCTAATTCAAAAAAGAGATAATGTGAGAGTATTAAGAAAAGTACGGAGATTAATATTCCATAAATTCTTTTAAAAACTATTTTAAGGATTTCCATAATTTTCCCAATCATATAACCCACTTATGTAATTATTTATAACCTTCCCAATCAAAAGGTAAATCTATCCAGCTTTGCCCTTTTATTATGTCTTTCACTTTTCCAAGATTTTGTTGCTCTATGACGTCAATAACTGCCCGGATCTTATCAACAAGATCTTCCTTGGTTTTTACATTAATCACCCATTTGATTTCATTATTGTTCAAGTCCTCATTGCCTGCGAAATACCGTTCTAAACTAAAATTAACTGGTTCAGGATGCATTAATTTATTGAACCAAATCACTAATTTTTGATACTTATAGTAATCCTCAATTCTTATGAAAAGCCATCGGTCATATAATTTGGACTCAAAAACGAGATCATAATTGGTCTTAATAATAGGACTTCTTACTGTCATCTCATCACTCCTTTTTACCTCATAGGTATCAAAGAGTTCATAGTTCTTAATTGTGCCTTCCATCAAACTAAGAACTGTTTTATTATTTATTTTTTTAAGTGACATTAATTAAAAATTATATTTTTTTCCATGGCATAAAAAACGCTAAAGCCAAGATTATTAAAATCTCCCATATTTAAAACTGTATAGCCCTCATCAACTAGTTTCTGGGCCCAATCTTTGTTTAAATGATACATTTTTAATTGGATTAACTCTAGGTTACTTAACCTTTTGGTCCAATTATCAGTTTTTCTTGCAAATTCAGCCAAGGCCGTATCGAAATTGACCTTCCAATCTCCAGATAAGGATGAACTATCGAAAATTTCAACATTTAAATTCCTATTATTAAATAATTCTTCATAAATGTTTCTAAGGCCATTCGTTGTCTCGTTTCCCATTGATCTCCCAATAAGGGCATACTTTCCATTAGTCCCTTGTCTAATATTTTTAATCGCTATATCTGATATTATGTCTCCTATTTGAAATGTTATGATTCCATTAATTTGCAATTTGTTCTGTTTTACAGAACCATTGGTATTTAAAGAATGCACCTCAATATCGGCGATGGTAATATCGATATTTGTCTTACCAAAAGCATCTTGAGCATTATTTCCAATCAACTGAATACGAGATAGGTTGTTTGAGTTAAGCATCTGGAAAGCCTCTTTCCTGTTATTCGTACAATAATCTAAAAAGCTATTAAGGTTTAAATCGTTGACCACCTTATTTAGTGGAAACACTATTTTATAAGTGCCGTCGGAAAGCTCTTGTAAAATGGCTCTAATTTGAACTTTATCACCTTTTTTGGAATAAAAATCCAAGATAACATTAGCTCCAATTTTATTTGTTTCAATCGCCAACTCTGCAATGACATTTTTGCTGTGATCAATATGAGCGATCACTGTAGTTCCTGACATTGCTATAACTTCCTTTCCTTCAGTTGATTCGGCTTGACTTTTTGCCTGAGGATGCAATTTTTCACCTTTTATAAAGGCATTGAGTTTTGTAGTTTTAGGAATATTAAATTCGGTGAAAAATTCGTCTAAATTTTTTCTAAAAACATTGGCCTGGTCCTCTCCAATGTCATTTAAAAGTTTTCTCATCCCGTTAATTAAAATACTTGGATCATCTTTAGCCGCTTTTATAATAGTCGTAGCAAATGAAGATGTCTGGTCCAATGCCTTATTTAAAATAAGACCTACAATGGCACTTCGCACGCAATCATAAGCATTAAATTGAATTCGTAATTTATCGTTATCAGTATCCAAAAATCCGCCTTCCAAACAATCTAAGAAAACCTCTTGTTTATAACTTAAAGTGTTTAATGACTTGGCTGCTGAGGATAATAGTGACAGCTTACTTATTTTATCAAGCGATTTATCAAAATTAAATTGCGTCTCATCGTTAAAGTAGTAGTTAGTAACTAGTTGAAGTGCAGCATCAAAAGCGACTGCCTTTAGAGCATCCTTACCTTTCTCTTTTATAAATTGTATGGTCACTTGGGCTCCATACTCCGCAATAACCTGGCGTAAGAAATAGGCGGGCAATAAATCTTGTGTGTATTGTGCAGACCAATAGGCAATGAAATAAAATGCTGAGTCCGTTCCAAAAATGGCAACATATTGGTCATAGCCATCATTCTGACTAATAGCTTGAGCATTCCCATCATTTTCACTGTTTCTAATTTGGCTTGCAATTCCAGGCACTATATTTCCGGCAAATAAATAGTCGTTTCTGACGATCAAATCGGAATAGGAATATTCATATTTCCCCCCTGTCACATAATCTATTGAATTTTTATTATAATACCCTTCAACAATATCCTTTCTTAGATCTACGGTTGAAAAAATGATTTCTACGTCCCTAGCAAAATTGGTGTCATATTTAAAATGTGATGTGAACTGAGTCTTATTGTATATTTCATTGTCTTTGAAATATGTTCTATAATAAGACATTCCTATATAATCTTTTAATTCCTCGCTATATAGTCTGTACTCTTTATTTTCTGTTTTGGAATCAAGATAATCTCTTAATTCTTGCAGTTTAGCTTTTCTCTCAGAATCATTTTCTATACCATCTTGTTTAATCAAATAAAGGTATAAATTGGTCCCCAGGCCTCCAGCCACCATATTTTCAGATTCACCACATACCGACCCTGTACAGTTTGCTTCTTCAGCGATATCATAAGGAACTATAGTTTCCTTTTTAATCTCTATTATACTGGAAAAGGCTTTTGTACTATTCCATCTAAATTCGCATTGACAATCAACAGCAGAGCTACCAACAATTTGACTGGCCAAGGTAAAGACCCTATCACCTGGATTGGCTATCTTATAATCCTTAAATTCTTTGTTAAATAGGGCATCTTTTACTTCCCGGGTATAGTTGAAGGAAGATATAATATTTGGAGTAGGTGCAATGGATGCATTTTCAAGCACTTGCTTGGAGTAATACCCCTTCAAATTTCCGGCTATGCTCGCTGCATAATAAACTTCACCGCCGAGATTAAATTTTTCAACACCTCCATGTTCTTCAATCCACAATTTAGTTACCGAAGGTATATTAATTGGAACACCCGAAATAGTTGGAAAGAATACGTCTTCACCCAAGGAAAATTCAGTCGTTAACCCGTTGAACTTGATTTTAAAAATATTATCTTTTGCCCTATTGGATTCGACTAAATAATTAGGAACGTTTATCGCTTGATCGGGCGCAGTTGAGTTTCGAGAGACAATTTCATTTAGGGAATCATTTTCTTTTTGGAGATTATCAATGGCCGATAGGTTCTCTACAGTAGGCTCTTCGGCCAATTGTTCAATTATTTCTTGGTTGCTATTAATTATATTTTCTACATCTTCGATTTCGTTTTCTTCAATGAGACCATCCGAATAAATTGTTTCAAGTTGGTCTTGATTATTAAAGAAGTTGTCGATTGCATCTATAAAACCACCAACGGCATCAATAAAATTCCCAACTTGATCCACCACCTCGTCCACATCCAGAATACTCGCTAAGTTGGGGTCATAGACCGTAACCACGGTGCCCTCGGACATTTGCTTATCGGTATTGATGAGCACATTGGTGAATTCAACACCTACCTTAATGCTGTTGAGATAGGGAATAGTCACATACCCCTTGCCAGTAAACCTGCCGTTGCTACCACTTATCTCCAAAACATGTATTGGAAAATCACCGGCGACAAAACTTTCACCTGTACTTAATTTAGGAAGAGGTTCTTTATTCGTCAGGCTAAAATTGGGGGTTATGCCACATTGGTAAACACTGACTTCATTATCGGCTAAAAAGGTGGTGAACTGCTTGGTCACACTCCATTCGCTACCTGTAACCACACATTTTTTCTGCAATTGGTATTCGTAGGTAGTACCGGCCTTTAAATCCCACAGTGTGGATTGGTTGGTAGTGGTTTTATTCAAGAACCACTCGTTCGTATTGCCTTTCTGTCTATAACGTATAGTATATTCTGGAACATCCGTAGAAAAATCGTCCCAAAAAATATTGGCATTGGTGCTGCCTTTTACTTCATGGCCTATTCCTATGGGCAAATCGCATGACCCAGCATAGCTAAAGGAGAATATTTCGCTATAACCCTGGTTTTTAAATAGTCCAATTTCTTCGGCACCCTGTTTGGCTTTTGCTTGTATCCGCCAAGCATAGTTTTTGCCAGATAGCAAAAGAGGGTCGGACGGACCATATACATAAGTGGTGGAGGTAGTGGTCGTCTGAAATACGGGTGGGGAACTTAAAAAGGCGGCTTGAGGGTCTATTTGGGTGTCCCAAATCTCTACCAAGCTTAGCTCATATTCCACATTGCTAACGTTAATACTTCTGGGTGTCCATTGAAATACAATGTTCTGCGGATTGTTCTCAGCAACTAGGGTCTTGTTCCTTGGGGATATTAAAAAGGGAGGTTCGTTCTGGAAGACCACACTTATAGCACAGCTTTTTTGGGAAAGGCGGTTGCCGGTAAGAACATCATACACCTCATAACAAAACTGATAGGCTCCTTCGGGAATAGCTTGTCCATAGACAATGGGTGAAATACCCGTAATATTTTCAAAGCGAAAATATGGAGCCAATTCTGCGTTGGTCAATACCAAGGGAACACCGCCTTCTAAAAACAAGGGACTTGAGCCAACTACTACATCATTGCTCTGGAACGAAATTCCATTTCCTTGAAAATAGGCCTTTAGCCGTATTTCACGATTGTTGATTTCTAAATCGTTCAGTATAATTTGAAGCCGTAACGGGCTGTTTGTGGTACTGGCATCGGCATATTGCGAAAAGTATATGGGTGGTGGTGGGGTAACCTGGGGAATTAATTGTATAGGAAAGGATTGGGCACTAGCAAGTAAACAGTTAGCTGTTAGCAGAAGCCACAAAAAAACCCTCCCAAATCTACTACATCTTATAGTTGAAACTTTAAAAGAGTCAAAGAAGTTATTATTGGCAAAAGAAATATGTAATGAATGCCATATGTTCGTACACCACCTTTTAAAGGAAAAATTCCCTTTAAAAACGGAAAAAATAAAAACATACAGTCGTAATAGTTTTGCCATACAATATTAATATCCGGTTGGATAATAAATTTCTGGCCTTTAGGGGGGTAGGGGCCTTAGTTTTTGTTAATATAATTCAATTCAAAATCATCAGGCTTTACAAGGCCCAAGGATTTTTTGTAATAAAAATCAATAATCTCGTTTTCTAAATAATCTCCCAATTCATCCACATCTTGGCTTTGATCAAATATCTCGAATGATTTTACTGATGCCAGTTGTTTAAAATCTTTTAGATATCCAGCTGGTTCCAGAACAACATCAATAGAATTAAATTCCATGAAAATTCCCTGCATCCAGCGGTGGCCAACTAATTTTTGTAAGCGCTCTTCCCGTTCTGCCAAAAGGGCCTTAAAGGTCAATTTTTCTTCCTCGGGGGCCTCTATTGCTCTATCTTTTTTGTTCAACGGGTGTTCGTCCACTTTCACCTTGGTTTCTACAAAGCTATTTTCCAAGGTGAGGTCTATTTTACGCATATCAAACTTAATTTTTTGTATAACAGCAAATAAGGCGTCATTATAGGTGGCCAAGAAATCTTCAAAAGAATAGAGTTCTTTTAAAAAGGTGATAGCATTTTCTTTATAGGGCTGTTCTTGTTTTTGATCTTTCACCAAAGCCAATAAAAGCGTTAGCTCATTTTTTTTGAATTGTGGTATATCCGCAAATTGAGAACTTTGAAAAACTGTAGTAAGTTGTCGGTTCAGCTCTGGAATAGTACCACTATAAGTGACATTTCTGTAGCGGAAACTTAAGATGTTTTCGCTGATACCAAGTGGGTTGACCCGAGGGGCACGCTCTCCAGGCTTCAAATTCAGTTTGAAGTTATCAAAGGCATAACTATAACCAAAAGTTACGGTTAGGTCGCGTCCCGTATTTAAAGTGGAATTGCGAAAAAGCGCCAAGAAATTTAGGCTAAGGTTATGTTTTTTCAATAGGGCATAATTACTGCCCAATCTAAAATTGTATATATTATTTTGTTGCTGGCCATTGGCATAGGAAGTGTTGTATGAGGTAGAAAGATGGGTGCGGAGTTGTTTTTCAAAGAATTGTTTTCCTATCGCCAATGTTGGGCCCACGGTTAGGCTATTGTCTGTTTCACCAATTGTATTGAAGGAGGTGTTAGCAGCTAAGGTAACAGTCAGGTTTTGTTTGGGGTAACCAAGAGTATACCCTGCCATACCGTTATAAAAGGCATTATTGCCTCCCTCTATGTTTTCACCCTCTTGTTGGTTATTAGAATTTTGGTACACCAAATTCAGGTTGGTGCTATGCTGTTTGTTCTCCGTCTTTTTTAGAATATAATTTATACCGAGATTGGCATTTTGCGATATCTGTCTGTAATTTAGGGTGTCTATATTATCGAATTCCCCAACTTGGTTGATATAGTCGAATTGGTCTCGAATATTGGTGTAGGATTGAAAGTTGGAGTATCCCGCATTGATACCCAAACGTTCCGATGCCATATAATTAAGATTTATGGCACTTACAATACGCTGTTGGTCCGATGTCTTGGCATTATCCAGATTGTCTTGTTGTATTCCTGCATTTACACTGAGGTTTACCTTGTTATTAAAGAGGGTCTGACTTGCATTAAGGGTAATGTTCTCCAAATCATTATTAAAGTAGTAAGCGCCCAGCGTCTTATATTCCGGGTCTATACGTTCGTAACCAGCGCCCACAGTACCGTTACCGGCAGGATAGGAAAAAGAAGCATTTAAGGCGTTGTAATAATTTGTACTTATATTTTCATTGAGCATAAAAGAGAGCAGACCGTTGGAGGCAGGAGCATCAGTTAGCCTAGCATCTTCGGTGACCCCAGAAATGGCATACTCAATTCTTATTTGGGCCTTGTCCAATAATCGGAATTCCGATTCAAACGAAAGAACTGCATTGTCTTTAGGTGAAAGTCCCAGTTCTACAGGGAAAGGATTTTCCAAGGAATTTTCATCATCGGACGCCTTAAAAAGGATAATTCCCAATTTCATAAAATCGAAATCATAGGCCGTTTTTATTCCGTAACCTATGCGCTTATAAGCTGTAAGCGCTCTCGGTTCTTCAGGATTGTACTCCGTTGCTTTCAGGAAGCGACCGTACATGGCACTGATCTGGAATTTCCCTTCGGGATTTAAATCGAAACCACCTCCGCTAAACTGGTGTCCGCTGAGGGTGTAAGGGGAGAAGGTCATACTAACATCCCCAATATGTGCGGTAGCCCATTTATAGGAAGGATGAAGACTTAATCGATTGAATTTAAAAGGATTTGGGAAATCAAAATTTTGATTGGAGTAGGTGAACGAAAGTGGTATATTATAAAGTCCGGCTATATTGAAATTGAGATTACCCGTTAAATAATAGGTTAAATCCTGTCGGTTGGCGGTCCCGTCATAGTAGACAGCATTTGCGGCAATCCCTCCATTGTACCGCACCCATTTTTCTTTGCCCAATTGGTCAAAATTGATACTCTGGGAAAAACCAAACGTACAGCACATAACCAAGGGGCATATAAGTTTGAACAATGGCGTGTTCTTAGAGTTTTAAAAATAAGTTAAAATTTTAATTTTAACATAATTTTTTCGATGAACTACCTCATGTTATTTGTAGGACTCTCATTTTTTATTTATAAGATTATTCTTGTTAGAGGTGTAATAGAGGGTAGTTCGATAAATTTTAATTGTGAAAATAGGTATTAGTTTTTAATTGTCAATTAATGAAATGAGGGGGATTATGATTGAAGCATGTAGAAGGGAATCGTAATACCATTATTTTCCTAATCTTACACCGTGCCAATGACTGTTGACGGCACGAGCCTGCCTAGCCGTCAAGCAGGCGCGACGCTCGCGCTAGCTGGGGGAACCATCTTCCGCATAGTTTCTTACCCTACCGTACTTCCATCATAAAGGGTCGGAAACAAATCCTTATTCCAAGGGATTGTTGTGGATATAATCTATTTTTTTAATATTTCAGATTCTTTATTTTCAGATTTAAAACCTCTGAAAACGTATTTAAACCCTTCAATTTTTGCAGCTATTGAATCGGTGATCTCTAGTGTATCACCAGTTTTTTGATAATGTTCTATATGAAGTTTTGCCGTACCAACAACAAGCCATATGCCTAATAAACCAATGACACTGAAAACTAAGGTTAGTAAAAAATATAAAGCCCTTTCTACTAATGATATTTTTTTGCCCTTTAAAAAATGGTCGTTGATTTTAATTTTCTCAATACTTTTATTTTGATAGGTAACCTCTACCGTACTATACTTTTCAAGTTGGTCATTACCAAAAGATAACGGTATTATTTTTCTTATGTTGTCTTCTTTTAAAACACCCAATTGGTACAGAAATACTTCTATTTTTTCATGTTCTTGATCAGGTATATAAAAAGTCTTTTTATATGTTGTTGTACTATCGAACCTAATTAACAATTTTAGATATCGTTTATCAAACGAATTACCATTTGGTAATTAGGTAATACTGAACTCTTGTAATGGCTTTAATGGAATAAACACATCTTGTTTTTGAGCTTTACTATAAAATTCTGGCACAAGAAGGAAAAGTATGCCGAGAGTAACGCTTATCATGAAACCAAATGATACTATGTAGTTTAAAGTTTTCACTTTTTTGTAAACTGTGTTTTTTTAAGTATTAATTATTTTCTGCTCATTGTTTATTCTTCCTCTTATTTCTGTTACTCATGCCCGGCTTGCTCAGAACGGCACCAGCCTGCCTTCCGCTGGCAGGCGTGACACTCGCACTTGCGAGGTTTTGTCATAGGTGGCTTTTTCTCCTGATAAAAATATTAAATGTAAAAAAATAGATATTTTAGTTGTTTTTAAATGTATTTATTCTTGAATCAATTTTTGAACTTCTGAGATAAAAGAATAAATTTTCTCTTTTTTCTCGTTTAAATATCCATTAGCTTCAAGAAACCTATCGTCAATCGATAAAATTTCTAGGTTTGTAGGCTTAAAGTTTGGTTTTTTTAATTGATTCAAGTCATTAATTAGGGTGTAATAGATTATATCATTTAATAGAAATTTTTCTTGAATGTGATTTATTTTTTCAGTTTTACTTTTTGAGCTTAAACTTGATGAGTAGAGGTCCAATTTCCATTCAGGTAAACTTTCTAACTTTTCTATTGATTCAGTCAGTAATTCACTTAGATATTTTTCATATAACTTTTTTAATTTATCCATTATGCAGAAGTTATTCTTTTAGTTATTGAGGATATATTTTAATGATTATGACCATAACTGATATTTACTTTTTCTTCTCCCTAAGCTCGCGCTAGCTATTATATTTTTGGTAACTATGTTTTATATTTTGAAAAAGGGTCTTTTATCTCTTTGTACCATCTGTTTGGGTCTTTTATTATAATATATAGTGATCCGCCTATCAGAAATACTCCGATTGCGGTGAACAACAATCCAAGCAACAAATGGTTATAATGAAATATTATTGTATGCCCATTAATCTTTAAACCGGTTATCTTTTCTTCACCGTCATTATAGTAGAACTGCAATTCAGGGGATTCATTTTTTATCCTTACCAAGGCTTGCTTTAAATTTTCTGCGTTTAACACTCTTTTTCTGATTCCCGGAGCGCCATAATTATCCAAAAAATTTAGCCACGCATCGTAATCGAGTCTATCATTTACTGTTTTATCATTGGTCTTGATTTCTAGCTCAAATTGGGGGCTGGAAATGTTCGATTCAATTTTTATTGTTTTTAAATCATATTCATTTCCCTTATAATAACGTTCATTTGTACTGAAGTAAAGGCTTATGTTCATAATACCAGCTAACAAGGGTATAAGACCCATGACCAGATAAATAGGAACACGACCTGCCCAATATTTTGGGAATAAGGATTTGTTTACTTTTTTTTCATCCATTTAATTACAATATATCTATACCTTCCTCTGGAATCAAAGGGTCGGGTAAAGGTTTGTCTATATTATAATACACTCTGCAGGGTACACTTATCTCTCCGTTTTTGTACAATGTTCCCTTAATTGCATTACCACTCAATAATATTTGGCCTTTAAATAAAATCTCCGATTCTCCGTCATAAAAAAAATTCCATTTCATTTCAATTTCGTTGCTTTCTGAAATTTTATATTCGCCAACTGATATTGGACTATTATCATTATTGAACCTATTTTCAATTCCATTTCTTATTATTTTATTCTTTATAAGTGGAAACTCGTTTTCATTCAATTCTTTTTTACTTTTAAGTGAACGAAATACCTTGTTGTCCTTTAAATAAAAATAGATATAGGCCTCATAATTATTTTTACCATTTTGAACATCATTTTGGATAAATGATTTTATGGATTTAAAGTTTCTATATATTTTGTTTTCAATTTTCATATTTAGTACTTCCATTTTGTGATCCAATCCATTTTACTTAAATCCACCTCATCAAGATTCAACATTGTGCCATCTTTAAATTTAACAGTTGTTATACCTCTGTCTCTTAAATATTTAATCTCCTTGGTAAATCCGCTTGGTTCATTTAAACCATTGGGATATTCGTTGCCAGGTAAGATGCTCGCGCTAGCGGAGGTAAAGGATAAGATGTATATAGTTTTTTCATAATTAGTAATTCCAATCAATTATTTTTTCTTCCAAGTGCAAAAAACATCCAACCAACAAAAAGGACAATTCCGAGTATAACATTAAGATAATTCTCATTATCAATTCCTCGAATTATATTATATCCAGCCAAAACCGTAAGCAAAAGAGCACTTTTCCACGTTCCAAAAAAACCATGTTTAGATTTTTTATCGGATTTAGCTTCTGGAACATCCTCATGGACAAAATATTTACACTCCTTTTCAAAAACTGGTGGAGCCGAGGTTAAATCACAAATGATGTTTTTGTCATAGTCCAAGGCTTTATTCTTACACTGATTACAATATTTTAATCGTTCCTTTAAGTTCATTTTGTATTGTAACTATTTTTTCACCTCAAGCCTTTATTTACGTCAATGTATTGTAAATTTTGACTTACAACTTACTTACAGGCCAATAGACATGTTTAACTCATATATTTATAACCTAACATTCTTCACATTTATTTGCTGTATTCTGTTCTGTGTAAATTGTAAGTAAGCGTTAAAAACCTATACGAGCAGGGGGGGTGGTAATTTCCCAAATGCCGTGTATATAAATTATATTTTCCTCAAAATCCCTACTTCCTTTCTTTGCAAAAATTATGAGATAGTAGTTCTGATTTGTTCTTTTTATCGCACCATAGCTAGAAATACCGAATGAATCAGATATATTAGGGATTTTTGCGATAAGGGTGGTTTTGGATAATGGGTGTTGAGTTATTTGTAAAGAGAATTCATCACAAAATGTTTTTAATTCCTTTTCATCAAGAAGTGTACTTTCAATCAGTTTAAATTGTTTTATTTCACTTTTATCATAGTGTATTAAGTCAATATATATTGGCTTCTTATTCATTTGAAAACAGATTTTTTGCTTCTTCGACCTATTTGGAAATATGATTTCTTGACCAATTGATAGATCGGACTCTTGAAAAGAATCATCCCCTACAACAAAAAAGTTCTCTATTTTTTTTAGTTTTTTCATAATTAGGGTATAACTGTGATTCTTTTCTCCCGCCAAGGAATAAAAGACTCAAATACTGAGCACCTTAATCAGTATGCACTTTCACATCTTGAAACATAAACGGATTTCTGCTAATTAATAGGTCCTTGCCACTTGCGGTGGTTACATTCTTAAGGATTATTTCATTGCTTCTGATATATGGAAATTTCTCCTGATAAGTGTCGTCCGTCATTTCTTCATTAAAGTTTTTAAAAATAGCTGGCCCTTCATAGTCTTCCTGATGATTGCTGTCATCTATGCGTAGGTTTTCTATGGTAATCCTTTCCGGCATATAACAGGTATAGCCAAAATTATGCTGCCCGGAGTAGGAACCTCCTATAATGTTGGCTTCGCTGGACTTGCCCCCTTCGGGTACAAAAACGCAGTTGCGGATTACTATCTCTCCCTGCCATGTACTTCCATAATCCTCGCGCAAATTAATTAGGGTTTTACCTCGGATAGTACTGTTCTCTACGGTCAATAGGCCGCTACCTATGGCATTGATTCCCATATGGCCAAGGGTGGAATTTAGGATCGTGGCATTGGCAACCCCCTTATGGGCATCGAAGCGGGAAAAGGTACAATGGTCATAGACAAGATTCTTGGAGTAATTGGAACTCATTATGCCCCAAAAGGTATTGTCATTTATATCATTGGTCTGGCTACAGTTCTCAAACGATACATTGAGGCTACGGTTTACCAGAAGGTCATAGGAGCCCATGGATACCGGTTTCCCAGCGGAGCCTATAGTACGGTAGGTTTTGCGTCCTGTAAACAGGGAGTTCTTCACGGTTACATAGGCACAGTCACGGATATTGATAAAGCCGCCATAGGGCGCTCCCTGTTCTCCTTCCCCAATGATATGGTGCTCCAGCCCATCGACCACCACATTGGAACGGGTAATGGTAAGGTTCCTGCTGTAGTAGTTGTACTTGGATTCGGCCTTATTGGCAATGGTGGTAAAACGTCCTCCTGTAATATTTAGGGTTGTGGTGTCCAAGGGTATGGCGGTAACATTCGAAATCTGCTCAAAATCCCAAATAATGGGGGCGTCCAAATCCACATGTCCGTTTTTGTCCACAACAAAGATATCGGTTTGC
>TARA_R100001369_G_scaffold39578_8_pt1 | contig 16171 bp, 11 predicted proteins | sample TARA_R100001369 | Tara Oceans TARA_R100001369 (sample SAMEA2621528) | marine metagenome | biome: marine biome (ENVO:00000447); feature: surface water layer (ENVO:00002042); material: "saline water (ENVO:00002010), including plankton (ENVO:xxxxxxxx)" | depth 5 m | reverse complement strand
GGGGTCGAGTCCGGCTGAGTGCAGAATAGGGCGCTAAGGGTTTTTAGCCCGGATTGCCAGCATAATGACCCTTCGCCGCGCCGTACACGAAGTGGTAAGACCGGACTCTGCTGCAGCTCGCAGCAGGCTGCCGAAGATCCGCTTTTCCCGGGTGACTGTGACTTACTGGAATCGTTTCCGTAGCATGTTGCTGAGTGCGTCAACGATTGTCACGGTGGCCAAGATGACGATCAGAACGGCCGACACCTGGGGATAGTCCAGCAGGCGCAGCGATCCGACGAGTTCGGTTCCGATCCCGCCTGCACCAACCATTCCCATGACGGTCGAGGCGCGGAAATTGTATTCCCACCGATACATTGTGACGTCAGCGAATTGCGGGAAGACCTGGGGCATTACACCATGGGAGATAACTTGAAGAGACGTGGCGCCAGAGGCTTCGGCGGCTTCGATGGGCGCGGGATGCGCGTGTTCGATGGCTTCGGCGAAGAACTTGCCGACCATGCCAATCGAATGCAGGCCCAGGGCCAGCACGCCCGGCAGCATTCCAAAGCCAACGGCGGCAACGAAGATGATGCCCATGATGAGTTCGGGGATGGAGCGTAGCGTGTTCAGCACGAGGCGCGCAGCCTGATAGGCCCATTTGTTCGGTGTCGTGTTCCGTGCCGCAAGAAAGCCGAGCGGGACCGACAGGACGACGGCCAGTGCGGTGCCGGCCACCGACATGGCGAGCGTTTCGATCATTGGCTCGACCCATTGACGCCAGCGGGTGAAATCGGGCGGCACCATTTCGGCGAAGAGCGTGCCGATAGCGGGCAGACCGTCGGCCAGCCGCCCGCCATCGAGCATTCCGGTCAGCCAGAGACAGAGGACAATGATCGCCACGATGCCTCCGATCTGGAGAAGGAGACGCCGCCGCCCTTTGCGATCCGCCGCAAGAATGGTGTCGGCGGTTTGGGGCGTATTGGTCTGGGCAAGGGTCATCGCGGCGTCTCCTCTTTTGGGATCAGTCGGTTTGCAGATTGCTGCGGATATCGCGGATGATGTCGTAATCGGCATCCGTGATCGCGGCGAAACCGTCCGCCTTGAATGGGCCAAGAACCGCATCGCCGACCTCGGTGCCGGGTTCAAGATCAAGAAAGGCGTTGCGGATGCTGTCCTGCAGCTCCTGCGTCATGTCGGTGCGCATGACCCATGGGTACTGCGGAATATCGGCGGAATATCCCAGGATCACCAGATTGTCGGGGTTCACCGTGCCGCGCTCGACGAGGCGTTCAAAGATTGGACGGCTCAGGCCACCGACCTGGGCGTTGCCAAGTTCGACGTTGCGGGCCACGGCGTCATGGGCGCCGGTGAAGTTTTCGTTATAATCCTCGCCAGTCGCGACGTCTTCAAGCAGCATCGTGTATTTCGGGGCGAAGTGGCTTGATGTCGATGCCTGATCGCCAAAGGCGACGTCCACGCCGGACCCTTCGATATCTGCGATGGAACTGATGCCCGCCTCCGCGTTAGCGATGAGGACTGCCTGATAGGTCGTGCTGCCACCGCTGATACGGGCCGCGAAGGGCTCGATATCTAGGTCGCTGCCGTCCATGCGATCCTTTGCGATCGTATAGGAAGCGGGGCCGAAATAGGCGACGTCGATGCGGCCAAACCGCATGGCTTCAATCATCGATGAATAGTCGGTTGTGACGATCAGATCGATGTCTCTGCCGAGCGTCTCTTCGAGATGCGCGGCAAGAGGTTCGTTGTCCTGGATCACGGTCGCCGCGTTTTCGTCGGGCAGAAGTGCCACGCGCAACGTATCAGGATCATGGTCACCGGCGGCGAAGGCGGCGCCAGCCAGCAGAGTCGCGGCGATGGCGTAGGTGGTCGATTTCATCTTTGGGTCTCCTATGATGATGAACTCAAGTCGCATCCTGCCCGGTCGATCCATAGATCTGGGTCAGGACAGTTTCGGAAAGCTGTGTGGGCGGGCCGTCGAAGACGATCTGCCCACCGGCGAGGCCGATGATCCGGTCCGCAAAAGCCTTGGCGTAATCGAGCTGGTGCAGACTGACGATCACCGGAATGCGGTCTTCCTTGCAGATCGAGCGCAGGACGTTCAGCACGCGCTCGGATGAGGCCGGATCGAGCGACGCTACAGGCTCGTCGGCGAGGATCATCTTCGGCTCTTGAGCCAGCGCACGCGCGATGCCGACGCGCTGCTGCTGGCCACCCGAGAGGCTGTCGCAGCGCGTCAGCGCTTTTTCGAAAAGGCCCACGCGTGTCAGGCACTCAAGGGCCAGCCGTCGTTCCTCTTCCGAGAAACCAACAAGGGTGCGCCAGAAGGAATGCCGCCCAAGCCGGGACAAGAGGACATTGTGCATTGCCCCCATCCGGCCGATAAGCTGGTGTTGCTGGAAGATCATCGCCGTATCGCGGCGATGCGCCCGGATGGATTGAGTCGCATCCAGCGTTCCGATCTCCCGTGACAGGACCGCCCCGGATGTGGGCCGCACGAGCAGATTCAAGGTGCGCAGCAAAGTGGATTTGCCCGCGCCTGAAGGACCCAGCAACACCGTCAATTCGCCGTCTTCGAAATCAACGGTCGTCGGCTGCAATGCGACCGTGCCGTTCGGATAGATCACTTCGACCTGGTCCAGGCACAGGATTGGTGCCGCATCCGTCTTCGTATCGCTCCGATCAAAAGCCATCTGCTGCTGTCCCATATCGACCGATTCCCCTTCGTCACCCATTCTGCTACGCGATCAAAGCAACAGAATTATTACATATTGCGATTACCCTCTTGCCTTGATAGCAATGCGAAAAAAGGAAGGGATGACCTCAATGCGCGAAAAAATCATTGTGCCGAACTGGATCGAGGACGAGACACTGGCCACCCTACGGATGGTCGGCGAGGTCATTTCGAATGACAGCACAGAGCCGTTATCGTTCGAACGGCTGAAAGAGGTTTGTGCGGACGCAACTGCACTGATGGCCTTCATGACGGAAGCGGTGGACCGCGCATTTCTCGAAGCCTGCCCGCATCTGAAGATCGTGGCGGGGGCACTGAAAGGCTTTGACAACATTGATGTCACTGCCTGCACGGATCATGGCGTGTTGGTCACGATCGTGCCCGATCTGCTGACCGAACCGACGGCGGAACTCACGCTTGGGCTGATGATCGCTCTGACCCGGAACATGCGGGACGGCGATACGCACATGCGGACGGGCACCTACGCTGGATGGCGCGCGCGCTTTTACGGGGGCACGTTGCAGGGCGCTGTGGTCGGCGTCATCGGCGCGGGGGCTGTCGGGCGCGAAACACTGCGACTGCTATCCGGCTTTCGGGGAACGCGGCTTTATCACGATGTGACGCCACTGGATCCGACAACCGAGAAAGCGCTGAGCGCGCGCAAGGCTGCGCTGGACGAAATCGTGGCCACATCGGATTTCGTTGTTCTGGCGGTTCCTTTGACCGAGGCGACGCTTGGGATGGTCGATGCCGCATTTATCTCCCGCATGAAACCAGGGGCCTGCCTGATAAATCCTGCGCGCGGCAGCCTGGTCAATGAAGCCGACGTCGCATCCGCGCTCGAAACCGGCCATCTGGGTGGATACGCTGCCGACACCTATGAGATGGAAGACTGGGCCAGGCCCGACCGTCCACAGCACGTCCACCCCGCCCTGTTGGCTTCGGAGAAAACCGTTCTGACACCGCATATCGGATCGGCTGTGGTTGAGGTGCGGCGCGCCATCGCAGCCTCGGCGGCGGACAGCATTATCACAACGCTCAAAGGCGACCTACCCGAGACAGCGCTGAACCCCCAAGTCCTGAAAGGATAAGTGTGATGCTGAACCTGAGCCTTGTGCGGAGCTTTGTCGGTCTTGTCGAAGCGGGTAGTTTCCATGGCGCTGCGACCCGCTTGAAGATCGCACAACCGACAATTTCCCAGCATTTGCAAAAGCTTGAAGAGGATTTAGGCGTTCCACTGATCGAGCGTAGTCATGCTGGCAGCCGTCCGACACGGCATGGCGAACGCTTCCTGCCTCATGCGCGCCATCTGTTGAAATCTGCTGCACGCGCCGAGACCATCGCGCGCGACGACAGTCTGATCGTTGGGTGCAGTGGCAATATCGCCAGCTACTATATGGCCAAGGCGTTCAAAGGGTTTCTGGACGCGGAGGACTGGCGAGGCCGGTGGGAAATCACCTCGGCACCCAATCCCCGCATCGCCGAGATGCTACTGAGCCGGGAGATCGACATTGCGGCAATGGAATGGCCCCTTCCACACCCGGATGTCGCGGCAGAGCGGTGGCGCAGCGCGGAGATGATCGTGATCCTGCCCACCGACCATCCTTGGGCGGGCCGCCGCGAGATCACCGTCGAGGAGTTCCTCACACTTGAAATGATCGGCGGGGAAAGTGGATCCGGCACCGGCACGCTCCTGCGCGATGTGTTGGGCGACAGGGCCGGCGAACTGCGCACGCGCGCGAATGTCGGATCGACCGAAGCCGTCAAACAGGCTGTCATGTCCGGCTTGGGTGCTTCTATCATTCTCGCCGAAGCTGTAACCCATGAAATTGATACCGGCGCACTGATCGGTATTTCCATCAAAGGAATGGCGATGAAGAAGACATTCTTCACAGCCCGCCTGAAGACGATCAGAGACGACGAAATCGCAACAAAGCTGTCCCGCTTTCTAACTGGCTAGGACCGATCCGCAAACTGGCGCACGACTACATTTGATCTATGTAATGCAAAGCAATCACTCGGTGGCGGTTGGTCAGCACGGATCTTGATCCTGCCCGTTTCACTGAAGCCACCATCCATGCAGATCGCAGCATTGGTCAAAGTGGGCTTGGAGTCAGATTTCGCTGGCTGCTGATGAATGACCGGTGTTGTCGCTGCACGAGGTTTCATGGGTTTTCCATCATCCGCCTCCACCGATATTCACCTGTGAGGATAATATGTGCCCATCCGAGGGGCGAGATATGTGAGAGAAGATATGCGGGTGTATCGAGCCCAGCATTTTGTCGCGCGGCGACCGCAAAACCGAGTTGCTTGGTGTTCCAATAGATGATGATGGCGGTGAGCAGGTTCAGCCCTGCGATGCGGAAATGCTGGCCCTCAGTTGTACGGTCGCGGATTTCGCCTTGGCGACCGATCCGCAGTGCGTTCTTCAGGGCATGATGTGCTTCTCCTTTGTTGAGGCCAATCTGTGCGCGGCGCTGCATATCGGTATCAAGTAGCCAATCAATGATAAACAGCGTCCGCTCGATACGTCCGATTTCACGAAGGGCAATGGCCAGATCATGTTGCCGTGGCCGTGCTGCCAGTTTCTTCAGAAGCTGGCTCGGTTGCATTCTCCCGGAGAGCATCGTCGCGATGCAGCGCAACACGTCCGGCCAGTTGGCGATAATCGTGTTTTCGCGGATGCGGTCACCGGCCAGGCCTTTTAGTTCGTTCGGGACCCCATGACGATCAAAGACATGCAGCCGCTTTGAAGGTAAGTCCTTGATGCGCGGGATGAACCGGTAGCCGAGCAACGAGGTGGCCGCAAAGACGAGGTCTGTGAAGCCGCCCGTATCTGCGTATTGTTCTTTGATCCGTTTGCCGCTCGGGTTCATTAGCAGACCGTCCAGAATGTACGGTGCCTCGTTCACTGTAGCTGGGATCACCTGTGTGGCGAAGGGGCCATATTGATCTGATACATGGGTATAGGCTTTCAGGCCGGGCTCATGGCCGTACTTCGCATTGATCAGATTCATCGCCTCGCCCTGGCGTGTGGTGGGAAAGAACTGACCGTCACTGGAAGCGGTTTCACCAGCACCCCAGTATTTTGCCATTGGCAACCACGCCTGCGCCTCGATCACCATAGCCAGTGCCCGATTGATGGCCTCACTTTCCACGTGCCAGTTTGAGAGCCGGGCCAATTGCTTAAAGTTATGGGTACTGCTCGCCCCGGCCATTTTGCTGAGTCCAAGATTCAGACCCTCTGCGAGAACAACATTCAGCATGCCAAGCCTGTCTTTGCACGGTGCCCCGGTACGCAGATGGGTGAAGGCGTCAATGAACCCTGTGTCATTGGCCACCTCCGTGAGCATATCTGTGATCCGCACTTCTGGCAGGCGACGATAGAGGTCCAGGATCAGGCTATCGGCTTCAGCGGGAACGTCAGCTTCAAGGCGTTCGACGCGCAATCGCCCATCCTCGATGATCCCGCCTGGGAGGGCGCCGTTCCTGACTGCCTTGGCAAGCCTGTGCAGCCCGTCGTCCAGCCGTTGTTTTCGATCTGCAAGCCAGACTTCCGGCTTCAATGGCATCGACAATCCCATAGTCTGCGCGGCCTCGACCGGAACCAGAGCCTGTTTCAGGTCGCTGTAGCGGCGAGAATGAGCAAGCCAGACATCACCGGATCTGAAGGCCTCACGCAGATGGAACAGCACCGCGACAACCCAGAGACGGTCCCGGTTCGTTTCGGGGTCGCTGAGATGCCCTCGCCATTTTGATCGGGGCTGAAGAAATGGCGCAGAGCGGCTTGGAATATCTTGCCTGTCGCGGATCACATCGGCCGCCGCAAGCAAAGGCTGAGCCACACTGGCCCCTGTGATGTCCAATGTTGCCAGCATTCGGGGGGCATAGAGCTTGAACCGATGATACCCCTGCTCGACATAAGCCAGTGCACCCGCCTTGACGGTCTTACTGAGTGACCTTGCTGTTGCAACGAGGTTTTCCAGAGCATCCCAGCCACAAGATGCATCCACGGCACCGGCGATAGCCACCTCATCTCCCTTGGCGATCAACAATGTCGTGCCCAGAGTCTCAAACCCGGCCAGGGTCGCCGCGATCTCCGATTGCGCCGCGGTAACACGGGCATCGCAAATCCTCTTTGCCTCCCGCCAGATTGAGCCAACGATCCGGTCATGTGTTTCGACAACGGTATCTGCGATGGCAGCCGACCACTCAACGACGCAGGTGGCAAGGATGGCCAGTCGTCGATCACTGGTGATGTCCCGCAATCCATCCGTAAAGTAACGTTCCCCCTGGCGGCGAAGGCGTGTGACCCGATGTGCGGGAATGTCGTCCAGGATTGTTGGCGACAACGCGATCCCCTGCAGGAATTCCAGCCGGTCGAGCTGGCGGTTGATATCGGCAGAGTTCTTGCCCACCTCGAATTGTCGCAACCAGATGAAGCGGCTGATCCGGCTATCAGCGTCTTCATTGAGCAAACCGTTAAGTTTGGCTTTCATTTCGAGGTCGAGACGTGCCGCAATGCGAGCCTCGATCCGTTGTTCGGCCGCAACCAATGCGTCAGCACAGTGTCGTTCTATGACCGACAGGCCGGGCAGGACAACCTGTCGCCTGCGGCATTCCTCCACAAACCCGCGAACCAAACCCTCACTCGATTGAGCCGCCTCGGCGTGCTGGTCCAACCACCTCTGCATTTTCTTGGCATGTTTGCCAGCAAACATCTTGTAACCGTACATCTTACGCAGTGAGCCGAGATGTTCTCGTCGTGTCTTCTCACGGGCGGCATATTGCAACAGGTCATCTGGTTTCAGTCCAATTTGAGCGGCTATGAACCGGGACACAGGTTCCGGTATAACTTCGCCAGCCTTCAGCAAACGGCCCGGAAACCGAAAGGCACAAAGCTGAAGCGCAAAGCCGATTTGGTTTTCTGGTCGCCGCCGTGTGCGGATATGTTCAATGTCCTCATCATCCAGGGTGTAATGCCGCAGCAACGCCATCTCCTCTGTAGGGAGATCAAAAAGTGCCGCGCGTTGTCGCGCGGTCAGAACCGCTCGATGTGCCATCGGATTGTTCTTTCGTTAGGAGATGTGGTCTTTGAAAGTAGACATATTGAGACATCACGCTTGCCATGTCTTTTTCAATGTCTCAATATGGTTGTCGCATGAACCCTTAATATATTCGAGACCCCATGGCCAAAGTCGGATATGCCCGCGTCAGTTCAGTCGGACAATCTCTAAACGTGCAGCGTGAAAAACTGAGCGACTGTGACAAACTGTTCGAAGAAAAGCGCAGCGGCACCACCGATGCCCGCCCTCAGCTCAAGCAATGTCTGAATTATGTCCGTGAAGGCGACCAGCTGATTGTAACGCGCATCGACCGACTGGCCCGATCCACTTTGCACCTATGTCAGGTCGCGGAGACGCTGCGCGAAAAGGGCGTCGATCTTGTCGTCCTCGACCAGAACATCGACACATCCGATGCAACTGGTCGTCTGTTGTTCAACATGCTGGGTGCTATCGGCCAATTCGAGACTGAGATCCGGGCCGAACGGCAAATGGACGGAATCAAGAAGGCGAAAGATCGCGGCGTTCAGTTCGGCAAACGGCCTGCGCTCACCAATGATCAGATCGCAGAGCTCCGCGAAAAACGCGCTCAAGGTAAGCTGATCAAAGACCTCATGGCTGAATACAGCCTCTCTAAGGCCACCATCTATCGCTATCTCACCGAAAACGCGGCCTGAGCTCGACTACAGAAGCCCAATCCAGGCTTAACGCCCTATTCTGCACTCAGCCGGACTCGACCCCTTTTTGATACAGTGAGATCATGATTTTCGGATACGCCAGGGTCTCGACGGAAGACCAGAGCCTCTTTGCCCAGATCGACGCCTTGAAGGAGGCGGGAGCCGAACGCGTGTTCCAGGAGAAGCGAACGGGAAAGTCGCGCCAGCGGCCAGAGCTCGAGAGGTTGTTCGAGCAGATTCGCGAGGGCGATGTGATCGTGGTCACCAAGTATGACCGCCTGGCCCGATCGCTCAGGGATCTTATCGACCTGGTGGAAACCATCCGGGAGAAGCAGGCAGGGTTCCGATCGCTGGCCGAGGATATCGACACGACGACGCCGACCGGACGGCTCATCTTTCATGTCTTCGGATCAATTGCCGAGTTCGAGCGGGAGCGCATCGTCGAACGGACAAGGGAAGGGTTGGCCGCGGCGAAGCGCCGGGGTCGGGTAGGGGGCCGGCCTCGCGCCCTGTCTGAAGAGGCCAGGCAGGAAATCATCCGGATGCGCGACCAGGAGCGCCGGTCAGTGGCCGAGATCGCGCGCACCTTCAAGGTGAGCCGAGCGACAGTTTACAGGGTTTGATGGCCGGAAAGGACCGCGCGGAAGCGGGCCTTCTTGCCCGGCTTCAGAACCTTGAGCCAAGCGGCCAGGTACGGGTCCGACCCGCAGCATTCAGCAGGACATAGTCCAGCGCATAATAGTTCGAGATAAATCTCTCTATGTCAGGCGTCAGGAAGGCATGGACCGACGGGCGCTTTGCCGACATGGACAAGAGCTCGTTCGGCAAGACATCCACCAATGGCTCTACATTCCGCTTGTTGCGCTTGTGTTTGGGCACCGCGTTTCTCATGCCAAGAGGAAACCCGCGATACTCGGGCGCGCAGCGCTTTCTGACAAATCTCTCGAAATCCTGCACGCGGTCGAGATTGAACAGACGGTCCCAGCGGAAGTTTTCCAGGTACTGGTATTGGGGTGCCCAGTGTGAATCCACGGCTTGCCGCGACGCCGCGTCCAGGTACTGACAGAACTGACGAAACGTGATGCCCTTCTCCACGTCCTCTTCGCGGAGATTTTCTGTCCCGTAGACGCATTCGAGCACGGGCCGGGTATGTTGCAGCGTGTTCTCGAAGGCGCGTTGTATGACAAACTTGTCCCAATATGCACTGACCAGGCGCAGGGCCGGATCCCGGACCAGGGCAACAAAGGCCCATTCCGGGTCCTGGCAAACCTGGTCGAACCGCCATCTTGTCCATGCCTGCACCTGCAAAGGCACGTCCTGTTGATCGATACTGCGGTGTATTGCGCCTTCGGACTCCACTTGCCGTCCCGACAGCTCAATCGCCCAGCCTTTGACGGCCGTGTTGGCCACCTTTCCAATCGGGCAAAACACGATTTTGGCGGCGGGTATGTAGATCAACATGCGATCGCTCGTAAAGTGCATGCGCTGGCCCGCACTACGGTCGTACCTAGATATGATGGGTCCAGACAGCTTTTGATCGTCATGGGCCAAAAGCGCCTCTTCCATCTGCGCAATGGTCAGGTTTCTTTCCTCGATCTCGTCGATCAGGCCCGGATCGACATCTGGCCCCAGGTAATGCGCGGCCATTCTTTCTATCCAGTCACGCGTCGCCCGCGCGTCATTGCGTGGCCCAAGCGCTTGGGCCAGGTCGATGGGCGGCACATCCCGGGCCGTTCTCTCATTGGCAGAGTTCGGCCCGGACGCGCGGCGCCTTGTGACCGCCGAGAGAATACCGCGCAGGCCTGAATGTTTGCTCGACATCGATATTCTCCTTCGCGACAGGTGACGCCTACTTGGGTGTGATCACCCCTAAGAGCTGCGCGGCGCTCTCTTCCCATGTCAGCCAGGGCATCCGGTCGGACGCCACTGCCTGGTCACTTTGCCATGCTGTCAGCCAGTCCCGGACCGCATCGGCCAGGTCTGCAGCCTCGAGACCGGTAAAGTACACGGCATGATCGCCGGCAACTTCCTGGAACACCGCAAGATCGCGCGCCAGGATCGGAAGCTTGTGCTGTGCGGCCTCGATGAGTGGAAGTCCAAACCCCTCCCCTTCGCTTGCGGCAATAAGGCAGGTGCTGGCCTGGTAGATCCGCTCGAGGTACTCGTCACTGATATTGTCGAACCAGAACAACCGGGCCCCACGCTCGGAATGCTCTCTGAGCCGCCGAACCAGCGGGTCCACATCCCACCCCTCCTTGCCGACGATCGCCAGGTTGGCCTCTATGCCCTCTGCCCATAGCATCTCGAACGCATCCAGCGTTTGTGCGTAGCCCTTCCTCGGTTCGATGGTTCCCACCATCAGAAAGGTCGGCCTCTGTCCCAGTTGGGCCAACTGGCTGTCCGCGTCGGGCAGCAAGCCTGTCGTTGGACGGGAGTTCTCTATGTCGGCGCCAAGATGGAACCAGCCGACATCCGGGAGCTTTCTGTTATCCGTCGAATGCTCTTTCAGCCAGCCCTTGAGATCGTCTGCAACGGCTTTCGAGATGCAGATGGCACCATCGAACGAGCCGACCAGAGACAGCCAGTCCGAGAAGTTGGCCGGCGCGCCGCTTGGAAAGTACTGAGGGAGCTTGACGGGCAGCAAATCATAGACAACGTGCCAGATACGCGCGCCCCTGTTCTGGAAGGTTTCAAACACTTCGCGCCGGAGCGTGTTGTACCGGAAATCCAGGTCGAGCACGACGAACAGGTCGTCACGATAGACATCGATGATTTCGTCCTGCACCCCGCCCAGGGAAATATCCATGAGCTTCTGGGCATAAGCGTAGGCTGCAAGATACTCGCCATCATTGGTAAAGCGCACCGGGACAACCCGGTACGGAATATCCGGCCTCAACAGCAGGGCCTGGAGAACGGACCGCACCACTCTCTGGATGCCCGTATGAATATCGTTGTCCGCTACCACGCTCACATCGAGAAACAGGCTGGGACGGCGGGGATGAGGCGGAAAGCTCTGCGCCAGGGACTGTGCCAGTGACGCGGTCTCCCGCCTCTCCAGGCCGGGTGCGGCCAGCCTGTCGGGCAGGCGGGCCACCGCCTTTCCGTTGGCGTTCTCCGCGCTTTGAATGGCCTTGTGATAAAGCTCTGCGCAGACCATCGGGCCATGCTGTGCCCTGATCATCTGGCGGCCGCGCGCCCCGAGGCGGTCGCGGCGTGATGGATCGGATGCGAGGTCTTTCAGCGCCTCTGCAAGCTCTGCCTGATCAACCGGATCGGCAATCTGGCAGATACACTCGGGATCGAGCTCGCGCATGCTCCCATGAGCATTCACGATGGTTGGAACACCGAAGTTCAGACAGTCGAGAACGGAGGCGGAGGTCTCTCCCCGGCTGTTGCCGCGCAATTGAACCGCGATATCTGCTGCAAGCAGATACTCCCGGTACGTGTCCGAGCTCACCCATCCTGTTATCTTGAAGCGGGCTGCCCCAAGATCGCTCGCCGCCTGACGCAGCTCATGCTCGTATTTCTCCTCGGCATCGCCGACAAACACGAGCGTGCATTTGGGATCTTCGGCCAGGGGCGCGTTTTGCAGGGCCTCAAGGATGGAAAGCCCAAGCTTGGATGGCACGATGTGGCCAAAACTGCAGATGACGAGGTCGTCTTCCGAGAACCCGAGCTTCTTGCGTGCCGCCACCTTGTCCGAAGGTGTGTAATCCGCAGACGGTCTCAGAAGCGGCACCTTGTGCCAGCCTCTTGTCGCCTCGGGCCCGTACCACTCCTGCGCCAGCTGAAAGGGCTGGTCGCTGTGCACGATGACCCCTGTCGCATTCTGAAGAACGTCCAGGTTTCCCGGCAGGCTCGATGGGTCCGGCCTGCCCGCGCCGGAGCGCGCGGCGGCGGCAAACTGTTGCAGGCCATATCCCTGGAGAACAACGTCCCGGAGATGGTTCGGATTATACCGCGCCCGGCCATCGAGCAGAAAGAAATCATGCAGCGCGACGACGCCGGGTATGCTGCGCAAAAGATCGAACATGTACCCGTGCATCGGGGAATTTCCGAAATGGTAGAGCACGTGATCGAAATTCCCGCTGTTGCGGTGAAACCAGTCGACGCCCCGGATCTCTATGGATGGGTCTAGGTCCGGGAGGTCGATATGCTCCTGATTGGAAACCAGGGTGATCTCGTAGTGCCGGGCGAGTTCCGGGACGAGCTGTGCGCTGTATTCCGCGATGCCGGACATTGCCGGCGGCAAGGGTGAAACATAGGCCAGCTTCTCGCGGTGCGCGACAGGTTCCGCGCCAGGCCGGGCGTCTTGGCGCCCGAGCTCTTCACTTTTCTCCAGCAGGTCCTGTGCGATTTGCTCAAGGCTGGTATCGGCCAGGTTGAACGTCGTGACCCTCAAGCCGTCGCCAGTCTCGGACAGAAGACGCCCCGGGTCTGGATCATTGCCGATCAGGAAGACCTGGTCGGCCTTTTCGAGGCATTCCCGCTTTTCGTCCGTGAAGCCCGGGCAAGATCCGGGCCCGCGAGACCGGCCCGGTTCCGGCGTTCCTCTCCAGAGCGCCCTGGGATCCTGGAATACGGTGCGCAGCCTGTTTCGAACCTGCTCCAGCATTCCGGCCTTGGGGCCCGAAGATGTGTCCTCTTCAGCCGCATAAACCATGACGGCCGTCGACAGGGATACCAGTTTTGAAATGCTCGCGACGCTGCGGTCGTCGTGACCTGCATGAAAGCCGTTAACCAAAACGAGATCGGGCGCGAGGGAGGACAGAAACGCTTCGCGGATGAGCTCTGCTCTTTCACGGCACGCCAGGGTGTCGGCGCTCCCGGGTGCACCCGGGCCAGGCGCACTCCAGGTGCGAAGCGCGCTCCGCGGGAGAACGTCACCAAGAAGCGCCCGCACATCCCTGACAAGCTGCTTGTCAGAAGCGGCAAGGGCCACGACGATGTCATGCCCCGTGCCGCCCTGTGCGATACCACGGAGCAAGTCCATCTGCCGGCGTTCAGCGGGCGTGTCGCGCCACGTCTCCGAGACGCCCTGGAAGTCGATAACGATACGCATCTATTGGTCCTGTCCCGCACTCAAACGATCGAAAAAATACCGGGACCTTACCGACATCTGCTCATAGGGCGGGCCGTCGTCCGATTGATGGATCAGCCTGATGGCCCGCGGGAGCGCCTGGTACTCCGGGCTCGTCATCCATTGAGAGAAGACATCCCTTGGCTTTCCATCCTTCTGGAGAACCAGGTCACGGAACACGCCTCTTGGCTTCCCGTTCTTGTGAAACAGCGCTCGCCACAAGAGCCGCCGGGGCTTTCCGCCCGTGTGAAACAGGATGCGCCGCCAAAGAGGCCGCGTGAGGTGCCGGGCCTCCCTTTCGAGATCGGCCCGCTTGTTCTTTTCCCTGGCAAGCTCACCCCGAAGTTTCGCGATCTCCTGCTTCTGCTGCTCCAGTGTCTCGCGCAGGCCGCGTGCCTCGGTGACGAGCGCGCGCGCCTGCTGCTCGATGAGAACCTGCGAATACAGGGTGAAATCGTCAAAAACATTGGGCGGCGCCGAAAACGCCCCTGCCCGCTCCCGATGCTCGTTCGCGAGGTAGAACCGGTTCAGCCCGTCCCGGTAGACAACGCTGTAGTCGTGCTCCAACAGGACATTTTCCCATTCGGCATGATTTGGGGTCTGACTGTTGGGGGCGGTCGCCTCGATGACGAGAATCCACGGTCTGTGGGCTTCCCAGTCACCCCCGGCGAGGACATCGGCCTCTGCCCCCTCCACATCGATCTTGAGAAAATGAACAGCCTGCCCTTCGGGGACATGCGCGGTCCACAAGTCACGGAGCGTTGTCGCTGGAACCTCTAACTCGGTGACAGGCAGACCGGTTGCTTCGTGGGTTCTGGCAATCTCCGGGTTCGTGGAGGACAACCCGGTATCGCCCACCTGGTGGAAGAGGGCGGTTCCGCTTTTCCCGGCCACGACGACGCCCAGGTTCGTGTCATCCGGACGCTTGCTTTCAAGCTGTTGAAGGTGCCCCGGATGCGGCTCTACGTTTATCCCCCGCCAGCCCCTGTCGTAGAACAGCCGGGTGACACTGTCGGCATCCGGGGAGCAGGCTCCGACGTCTATATAGAAGCCCTCGGAGACATCATCCAACGCCCTCAGGAGCATGATGTCTTCAAAGTTCTGGGCGTAGGAAACAACTGTCATGCTGGTATATCATCGTGCTGCTCGGCTCATTGGCCAGGAGGTTAATCGTATCCGCGCTTTTGCGCCTCGTACATGGAGGCGTAAAGCCCGCCTGCGGCGATGAGTTCCTTGTGCGTGCCTTCTTCAACCACCTGGCCGCCTTCCATCACGTAAATCCAGTCAGCTTCCGTGACCGAGGACAAGCGGTGCGTCACCACGACCGTCGTTTTTTCATGCGTGAGCCTGGACAGCGTCTCGCGAATACGTTGCTCCGTGCGCTGATCAAGAGCCGAGGTCGCCTCGTCGAGCAGAAGGATCGGTGCCGAGCGTAGAAACGCCCTGGCAATGGCAATTCTCTGCTTTTGCCCCCCGGAAAGCTGGGCCCCCTTGGGGCCGACCGGCGCATCCCCCCGGTCCCGGATCAGGTCCGCGATCGCCGCATTTTCCGCGGCGGCCCAGATTTCTTCTTCGCTGGCATCGGGCCTGACGTATCGGATGTTTTCCCAGATCGAATTGTTGAAGATGACGATATCCTGCGCCACGACCGAGAACGCATTTCTCAGGGCATGGATCTTGAGCTTGTCGATCGGTTGTCCCCCGATGGAAATCTCTCCGCCCTTGACGTTGTAGAGACGCGCGATCAGGCTGAGGATCGTGGTCTTGCCGGAACCCGTCGCCCCGACGATGGCCGTTGTCTTGCCCCCCTGGAACGTCATGTTGAGATTCTTGAAAAGCGGCGCTCTTGGCGAATAGCCGAAAGTGATGTCCCGCAAGACGATATCACCTTCCCGATCAAACTCTTCGACGGCATCGGGGGCATCCGTGATCGTCGGCGTTTCCCGGAAAAGAGAGCGCACGCCGTCGAGCAGGATCAGGCTTGCCTGAAGCCGCGCGAAAAACTGCGCAACCATCCTGGCCGGATCGAAAAGCAGCACGAGGCCAAGCAGGAAGGTGATGACGCCGGCGCTGTCGAGGGCATACTCGGCGTGCAGCGCCATGTACCCCCCGCCCCCGATCACGAGCACGTAGACGAACGCCGACGAAAAATCGATCGAAGGCAGAACCAGGGCCTGCGCCGCCTGCAGCCGGATCGAAAGGCTGCGGATATCCCGGGCCGCCTTCTGCATGCGGGATTTCTCGCTCGGTTCCTGGCTGGCGATCTTTACCGTGCGCATCCCGCCGGCCATTTCCTCGATGCCGGTCATGTAATTTCCCAAGGCGGCTTCTGCGTTTGCCTGGATATGCTTGATGCGTTCCGAGACCAGGATCATCATCATGATGATGACCGGGATGACCATGACCGCCGCCAGGAACAGTTGTGGTGCGAGATAGATGAGATACCCCGAGACGATCAGGACCGTCACCGCATCCCGGATCGCGTTGACCGTTGCCTGGCCGACAAAGGTGCTCAGCTCCTGCGCCTGGTTTACCAGCCGCAGAATGATATGCCCCGATTTTGTCCGCTCGAAGAACGCCAGGTCCAGGCGCATGAGGTGGTCGATCATGTCGTCAC
>TARA_R100001369_G_scaffold92840_1_pt1 | contig 16224 bp, 15 predicted proteins | sample TARA_R100001369 | Tara Oceans TARA_R100001369 (sample SAMEA2621528) | marine metagenome | biome: marine biome (ENVO:00000447); feature: surface water layer (ENVO:00002042); material: "saline water (ENVO:00002010), including plankton (ENVO:xxxxxxxx)" | depth 5 m | reverse complement strand
AACAAAAACTAAGAAACTAAGTAACGTACGTTCTTCAGGAGCTGATGATAAAGCCAAAATTGTACCGGCTATTAAATTCTCATTAGAAGAAGCGTTGGAATATATTCAGAAGGATGAATACGTTGAGGTTACACCAAACCACCTCCGTTTGAGAAAAGTTTACTTAAAAGAAGTAGATAGAAAAAGAAATAAGATAATGTAATTTATTTCTGAAATTTTATAGAAAGAACCACTGTCATTTTGATGGTGGTTTTTTTATTTGTGTGCTTTTCTTTGGGTGATATAATGAGTGCTTATACTGTTCAAGAGAATAAAAATCACAAAAAACAGCACCCAATCATTATAAAATGTAAACCGTTTTAAGGTGTGCATTCCAACGGCTACCAAAGCCATGTTGCTTAATGTAATACAAGTTAGAAACGCAATAGCTTTAAATCGATTGGCATTTGAGCCGTTTATTTTACTGATTCCGAAGAGAAATAAAATAACAAATAGCAACACGTATTTTGAGTTTTCAAATCCGTAACTGAAATTTTTAATATAGAGCGAAATCCACTTTTTGAAATTATCCTTTATCAATGGAAGAGCCATAGCTGATGTTGTTTCATCAATTTTAATTAAGGCGTCATTTTCCGAAAGTTCTTTCTCGTACCGCTCTTTACCGATAGGATATATAGTACTATTGGCGATTTTCGCAAAATTGGCTATATAATGTGAAATAACATCTTGACCTTCAGAAATAGCAGCAGCTTCATTATACTTGTTTTCTTCAATTTCAGCATAAATAGCATTGAAATACGCCTTTTCTTCTTCCGAAGTGTAAATGGCAATATCCTCTTTATCCGCAACGTACATTGCAGGTGCTAATAGATGGATTCCGGTCCAAGGGGTATTGGTAAAATGACCGTGCACGATTTTATGGTAGGTGCTATCCGTTAGTGAAACCAAAAACGGCAGCAATACCAAAACAAAAAAATGTGGAATGTGGTTTTTAAACGTTTTTGATTTGTAACTTATCCAAAATAGAATCACCAAACCAATAGGCACGAAATACAAAAACTGTTTTCGCGTTAATAGAAGGATGAACAAGAAGATGAGCGCATAGGTTAAGTGTTTTGTACGTTCCTTAAAAAAGAACAGTAAAAAATGAATTGTGGTCAATAAATATAACGGATAAGCAATCGCTTCTGTAAGAATGTTGTTTGCTATTTTATGATTGTATATGTAAGGAACTAAAATAATTAAGGTTAACAGCAAATACCAAAAAGCTTGTAAAGAGATGTGTTTTCGTAGCTGATTGATAAAAAACCAAACCGATACCAGACCTAAAAGTAATTGTAGAACCTTTAAAGCAGGTTTGTAATAATCACCAAAAATAGCTTCTACAGCATTTACAAAAAGAGGATACATTGGCGTTCGGTTAAACCAAATATCAATATAACCTAAGGAGTCGGGTTGTAATGCAATGGGAGTAGTTAATACAAGAATAGCAACCACACAAAATAGGGCGCTCACACAAAGTTTAAAGTGCTTATCAAAAAAAGTAAACAACGCCATATAGTATATACTTGTAAAACCGTTGCTAAAAGTAAAAATAATTTTAGTTTTACATGGCGTAACCAATATTAGTTTCTTGAATACACCGAAAAATAAAAACAAACCTGAATTCCAGGTACAAAAATATACTGCTTTGCATAAAGCGGAATGGAACGATTTTATCGCTTCGGCAAAAAACGCCACTTTTTTATTCAACCGAAACTTTATGGATTATCACAGTGATCGGTTTGAAGATTTTTCATTGATGGTGTATAAAGATGAAAAGCTCTACGCGGTTTTACCAGCAAATAAAAAAGGAGACACGGTTATTTCACACCAGGGATTGACGTATGGAAGTTTTGTGTTACAGAAAAAAGGGAAACTATTGGCTGCTTTTGAAGCTTTTAAAGCTGCGCTCGAATTTTTATATACTGAAGGAATTAAAACGCTTGATATTCGGGTAATCCCAACGTTTTATAACATCCTTCCGGCGGATGAGTTATCGTATTTTCTTTTTAAAGCGAATGCAACCTTGGTGAAACGGGATGTGTTGATGGTAATCGATTATGCAAATAAATTACGATTTCAGAAAAACAGAAGAGAAGGTATTAATAAAGCAGTCAGGAATGGATTAACCGTACAAGTTGATGATAATTACGAAGGATTTTGGAATGAAATTTTAATCCCGAATCTACAGAGAAAACACGGAGTAAAACCTGTTCATACACTCGAAGAAATTAAATTATTGGCTTCCCGTTTTCCGAAGAATATCAAACAAGTAAATGTCTATAAAGATGAGAAAATTGTCGCTGGAACAACGGTTTTCTTGACGAAGACAACTATTCATCCACAATATGTTTCAGGGAATGTAGATAAAAACACTTACGGAAGTTTAGATTTAGCGTACGACTTTATTATTAATCAGCTTCAAACTGATAAGCGGTATTTCGACTTTAATATTTCAAGCGAAGAAAACGGTAAACATTTAAACCAAGGGCTTATTTTTTGGAAAGAAAGCTGTGGCGCACGTACGTCTACGGCAGATAATTACGTTGTAGAGACTGCTGCGTATAAAACTTTAGACCTATCATTGATATGATTCCATTTTTAGATTTACATAAAATCAATGCCCGTTTTGAAGCTGAATTTCAGTTGCGGTTTAAGGCATTTTTAGATTCTGGTTATTATATTCTGGGAAACAACGTAAAAGCTTTTGAGACCAGCTTTGCTGAATACTGCGGAACAAAACATTGTATCGGGGTTGCAAATGGGCTAGAAGCCTTGCGATTGATTTTAGAAGGCTATAAGGTATTAGGAAAGCTACAAGAAGGCGATGAAGTTTTGGTAGCTTCAAACACCTACATCGCTACTATTTTAGCCATTAAACAAGCGGGAATGACGCCAGTTTTGGTAGAAGCTGACATGGAAACTTTTAATTTTAATATTGAAGCAATACAAGAAGCAATTTCTGAAAAAACAAAAGCCATTATGCCCGTTCATTTATATGGACAGTTGGCACCGATGACCAATATTTCAAAAGTGGCAAAAGAAAATAATCTATTAGTGATTGAAGATGGCGCACAAGCGCACGGAGCAAAAGATGCAAATGGCAAATTAGCTGGAAACTTGGGTGATGCTGCTGGTTTTAGTTTTTACCCCACCAAAAATCTAGGTGCTTTGGGCGATGGTGGAGCGGTTACAACAAACGATGATGAATTGGCTTCCGTATTGCGAAAACTTCGCAACTACGGTGCTTCTTCAAAATATGTAAATGAATTGACCGGTTTTAATTCACGATTGGATGAAGTACAAGCAACCTTTTTAAATATAAAACTACCCAAACTTGATGCTGATAATGAACGCCGACGCGAGTTGGCAAGAAAGTATATTTCTGAAATAAATAATAAAAAAATCACGCTTCCAACTTGGGATGACAGTGATAACCATATTTTTCATTTGTTTGTAGTCCGAGTAAAGAATCGTACTGATTTTATGGAATACTTAAAGGAAAGTGAAATAGGTACGCTGATTCATTATCCTATTCCGCCTCATCAACAAGAAGCATTACCGGAGTTTAATGATTTATCATTTCCAGTAACAGAGCAAATTCATAATGAAGTAGTGAGTATTCCAATAAGTCCGGTGATGAGTGAGGAAGAAGTGGATGAGGTTATTTTAGCAATCAATAACTACTAATTGAAAATTCCGAAATTTATACGCGATAACCTGCTTTTAAAGATGACTTCTTTAAATGCTGGGGTTATTGTAATACGGTTGTTTGTCGCTTTTTTTCTACAGCGAGAGTTGACTGATATTGTTGGAAAAGCCGGATACGCAAAAATAGGTTCGTTACGCAATTTGTTGCAAATGTTAACGTCTATAACCTCGTTTGGTGTTTTTAATGGAGTTGTAAAATACGTAGCCGATTTCAAAGAAGATAGCGAACAACTTCAGAAACTATTTTCGACTGCCTTTGTGCTTACTGTTTTGGGAAGCATCACTTCATTTTTAATGTTATTTTTCGGTGCCGAGTTTATTAGTGAATATTTCTTTTATACTACTGACTTTGCCTACATCGTAAAAATTGTAGCCGTGGTAGCCCCATTTATTGCGATACAACGAGTGTTCAATGGCATTGTAAATGGGTTGTCCGATTATAAAAAATTCGCAAAAATAGAATTAGTTGCTTATTTGTTAGGAGCCACTCTAACATTGGTTATGTTGTATAACTATAACATAGACGGGGCATTGCTCGCTATTGCTCTTATACCGGTTATCCAAGTAGCAGTCATGCTTTTTATTTTTATAAAGGTACTGCGGCGCTATGTTCGGTTTTCTGAAATTTCCTTCAAAGCACCTTACGCTAAAAGTCTATTAGCCTTTTCTTTAATGTCTTTTGTCGCTACTGTTTTAGTAAATTATGTTGAGATAGATATTCGTTCTATGTTAGCCAAGCGAATGAGTGAAGACGATGCAGGAATTTGGACTGGTATGACCACGCTTTCCAAAAACTATATGGTATTTTCTGGAGCCATTTTCACGTTGTATGTAATTCCGAAATTTACCGGAATAAAAACCGAAACGGGTTTTAAAAAAGAGCTTTTTAACATTTATAAAACACTATTACCGTTATTCGGCATTGGGATGTTGATCATTTATTTTCTACGATTTCAGTTTATAGAATATATTTTTATCGATTTTGATGAAATGGCGCCACTGTTTAAATGGCAGTTATTAGGCGATTTTATTAAATTGGCTGCTTTGGTATTGTTACACCAATTTATTGCGAAGAAAATGGTACGTAATTTTATTTTTACTGAATTGTTTTCATTAGTCTTGTTTTACGTGTTTTCGTATGCATTGGTCGATGAGTACGGTGTCGAAGGCGTGGTGTTTGCCCATTTTATTCGGTATGTGTTATACTTTTTCTTAGTATTTTTCTTGGTGCTACGCTATTTCAAGAAACAAAAAAACAATCCTGAAAATTTAACGCCTTAACCATGCAGCCGTATAGAAATTCATTTAGGCACGTTATGAAAGCCACTTCACTATTTGGCGGAGTGCAGGTTTTCAATATTCTTATTTCTATTGTACGGTCAAAGTTTATTGCGTTGTTTATTGGCCCCACGGGAATGGGGATTGCCAGTTTATTTAACACGACACTTAATGTGGTGGACGCGGTTACCAATCTTGGATTAAATAGAAGTGCGGTCAAAGATATTTCGTATGCGAAAGAAAATTATGAGGCCAATAAGATAGCCCGGACCATTCACATTTTAAAACGCTTGGTTTGGTTTACAGCAGTGATTGGAGCGGTTTTAATGATGATAACATCACCTTGGTTAAGCGAAATAGCTTTTGAAAGTAAAGAATATACCGTTTCGTTTATTTGGCTTTCATTAGCATTACTTTTTAAACAATTTACGCATAGTAATTTGGCTGTTTTACAAGGCTTGCAAAAGCTTGGAAACCTGGCGAAGGCTAACTTAGTAGGAAATACGGTTGGACTTCTTATAACCGTGCCGTTGTATTACTTTTTTCGAATAGATGCCATTGTGCCGGCTATTATTATTGCGTCGCTTATCAGTTTTGCGATTACGTTATATTATACGAATAAGACAAAAGTTGAAAAAGTTCCGCTTACCAATAAAGAAGCCTTTTCTGAAGGTAAAGATATGATTCAACTAGGGGTTACGCTTAGTGTGAGCAGTGTAATTACCTTACTTGCGGCATATATTATTCAAATATATATTAGTAATGAAGGAGGAGTAGATGTGGTGGGGTTTTACAATGCAGGAATGGTCATTTTAAATACCTATGTGGGCTTGGTTTTTAACGCGATGAGTACGGATTATTTTCCACGTCTTTCAGCAGTTTCCAATGCCATCGAAAAAATACGAAACATAGTTTTTGAGCAAGCATACATTGCGGTATTATTGATTGTACCAATCATTGTGGTTTTTGTTGCTTTTGCACCCTTTTTTATAACATTGCTGTATAGTCAAGAGTTTACACCAACTGTACAATTTGTAAGTTGGGGTATTTTAGGAATGCTTTTTAAAGCCGTTTCTTTTTCATTAGGATACATTATTATTGCCAAAGGCGACTCTAAAGTATTCATTAAAACAGCTATTGGGTTTAATAGTATTTTAGTTTTTATGAATATTATTGGTTATACCTATTGGGGACTTGAAGGATTGGGAATTAGTTATTTTATCTATTTTATTATTCATTTTATAGTGGTTTGGATCATAACCTATTACCGTTATAATTTTACATTTAAAAAAGAGTTTTATTATATTTTCGGAATTTCTATCGTACTTTGTGGCGTGTCATTTTTACTGTCGTATCTAGAAGACGATGTATTAAAATATGTTTCGTTAAGTGTGATGATACTAATTTCAAGTATTTTTTCAGTCTATTATATTGACAAAAAAATAGTGATACGGGATTTGATTCAAAACTTTTTCAGAAGAAAAAAATAATGGCCGGATTAAGGACAACATATAGAAAGCTTAAAAAAAAGCTGAAGCTAGCCCTTTCGATAAACTGGTTTGCTACGTGGTATTTTAATTTAAAAATGTTTGCTTTTTCCACAGCAATAAAGCTTCCTGTTTTTTTCTACGGAAAAATCCGTTTTTCGAATTTAGATGGAGAAATGATAATTGATGCACCTATAACCAAAGGAATGATAGGTTTTGGACAGCATTTTGAATTTCCTACTACATACAAAGGAACAGCTGAACTTTTTTTACAAGGGAAAATGGTGTGCAAAGGAAATGTGCAGATAGGTAAAGATGTGTGTATAAAGATAGCAGAAAACGCTTATTTTGAAATGGGTTATATGGCTTGTTTGGGATCAGACTGTAGGGTGTTGTGTACAGATAAAGTTATTTTAGGAAGCAATGCACGAGTAGGATATCAAACACAATTTATTGATACTACTATTCATCAGTTAATTGATTTAAAAACGAATACAAAACTACCTATGTCAGCACCTATTTTTGTAAACAAGAATAATTGGATAGGGAATAGAACAACAGTGATGAAAGGGGCAAAAACACCTGAAAACTGTATTACAGCATCAAACTCATTGCTTAATAAAGATTATACTTCTTTTGGTCAAGATGTTATTATTGGTGGAATTCCAGCAAAACTGTTAAAAGAAAAAATTAGACGCGATTGGGAAGGGGAGCGTAAAATGATGGAGCATTATTTAATTGTAAATTAAAGTTAAGCTGTCCAGGTTTCTACATACTTCTCAGCAACTTTAATATAGTGATGCTCTTTTTCAATAAACTCCCGCGCATTTTTAGATATTTCAGTGAGCTGCAATGGATTTAAAATAAGTTGCTCCAAATCGTTGTAAATAGTTCGCGCATCGGGTAACGCATTAATCGCAACTGTTTTTTCTAAGTTATAGTATTCAACAAACTCCTTTTCGGCACCGGTAAAGACTACTTTTCCTTTCGCCATTGCTTCCAGCGCATTGTAACCTTGATCAAAACCTAATACTTGATCTAAAACAATGTGAGCTTTATTGTAGAGCTCAATATATTCAGCGTAAGGAACACTTTCTACGGTAATGATTTCAACTTTATCAGCGTACTTTTCTTTTAATTTAGAAAGTGCTGTATCAAAATAATCGCTTCCTTTTTTGTAATAATTGCTCCGATTAATACCGTGAAATATCACAATTTTCTCTTCAACTGAAAAAGGAATGTATTGTAACTTTTCAGTATTGACAGGGTTTGGAATCAACCCTAAATACAACGGATGCCCTTTCATAGGAATATGATAATCCATATCGGTAGCAATCACTCCTGAAATATGCTGAAATACAAATTCGTGCAACGATTTAAATTCCGGCTGAATGTATTTTAAAACGGGATCGAATTCTTTTTGAGAAACTTTACCGTCAAACAACGGGCTTAAAATAGAGTAGCGGAACTTTTTGTCGTACGCATATTTTACACTAATGTAATCCGTTCCGCAGGACAATAAAAACAATTTTTTATTGTGTTTTGCTAAAAATGAAATCACTTCTTTTTCAATCTTTGGAGTAACGCCAAACGGACTTTCATTGATAAGCTGCACTACATCGTAGCCTTTTAATTTTTCAGAATGACTAAAAAATTGTTTTTTAATATCTTCTGCAGCTAGGTCAATATTGAACAATTTATAGAGCAATACTTTCCATTTTTTAGCTATTCCCGAAGTATATTTTCTATTCAGTTTAATATCAACCGGATAGTTTTTAAAATAATCGCCACAGCCAATAATAGTAACATCGTGACTCAGCGCAGTTAACCCTTCTTTTAAAGAGTTGTGCAATCGACTGTATTCGCCTACGAGGAGTATCTTCATAAATGCGTTATATTTGCTGAAACGACCCACCAAAAGTACAATTATTTATGACCAGTAAACAACCGTCAACACAAATTAAAGTCTGTTTGGTGGCTATTTCATTGGGAGGAGGAGGAGCAGAGCGTGCCACAGGGTTACTTTCCAGAATGCTTCATAAAAAAGGTTTTAATGTCTCCATTGTCATCTTGAACGATGTGATGGATTATCCCTACAAAGGGAAACTGTTTAATTTAGGAGCTTTGAAAACCGAACCAGATACGCTCTCAAAACGGTTGGCACGGTTTAAAAAACTAAAGACATTTTTTAAGGAAGAGGAGTTTGATTATATAATTGACACTCGCAGCAGAGGCTCAGCTGCAAAAGAGCTATTTTACCTTCACTACTTGTATAAAAAACAACGTATTATATATGTAGTGCATAGTTTTAATATTTCGCAGTATTTTCCAAAACAGCAATGGCTTGCAGAGAAAATGATTGATAAGGCGGAAACTGTGGTTGGGGTTTCAAAAGCTATTTCAGAAAAAATAAATACAACATATAATACCCAAAAAGGGGTACCTATTTATAACCCTTCTGAGCCTTTTACTGAAGCGGAAGTAAACAGTGCTTTTTCAGAAAAATACATCTTGTATTTGGGGCGTATAGAAGAGAAAGTTAAAAATTTTACTTTACTATTAGAAGGCTATAAGACCTCAAAGCTTTCGGGAAGTAATATCCATTTAAAGATTGTAGGCGATGGTCCAGATGTAGATTTTGTACAACAAAAAATAGATGAAATGAGCCTTAACGAAACAGTAACCTTATATCCTTTTACCTCTACTATACTTCCATATGTAAAAAACGCTTTATATTTAACCTTAACAAGCAGGTACGAAGGTTTTCCTATGGTTTTAATTGAAGCGCTTTCAGTAGGTACTCCAGTGCTTTCTGTACATTGCGAAAGTGGGCCAGACGAAATTATCAGTAACGAGAAAAACGGTTTATTGATTGAAAATCATTCGGTTGAAGCCTTAGCAGAAGCTATGAATAGGTTAGCTTTTGATGAAGAACTATATAAAACCTGTAAAGAGAATGCCCCCAAAAGTATTTCGCATCTAACCATGGATGCTATTGCTGAAAAATGGGCAACGGTATTAAAAAATAAACAACCTTAATTTTGAAAAGTAGAATAATTGACATCCCAAAAATAGTAGATAAAGAAGGAAGGGGAAATCTTTCCGTAATAGAAAAAGATGTATTGCCGTATTCGGTTAAACGGGTCTATTATTTGTATGATGTTCCTAGTGATTCTAGTCGCGGCGGACATGCACATAAAGAACAATTGGAGTTTCTAATTGCGGTAAGCGGTAGTTTTGACGTTGTCCTTGACGACGGAACCGAAACAAAAAAGGTAACCCTTAACAAACCTAACAAAGGGTTGTTAATTGATACTAAAACTTGGCGGGAACTTGAAAACTTTTCCTCGGGTTCGGTATGTATTGTATTGTCTTCTGGCGAATTTGATGAAGCTGATTATATTAGGGAGTATGAGGACTTCAAATTATTTGTAAGCCGTTAGTCGAAGACCAAATTTTTCGAACAACACTTTGCTTTTAACTAGTAGTTTTAATACAGTTGCAGGCTGTTTTAAAAGTTTCTGTTGTTTGGCGTTTAAATTGTTTAAGTCAATCCCCGAAACGTATTTTTTAAAAGCTGTAGTATCTCCGGCCAATTTATATTGAATGGCCAACGAATAACGGTTTAGGTCTAAATACTGTTTAAGAAAAGTATTTTTTAAGGCCTCTGCTTCGTATTTCTCCAGATCCATATACGTACGTTTTAACGTATTGGTGTTCGAAATTCGATTACTCCCGTCTAGATTATGAGTAGCAGAAATTTTAGTAGAAAAAGCCAATGGAGAAGCTAATGCTGCTCGTATCCAAAGATCCGTATCTTCCCCAGCTCCGTGTGTAATGGTCGTGTCGAAGCCATTCAACGTTTCAAAAAAATCTTTCTTCATGCCAACTGCGGAAGTCCAAGCTAGAGCATCGGCTAAACTGTTTTTGAAGTAATCGTCAACTAAGCCTATCCAACCTTCTCCTTTTTTTAAAATAGGAGAAATCATAGAAGTGGTTAAGTTTTTATTATGCTTTTTATTATAAGCGGTAGCAAACCACTTGGCTTTTGGGAATTTTTCAGTAATCGTATGTATGTTTTCTAGATGAAACGGATACCAATAATCGTCTGCATCTAAAAAAACAATGTTTTCTGAAGTTGCTTTTTCTACTCCGTAATTTCTAGTGGGACCTACACCTTCATTTTTTTTACTGAAATAGTTGATTTTATCATCATCAACAGCTTTTACTACGTCTTCACTTTTATCGGTCGAGCCATCGTTTACAATAATCACTTCAAAATCGGGAAACGTTTGAGACAAGAGACTATCCAATGTCTTTTGGATATCTTTTTCTTTATTGTAGAGTGGTATAATTACTGAAAACTTAGGCATTTCTTTTCAATTTATCATAATAATACAAGCGATACAAATCAAATAAAAACAACGATGGGTTTTTGGAATTGAAATTTGAAATCATTTGCTTTTCAAAAAGGGTTATAATTTTTCTGAAAAGAGGTAACATTCTGTACTTTTTACCTTTTAAGTATGTTTTTTGAATGGGTCTTAAATCTGGTTGTATCAAACCTTTTTCTTCTAATAAAACGGTGGTCTCTACAGATTCTAACGATTTTTTGATAAAAATGGTGTTTTTTTCTAACCCTAAATGATACACAGGGTTATCAATATGTAGAACACGTACTTCTTTCGTTTCTAATAGCTGTTTAAATAAATTATCAAGTCCGTATGTGTTAAAAGCAAGGTGTTTGTTTACAGAAATAAAGAGTTCCTTTTCAATTAAAAAACATCCAGAATTAATCGATAAAAAAGGAGTTTTATCCCTTTGCAAAACGGTTAAAGACTCTCTGGAATGTCCATATTTCCAGCGTAGCATGAGATCTATATCGGGCTTTGTTTCAGCATAGTTTATCCCTCCAAATATAAGTTGAGCTTTATTCAAATTTTCAATAAAACGGCTTATAAAATCCTTATATTTTGGCATTACATCGGCATCTAAAAACAACAACCAATTATACGTAGCTTCTTTTGCTAAATGGTCTCTTGAAGCAGTGCGTCCCTTGTTTTCCTTGCTTTCAATATACCGACACTTATCCAGATTGTTTATAGTTCGGTTTTGGATTTTAATTTCTTTATTTGAAGAACAATCATCCAAAACAAGGATTTCATAATCGATGGGTTGTTCGGTACATTGCCCATGCAAGTTGGTAACCAACTTTATTATGTTATAATTATATGTGGGAATGAGTATCGAAATCATCGTTTCTTTCAGAAGAAAAGTATAATTTTAAGGTTTTAAAAACATCTTTTTAACCATTTAATGGTAACTTAAACACTTAAACTGTTTTGTTATTGACTATGAAAACACAAGACATTGCAAATATAATCTATAACCGCATCTTAGAAGATAAATCCGAGCTTATTTCCAATTTTGAAAAAAGTAAAGAGGCGATAGGTTATTTCTATATCGATAATTTATTGCCTGAAGAACTTGCTCTACAAATAAGCAATGCTTTTCCTAAGAAGGAAGCTATGGTTTTAAAGAAAAGTTTGCGGGAATACAAGTATGTTGCTGCACAAATGGATCAATATAACCCATTATTAGAACAAGTTATTTACGCATTTCAAGATGAGCGTATTGTTAAATTAGTAGGAGAAATATGCAGTATTGAAAATCCGGAACCGGATGAAAATTTATATGCTGGAGGTATTTCTTTAATGGCTGAAGGTAATTTTTTAAATCCCCATTTAGATAACTCACACGATAAAAACCGCAACAAATGGCGAGTGTTGAACTTGCTGTACTATGTTACACCAAATTGGGAAGATAGCTATGGCGGGCATTTAGAAGTATGGCCAAAAGGATTGGATAACGAACCAATAACCATTTACAGCCGGTTTAATAGATTGGCCGTGATGGCAACACATCAAAAATCTTGGCATAGTGTAAGTCCAGTTACACATAACGGAGAACGTTGCTGTGTTTCCAATTACTACTTTTCAGACACTCCTTTAACTAATGAAGATCAGTTTCATGTAACTTCTTTTAGAGCTAGACCTGGTCAAAAGATTAAAGATGTAATTCTTCAAACTGATGCTTTCTTACGAATGGGTGTTCGGAAAGTATTTAAAAAAGGAATTACTGAAAATCCACATGTTTATAAAAAAGATAAGGAAGAATAAGTATGAGGAATATAATTTTTCTGTGTTTTTGTTTTGTAACCCTCTCTTCTTTGTCACAAGAAAAAGCTTGGATGTATTTGCGGGCACATGATAGTTTGTTTGCTCCAGAATTTTCAAAAGTTGGTGATCATTTAATTTACAATGGAAATGATACAAAACTTAAAAATATACTTCAGAAATATAAAGTATTTGAATTCAAAAAAACCTATAAAAAAGCTACCTATAAAAACCTAAAAAAAACCTTTTTTGTAATTGCAGATAAGGAAAGTTTGTTGAACGATTTGTTAAAAAAAACGGATCATCTTTTTGAATCTGGTGAGTTGATAGCTTCAGCAGACAAAAAAATATTCGAACCCAATGATTACGGGTTAACTAGTACCATAGGAGCTAATAAAGGGGTGCAAGCAAATTTGGATTATTTTGACTTTTTAAAAGTGCCTAAGGCATGGTACTACACAACAGGCTCACGGAATGTTGCAGTGGGCATATCTGATGCATCCGTAGATACAACAAATGCTGAATTTAAAGGGAAAACCAAGGTGCTTAGTCCTTCACCTCTTGCTAAGGGACACGGGAATGGAGTAGCAGGAATTACTGCGGCTCAAGGGAATAACGGTTATGGCGTGGCTGGAATTTGTTATGACTGCTCTATTTATGCCACTGGATTTGGTAAATTTGAAGAATTAAGCCAATTGGTAGAGCTCTCTCGTGCTGGGGCTAAGGTGGTAAATTGCAGTTGGGTAGGAAGGACCTATCATCAAACTGCACAAGATGCTATTGACAAAATGTATAAAAACGGAACTATTATTGTCGCAGCAGCTGGAAATGACGACTGGTCCAAAACCAAAGGTAAAAAACTCTTTTATCCTGCTTCGTACGATCATGTGATTTCTGTGGCTTCTATGAGTTATAAATATGAAACTGTTGAAGATCATACATTAGTAAGTAAAAAGGGAAATTATTATGGTGAAAACATTCGGGGTTATTTAGGTAGGACCTTGGGTTTTAAAGATAAAGAAACGCTTACAGGCCCATTTAATTATCCAGTTTCATTAACTACATTAAATCCTGAGGTAGATCTGGTAGCACCCTCTTCTGGACAGTTCCGTATTTCAAAATGGATGCTGGAAGATGAAATAGAATATATTTGGGAAGCCAGTTCGCCTACGGCACCTTTGGTAACCGGCACTATCGGGCTTATGTTTTCACTCTACCCATGTTTGCCACCAGACGAAGTAGAAAGTATTTTAAAACTTACTGCGTGGAATATAGATTCTATAGGAGATAATATGAAATATAAAGGAAATTATGGAGCGGGAGCTTTGCAAACAGGAGATGCTGTAGAAATGGTATATCAAATGGTTGCTGAAGGTGAAACAGTAACGATTGATAATCAAAACTTCTCACGATGGGATTTTAAGTTGACTACATATTCTGAAAAAACCATCCTGAAAAATCAACAATTTACAGATGCTGCAACTCTTAATCTAACGTCGAAAAACCAAATAGTCCTTTCTGAAAACACGGTCCTTAAACCCAATAAACAAGGAAATATCCGCCTTAAAATTAATCCGTCACTACAAAAAGAATGTGAATTAGAACTTAGAGAAGGATTTCCAAAAAATTAGACTGTTTTCTGCACCACCTCAAAGATTTGATTTTCATCACACTTCAAGGTTTTGGAAGGGTACTTTAGCAATAACGCATAATCGTGTGTGGCCATTAAAATGGTGTTGCCGTTTTTATTAATTTCTTGTAGCACCTCCATTACTTCCACACTGGTTTGTGGGTCTAAGTTCCCGGTAGGTTCATCCGCTAAAATTAACTCTGGATCGTTTAATAACGCTCTTGCAATGGCTACTCGCTGTTGTTCTCCACCAGACAATTGATACGGATATTTAAACGCTTTGGTTTTCATATCTACTTTTCCTAAAACTTGGTCAATTTTAGCATCCATTTCTTTTTTGTCTTTCCAGCCAGTAGCGGTCAATACAAAAAGAAGGTTGTCTTTTACGGTACGGTCGTTCAGTAATTTAAAATCTTGAAAAACAACACCAAGTTTTCTTCGTAAAAAAGGGATGTCCTTTTCTTTAAGCGTTGGTAAATCGTAACCTACAATTTCGCCTTTTCCTTCTTGCAAGGGCAGATCGCCGTAAAGTGTTTTCATAAAACTACTCTTTCCGGTTCCGGTTTTTCCAATTAAATACACAAATTCCCCTTTTTCAACCCGAACGGAAACATCAGATAAGATAAGGTTTTCCCGTTGGTAGATAGCGGCGTCTTTTAATTCTAAAACCGGTTGCGACATAATAATGTGTTGTGTTTATTTAGGTTGAGACTTCAAATGTAATTTGAAATATAACGAACTGCAATAGTTAAGTAAGTAATGTTTAAAACGTAAGATTATTGCTGTGTATTTACTTTTTCTTTCAACTTTTCAATCTCTTTTTGTTGTTGAAGCGTATAAATAGTAAGCTCTTCAATCTTTTTCAACAATAACAAGTTCATTTCTTTCAACGACATTCCTTCATTTTCCATTGTTTCAGCAGAAGGAATTTCTGGTAAATGGTTATGTTTTTTTAAATAGGCTTCCAATTCAGGTAACGAGATAAGTTTATAGTTTGGCATTTTTTCCGAAGTACCAGTAAAATAATGTTCAAACACATAATCGGGAGCAACGGCGCCTTGTAAATCGACCAAAACCTCTTGGGTGTGTATTTTGCCTTTAACGGTTAATAATTCGTCCGGTTGTTCGGTGCCAATGCCTATTTTTCCATTTTTTTCGGTCAAATTTTTAAACGGGTTACGTTGCGCACTTAAACTAAACGTTATGAATAGCATTAGGAGTGCAAAAACTGTTTTTTTCATCTTATTATAAATTCTGAAATGAAACATAAATGTACTTGATTTTTTTGAGAGGTTGCTAAAGGTTTCTTAAAAACATAATTATCGCATCCATCTTTCGTTACAGATTAAGACAATAATGTAATTTTGTTATCAAAAACCTCAAGCCCATGCGCAAAACCTTGTTTGCATTTACTGTTTTTCTATTTATTTCCACATATGCTTTTTCTCAGCAAACTGCTGCGTTAACCAATGATTTAGTGGATTATAACAAAGCGATTGAACTCTACAACAACAACCAGTTTTTAGCAGCTCAAACGTTGTTTTCTAAAGTAAAATCAACTGCTGAAGAAGAAACCATTGAAGGTGATTGTGCGTATTACATTGCCAATTGTGCCGTGCGGTTAAATCAGCAGAATGCCGATCAATTAATGGAAGAGTTTGTAGAAGACTACCCAACCAGCATTAAGCGTAACGATGCCTATATTAACGTAGCAAACTACTATTTTGAAAACGGAAAATATTCGTATGCACGCAAATGGTACGATAAAGTGGATGAAAGCAGCTTGAGCCGAGGTGAAATGGAAAAGTATAATTTCAATAACGGCTATGCATACTTTAAAAGTAAGCGGTATAACGAAGCAAAAAAATACTTAAATCGGGTTTCCACTTCTCAAAAGTAT
>TARA_R100001369_G_scaffold5005_2_pt1 | contig 16255 bp, 13 predicted proteins | sample TARA_R100001369 | Tara Oceans TARA_R100001369 (sample SAMEA2621528) | marine metagenome | biome: marine biome (ENVO:00000447); feature: surface water layer (ENVO:00002042); material: "saline water (ENVO:00002010), including plankton (ENVO:xxxxxxxx)" | depth 5 m | reverse complement strand
ATTCTCTGGCGGCAAGTGGTGGATGGTTAATCCGTCTGCTGAGAATAAGACACATCTACCGGATGGATATTACCAGCAGATGCTTGGCGGTAAAAATGCCGATTGGATTCGCTGCTACGCTGAAGGTAAGTACACGTTCGTCCAAGAGGGCAGGCCGGTCTGGCCGGAATATGATGATGAGATGATGTCGGCAGAAGTTACTTATGATCCTCAATACCCGCTTCAAATCGGCGTTGACTTTGGTTTGACACCGGCCGCTATCTTTGGGCAACGAACTTCCGGCGGTGCGTGGAAGATCTTAGATGAGCTGGTCACGTTTGACATGGGGCTTGAGCGGTTTGGACAAGAGCTTATAGGCAAGATTGCTGCAAGCTTTGATAAAGCGGAGGTTCAGATCTGGGGAGATCCAGCGGGTAACAAACGTGACGAGATCTATGAGGTTACTGCCTTCGATCACTTAAAATCAATTGGGTTTAGGGCGCAACCAACGGATAGCAACGCTTTCAATGTAAGAAGAGAGGCTGCTGCTGCTCCTATGAACCGGCTGGTGGGCGGAAAACCTGGACTTATCGTAAATAAAAAATGTTTAAGGCTGCGAAAATCTTTAAGTGGCGGCTATTTTTTCAAGCGTGTGTCAATGGGCGCCGGCCAGGATCGTTTTAAAGACGCGCCCGTGAAGAATGAACACTCCCACTGCGGGGATGCTTTCGGATATTTGATGCTTGGCGGTGGTGAACAGCGCAGATTGCGGCGTGGTAGCTACGGCAACAGCTTTGCCGGTGGTCAGACGTTCAATGCAAGCACCGACTTCGAGATATTCTAATGGCCCTAGTGCAACTTCCCCAGATAAGAATGGGGCATGACGAACATATTGTTCCACTTTCCTACGACCACTTGACCAGGATAAATCTCAAAGAAGAAAATAAAGATTTTGCAAACGTAATCCCCAATTACATTAATTATGTTTGGGACCACGCTGTAGACGGTATGAGTTGGGCAGGGATTGGCCGAGGAAAAGTTGTCTGCGCTTTTGGCATTCGCCCCTTTTGGAATGGGGTGGCAGAAATGTGGTTGATCCCAGGCAAGGAGATAGAGCGCCATGCGATATCGGTTATCAGAGCATCGAAACAACTAACCGATATTACAATCAAGGATTACAACATAAAAAGACTTCAGATTTGCGTAAATAGCGATAACGATACCGCATTTAGGTTTGCCAAAGCCCTACGTTTTGAGGTAGAAAGTGTTATGGCTAAGTATGGCCCAGACGGGTCTGATTATTATATGATGGTGAGGTTTTAATATGGGTGGAATATTTGGTGGTGGATCAGCGGCTCCGGTTAAGACTGTCGCTCAAACTGAAGCGCAGCGTGATGCTGCATCTGCTCGTTCAAGAGCAGACGAACGAGCCAGCTCTTCAGAACGGTCTGAAAGGCAGGCTGTTCAACAGCGTAGGCGCTTACGCCAAACAGGCGGCATGAAGCTTTTGTTTTCTCCTGCGCGGCAAGAGGGTCCAGATTCTCAACAATATAAAACCAAGCTCGGAGGTAACTAATGGCTAGTTTTCGTCAACAGATTAAACTTGATGCAAATAATGTTAAAAGGTCTGTTGGTCGTTTGTTCTCTGGTGCGTCTAAGCCGAGGGGAGCGCCTGTCGCAATGGCAAAGGAAGCTCGAAGAAATAAAAGAGCAGCTAGTATGCTGGTAGATATGCAAGCGCAGAACGAACACAGCAACAAGATGAGCGCTAGGTCTCGCGGTGGTGGCGGATCAAAAGGCCCGACTGTTGCCGATCAGGTTGCTGCAAGGGCCGCTGCAAAGCTTAAAGCTAAGAAGGCAAAGGGCCAGGCTCGGCGCAAAAAATATGAAGCTGCTGGAAGCATGGCTAAAAAAATGAAGCTTATATTCGTAGATTAGAGTAAATTATGGTTAAGAAGGCTCATCAAAATCCAAAGGGCGGCTTGAATGAGGCTGGCCGAAAGCACTTTGAAAGAAAAGACGGGGGCAATCTGAAGGCTCCTGTTAAGGACGGCACCAATCCACGCCGTGTTAGCTTTGCTGCAAGATTTGCTGGGATGAATGGGCCGATGAAAGATAAAAATGGTGAACCCACCCGAAAGGCACTGGCCTTAAAGGCTTGGGGTTTTGGATCGGTGGCTGCTGCGCGTAACTTCGCCAATCGTAATAAAAAAGGATAAGTAAATGGCTCGGCTAGACGTAAGAGATATCATGGAGCGTGAGGCCAAGGCTCAATCACGCAAGGATCAATGGCGCTCTATATATGAAGATTGCTATGAGTTTGCCCTGCCACAGCGTAATATGTACGAAGGCAACTATGAGGGTGGCGCTGCTGGTCAAAACAAGATGGGCCGTGTGTTTGACTCCACAGCTATCTCTGCCACCCAGAGGTTTGCTAACCGCATTCAGGCTGGCTTATTTCCACCTCAGAAAGCTTGGTGTCGCTTGGAGGCCGGTAGCGGTATTCCAGAAGAACAGAAAACACAGGCTCAAGCTGCGCTGGACGCATACACTGAGCGGATGTTTGAGGTAATGCGCCAGACTAACTTTGATCTGGCTATGGGTGAGTTCCTTTTGGACCTATGTGTAGGCACTGCCGTAATGATGGTTACGCCTGGAGATGAAGCAACTCCTATTCGCTTTACGCCTATCCCGCAGTATCTCGTATCCATTGAAGAAGGTAGCTTTGGCAATGTTGATAACGTGTACCGCAAGCTTCGTATGAAGGCAGAGGCGATACCACAAGAGTTTCCTGATGCAGAAATTACGCAAGAGCTTGCTGATGCGATATCAAGATCCCCGTCAAAAGAGATAGATCTGATGGACGCGGTAATTTATGATTACGAAAGAGCAATATATTGCTACCATGTTATCTGGCCTAATAAACGACAAGACCTTGTATATCGTACTATGAAGTCCTCGCCATTTATCGTTGCTCGTTACATGAAGGTTGCCGGTGAGATCTATGGCCGTGGCCCACTGGTCACTGCTATTGCTGACATCAAGACGCTAAACAAGACGGTTGAGTTGGTTCTGAAGAATGCTTCCCTCTCTATCGCTGGTGTATATACGGCTGCTGATGATGGAGTTCTTAATCCTCAGAACGTAAAAATCCAGCCTGGTGCAATCATTGGTGTTGCTCGTAATGGTGGCGCACAGGGTCCATCCTTACAGCCATTGCCTCGTGCCGGTGACTTCAACACAAGCCAGATTGTTATGAATGACTTGCGTATGAGCATCAAAAAAATTCTAATGGATGATACGCTGCCACCTGATAATATGTCGGCAAGAAGTGCAACGGAGATTGCTGAAAGATCGCGTGAGCTGGCATCTAACTTGGGTTCTGCGTTTGGCCGGTTGATCGATGAGACAATGATTCCTCTCGTATCTCGCATTCTTTTCATCTTAGATCAGCAAGCATACATAGATCTGCCTCTTAAAGTGAATGGTGTAGAGGTAAAGGTTACTCCGGTTGCTCCATTAGCCCAGGCTCAAAAGCTTCAAGAGGTAAACGATATTGTGCAGTTTATGCAGATTGCTAATTCTCTAGGCCCACAAGGCCAAATGGCGCTTTCTATTCCAAGGATTACGTCTTTTATTGCCGAAAAAATGAACATCAAACAGGAATTGCTTACCACAGCGGAAGAGCAAGAAGCGATGATGCAACAAATGCAGGAACAAGCAGCGGCTGAACAAGGTCCACAGCCTGCTAATGATGGTGGTGCAACAATGGAGGCAATGCAATGAGTTCACCCGATGGGTGGGAAGGTTTAACCCAAGCAACAATTAATAGCCCAAAGGCTGCTGATATAGATTTACTATATGGCAAGTTATTCAAAAGCACTGAAGGGCAACGTGTTCTAAGTCATTTGCGAAGTGTTACTATTGAGCAACCGACTTGGTTTCCAGGAGAAGACGCGAGTTTTGGGTATGTAAGGACAGGCATGGCTGAAATGGTTCGCATGATTGAAAAAAGAATAGAAAGGTCAAACAATGGCTGAAGCAATGGCAGAACAAATGGAGGCTGACGCTCCAATGATTAACGTGGCGGAATCGGAGGCTCCTAAAGAAGATGCACCCGTTGCGGTACATGAGCAACCACAAGGCGAACCACAAGCGGCAAATGATGATGATCCGCTAGAACGCCCAGATTATTATCCAGAAAAATTTTGGGATGAGGACGGGCCTGATGTTGAAAAGCTTGCAAAGAGTTATGCAGAGCTTGAGAAGAAGTTTAAAGCCGGAAAGCATAAGGCACCGGAGGAGTATGATATATCTTCACTTGCGGATCAGGGTTTGGACTCTGAAGATCCGACTATCGCCGTATATCAGGATTGGGCTAAAGAAAACGGGATTAGCCAGGGTGCTTTCGAAGATCTAGCCGGACGTGTTCTGGGTTTATCAAAGGACGATCAGGAAAACGTGCAGTACGATCAGCGCGTTGAAATGGATAAACTTGGGGCGAATGCCTCTGAGAAAATACAAATGACAGAGCGCGTTCTGATGAAGGCTCCATTGAACAACTCTGAACGTGAAGCGATAGCGTACTCTTTGAACAATGCTGATGCTATCAACGCATTCTTAAAGTACCACCAGGCTATTACGAATGAAAACATTCCGATCAAGCCTACAATTCAGCAAGACAGCATGACAAAGCAAGATCTTGATAGTGCTATATCTGATCCTCGTTGGCAAAGTGATGCTGCCTGGCGCACTCAGATGGAACAGAAGTGGTTCAAGTCACAGCAAAATGCATAGGCACTTGCAATAAATATCGCTTGCGTGTATTTTAGCCCCAACGGTTAACCGCGCTCGGCCCGTTAGATGTAGTAATCTACTGGTTGGCGCGGCCATAACGCGCAAGCGACCGCCCGAACCTCGGATAACGGAAGCGTTTAATTGAAACGCAAAAGGAGGTTTTTGCAAATGGCGATTAACGTCTCAACCGCGTTTGTTGATCTTTTCGATTCTGAGGTCAAACAAGCGTATCAAGCCGAATCTGTGCTTCGTGGCACAATGCGGACCCGTACTGGCGTAGCCGGTAACACAGTTAAGTTTCCAACAATCGGTAAAGGTGTTGCTACGGTTCGCGTACCGCAAACCGATGTTACACCACTTAACGTAACATACGGCCAAGTAACTGCGACAATGGAAGATTTCATTGCGGCAGAATACTCAGACATTTTCCAACAGTCCCACATCAACTTTGATGAGCGTTCTGAATTGGTGCAAGTTGTGTCTAAGTCTATTGCTCGGCGTATGGACCAGATTATGATCGATGCTCTTAATGCTGCTGGCGGAACAACAGCCGTTGCAACATCTATCGGTGGTAATGCTTCAAACATGAACATTGAAAAGCTTCGTGCTACTGCAAAAGCTATGAACCAAAATAACGTACCCTCTGAAGGTCGTCATTTGCTCATGCATGCTTCGCAGCTAGATGCTTTGCTCGGTGAAACTGAAATCACAAGCCAAGACTTTGCTTCTGTAAAAGCTCTTGTCCAAGGTGAAATCAACACTTTCATGGGCTTTAATATCTTGACAGTTGGCAATCGTGACGAAGGTGGTCTTCCAAAACCATCAACTCGTACTTGTTTTGCCTGGCACAAAGATTCAATGGGCTATGCTGAGTCAATGGCTCAGAAAACTGAAGTTAACTACATTCCAGAAAAGACATCGTTCTTAGTTAGCTCAATGTTCTCTGCTGGTTCTGTTTCAATTGACGGTGCTGGCATCGTTAAAATTGCTTGTACTGAATAAGGAGATCTGAAACATGGCATTCGCAACAGCAAACTGGTCAACAGTTGGCGCTTCTAAAAGCGGCAACGCTCCTGCAATATACAGCTATAAGTCCTCTGGTGACAACAAAGCTGCTATTGCCGGTTCCGGTTATTTCAACACGGTTGAAGCTCTTATCACTACTGGTGATTGGATCTACACACACGGTAGCGATGGCGGTCAAACGCTTGTAGCAACCAACAACGGTGCTGGCGTTATAACATCGGCAGTAATCTAAAGAAAAGGAGAGGCCGGATCACACTGGCCTCTCCCACCCTTTACGGAGAACAATCATGGCCGCTGGTGACACTTCCCTCTCTATATGTTCTGATGCTTTAATACTGTTGGGCGCAGCGCCCATTTCTTCTTTTACAGAAGGATCTGATTCAGCTCAGGCTTGTGATCGACTTTATCCAGATCTTAAAGATAGCCTTCTTGCTAACTACCAATGGAGTTGGAGCATTAAGAAGATTCAACTCCAGCGTTTATCAACGGCCCCTCTTGACGAATGGAAGTATGCTTATCAGCTCCCAGGCGATATGCTTTCTGGCGTCATAGCTCTATTTCAGAGCGCCGGAATTTCTCAAAAACCTGTACGATACGGTTGGGAAATATACGGGGATCAGCTTTTTACCAACTTTGAAAAAATATTTATTGATTACCAAAGTACAATCGATGAAAGCAAAATGCCAAACTACTTTGTTCGTTTACTTCGTAGTGCATTGGCTGCTGAGTTGGCATTTACTATTACAGATCAAATTAGCAAATCAGATTATTTTCGCGGAGTTTCTTACGGATCACCAGCGGATTCTGGCCGTGGAGGTCTAATGCGTGAAGCTATGAACGTGGACAGTCGTGGCAAGCCACCGCAAATAATTGAGGATTATTCTCTTATCGATGTGAGATACTAAAATGCGGATAGTACAGTTCCAAACCAATTTTTCGGTTGGTGAGCTTGATCCGCTTATCCGTGCGCGTACCGACTTGGCTCAATACAAAAATGCCCTTGAGGAAGCCACGAACGTAATTATTCAGCCACAAGGCGGTTTTAGACGCCGTGATGGCAGTCGTTTTATTTATGATTTTGGCTCAAGCTTTACTGATTTTAAAGTAATTCCTTTTGAGTTCAGCGTAGATGATAGTTATTTACTGGTTTTTGTTAATCAGCGGATCTATGTTTTTAAGGCTGGCGTTCTGCAAACAAATATTAATGGCTCTGGCGCTGACTACATAGCCGCTACTGAAATAACCACGGCAGTGTTGGACCAGTTAAACTACACGCAGGCGGTTGATACTCTTATTCTCTGCCATGAAGATTTGCAAACCAAAAGGCTAGTTCGTAACACTGATACTAGCTGGACGTTAGAAAATCTTCCTATTACTAATTTGCCCCAATACGCATATTCTTTTGATACGCACCAGCCAAACTTTTCGATTACGCCCAGCGCTACCGCTGGCAATATCACAATAACTGCATCTTCTGTAACAACCGATACTGGTACAGCGCAAGCGGGTGGAGCCGCAACAATTACTTTAAAATCTGGGACTAACTATAACGCTGACGATCAGCCAAACGGTATGTTCATTACCTTAACCTCTGGTACTGGATCTGGTCAGATTAGGCACGTTGAAGATTACACTGCTTCATCAAAGCTTCTAGCTGTATTCCCTGCATGGGATACAGCTCCTAATAGTAGTACCGGCTATAAAGTCGAGGCGTTTGCTCCAGCGGCGGTTGGCGAGTATGCCCAGGCAACAGGCACATTTGGACGCGCTCGGTATGTTGAATATGTTTCTCCGACCGTTATGAAGGCGGTAACGGAGGTTTCTTTCTTTGATACAGATGCAATCGTTGCTGGTTTCTGGGAAAGTGAACATGGTTTTGAAAACGTATGGTCCAACGCCCGTGGCTGGCCGCGTTCTGCTGCGTTCCATGAAGGCCGGTTATATTTTGGCGGATCTAAGTCTCGGCCCAATACTATCTGGGGTTCTGGCGTAATCAATTTCTTTGACTTTGCTGTTGGTACTGGACTTGATGATGAGAGCGTTGAGGCAACAATTAATACCAATCAGCTAAACATTATCGTCAATCTTTTCTCTGGCAATGATTTTCGTATTTTTACAACCGGCGGTGAGTTTGTAATATTACAATCTTCCAATGAGCCTATTACACCTAAAACATTTTTTGTGCGCCCTCAGACTAGGTTGGGATGTAGGGCTGGCATTCCGATTGAAGAGCTTAACGGTGCATCGATCTTTATTCAGCGCCAGGGTAAATCTATTAACGTGTTCCAGTTTGGCGAAACTACTGCATCGTATCAAGTGCAAAACATATCTGCTTTAAGCTCTCACTTGCTTAAAAATCCTGTTGATATGGCTGCGCGTAGGGCTGCATCTACTGACGAGTCAGATCGCTTGTTTGTGGTAAACGGAACTGATGGATCAATGGCAGTCTACTCTATCCTGGTCGGGCAGAATGTTATTGCCCCAAGTCGATTTGTTACTGACGGTGAATATATTGCTGTAGGCGTAGAGGTCGCGGATGTTTATGCAATCGTTAAACGAACCATAAACGGCGCAGCAAGATACATGCTAGAAAAGTTTGATCCTAATCTTACTCTGGATAGCGTTAAAAGCGGAGGTTCGGGTTCCTCAGTTACCATGAACCAACTACAGGCGAAGACAGTCCAGATCATAAGGGATGGCGTCCTAGAGCCGCAACAGGTGGTTCCATCTTCCCCTTTCAGAATTACGTTTGCTTCACCGGCTCAATCAAGTTTTGAGGTTGGCTTGAACTACACGGTAACTGTGAGGACAATGCCAGCGGAGCCGGTTCTTTCCTCTGGGTCTGTGCAGGGATTTAAGAAACGTATTATCCAGGTTGATGCAATTGTTAATAACACAAAAGATATGACGATTAACGGCAAGCAAGTCTCGTTTAGAAACTTTGGCGAGGATGTACTGGATTCAGCGGTCAAGCCTTTTACTGGCATAAAAACTGTGCATGGATTGTTGGGGTATAGCGGAACGGGGCAGATTACGATTGGCCAGAATGTTCCGTTGGAAATGGTTGTTCTCGGTCTTGAGTACCGACTGAGCGTGGGGAATTAGACATGGAAGCAATGGCAGTAATAGGACCAGTCGTTTCGATAGGCAGCAAACTTGCACAGGCTAAGGCTCAGAGCGATACAGGCAAAGCGCAACAGGCTGGTTATGAGCAGCAAGCGCAACAGGCAGAGTTGAAAGGCCGCTCAGAGGCAATCGCTTATAAACAGCAAGGCGCAGATGCTTTAAGGAACTTAAACGAAACATTGGCCGCTATCATTGCCCGTGCCGGTGCTGGTGGTGTTGATCCGACCTCTGGATCTGCTGCAACTGTTCAGATGTTTGCTATGTCTGAAGGAGCTATTGAGTCTCAGACCGCCAGGGACAATGCAGCTCTTGCTCTTGATGAAGGCTATACACAAGGCGGCATATATCGATCTGCTGGAAAAACAGCAAAGAAAACCGCAGATGTTAATGCCTTGGCCAGTGTTGGCGAGGCTGCTTATATGTACGGAAAATTGGGGTAGAATATGGCACAACTTCCACGATATCAGCGACTAGGTGTAAAAGCCCGTCAACCAGGCACTATTGATTTCGCTGACACGCGAGAGCAAGCTAGATATTCTCAGACCCTAGCAAGCGCACTTGACCGTATGTCTCAGTTTGCTTTCAAGGAAGCGTCTGTTGCTGCTCAATCAAGAGGCCAGGAACGTGTTCGTGAAGAAGGGGCTGTTGAAACTCTTGAACGTATTGACGCAAAGGGTGGCGCATTTAGCATTGCTGACCAGGCTGCGTATGAATTAGGTAGCCGCGTTGCTGTGGCTGAAATTCAAAACGCTGCTGAAATTGAAACTATGCGTATCCTAAGCGAAGGGGAACGCAACGAAACAGCATTTTCTAAAATTCAAGCACAGCTATTGGAAGTAACCGATGGTTATTCTGAATCTCTAAGAGTAATAGATCCGGTTTCTGCATCCCTTCTTCAAGAAAACATAAGTGGCGTTACCGGCAAGGCTGTTGAGAGATATTCAAATTATTACGTTAATTTGCAAGCTAGTAAGCAAAAAGCAAAAACGAATGACGCCGCCGCCCTACAGTCCCAAAACATTATTTCCGGCGCTGTTATACCTGGGTCTAGTGAAGTTACAATAAGGCAAGACATTACACGCGCTGGTGAATTGTTGCGTGGCTTAGGTGCTTCTGATTCCGAAGTTAACAAATGGGAACAAAACACTTACAAAGCCGCTATCAAAGAAAATTTTATATTTAATTTTCAAACTTCTGACATAGATCGTCAGACTGAAATATTAAAAGAAATGGAGACAGTTCCCGCTGCTGAATTAAGCCTTAGTCAAACTCTGGCTCTTCGTGGAAGTTTAAAAGCTGGTTTAAATGAAAAGCTTTCTGCTAGGAGATCTGCATCAACTATTATTGTCAGTGAAATTAGTGAAATGACATTTGTTCTTGAAGGCGGCGGAATGCCATCACAATCTCAAATTTCCGTTCTTGAGGCTCAAGCTGATGATCTTGGGCCTGATGGAGTAAACGCTAGAGTTGCACTATCAACTTTGAAATATAATATGGGTTGGGCTGGTGCATTTAGAAAAATGACTTTAGATCAAATTGAAGATCAAATTATAGAAATAAAAAAGGGTTTGCCTGGTTTTGCTGGTAGTGGTCTTGATACTCCGCAAGAAATTTACACACTAAAGACAGCGGAGACTTATAAAGCTGCTGCTGAAATTGCGTTAAAGAACAGCAGGACTGATGAAAAAACTGCTTTCCAGCCTAAAGTAAACGAAATAACAAATAGAGTTACTGAGCTGCAAAAAACTGTAGATGCTGGATTTGAAGTAAAGCAAGAATCGATTGATGAACTTGTAGCTTTATATGAAGAAATACCTCCCAGGTTAAGAAAAGATTTAGAGAATGCTTTAGCGGATCTTTCTTACACTGGACCGTTGTTAAGCAAACTAAAAGCTGGTGATCCTCAAAGTGTAAAAGCTTGGATTGAAGAGCTAGAAAAGACAGGTATCCCCGATGTTGAAGGTCCTGGTATCGATACTAACCTTGAACTTAAAGCTCTGGCTACTGCTGAAATTGCTTTAAAAGACCAAACTCAAGAACAAATAGATTTGTTCCAGCCTAAAATAAAAGAAATAGCAACTAGAATTTCTGATCTGCAAGATACTGTAAATTCTGGAATAGAGGTAGATCAAGAAACAATTAATGAAGTTATAGCTTTATATAAAGAAATACCTCCTAGTTTAAGAGAGGATTTAGAAACTTCTTTAGAAGAACTTGCCTACATTGGACCGTTGTTAAAAAGATTAAATGCTGGTGATCCTGAGAGCGTAAGCGCATGGCTTGTAAAGCTAAGAGAGACAGGTATTCGCGGTTTTGAAGGTCCTGGTATCGATACTCGCATTGAACTTACAGCTCTAACTATTGGTGAGAATGTGCTTTCAGCAATGGAAAAAGTAAAGTCTGACCTAACTGCGGCAGAAAAAGAAAAGTTTGATCCAATTATAGTTGGAGTCAAAAGCCAAATTGCAACACTTCAATCTATAGTAGACAAGGGAATTGAAGTATCTGACGAAGCTATCCAAAAACTTGTAGAAACTTTTGCTACTATTCCCGAAAACCTTCGAGGGAACATCGATGAAGATTTAAATATTCTAGGGTTTACTGATGAAATGGTAACACTTTCTACCGAAGGAAATGTTGAAGGAATGAGGGCCTATCTTTCTAGGCTGGAAAGTAGCACAGGGGGAATAGAAGGTGTAGGCGAAATTGGACCAGATAGTCCTATAGAGGATAAAGCCATAGCTTTAGCGCGGCAACTTGTTAGCTCTATGGCAAAAGTACAGTCTGACACAAAAGCCCGTAATGAAAAAATTAAAAGTGAAAAATATGATCCTATAGTTGAAGATCTTAATAAAAAAATATCTGCTTTTGAAACAATAGTTAAGTCTGGAAGAGAAATTTCTCAAAATGATTTCATTGAGCTTTTTAGTATTTTTAGTGACCTTCCAGATGATTTTCGCGGGGACATACTCGAAAGCATTGAAGGGGTTGGTTATCTCTCGGATGTAGTTCAACGAGCGCAAACCATGAATGTAGATGAATTAACACGTTACATTGAAGTTCTTGGGCAGGGGTTTTCCAACGAAAGGCCAGGCGGATTGGAAACATTAACTTCATTTCCTGGGAACGTTAATACTCAAATCGAGCAAGAACGGTTAAATCTTGCAGAGCAAATGCGCGATAAAATGATATCAGGTTTAAAAAATGATCCTTTAACGTATGGCATTAAGGCTGGAATTTTGGGCCAAAACGGACTGCCTCTTGAGTTAAACCCGATAGATATAACATCGGGGTTTGAAGCCGCTGTCTCTTCACTCAAGGAAAGAATTTCTGTAGCAAAAACTATTGCCGGTAAATATATAATAAAGCCTAAATTTTTTACTCAGAATGAAAAGTCGAATATTGAAGAGTTTCTAAGAAGTACTGACGGCGAAACTAAAATGGGCGTTTTATCTGCTCTTGTACAAGCCGGTGGACCAGATGCACCTGATATGCTTTCAGAGATTTCGAAGAACTCTCCTTTTGATGCCGGTGTTGGCGCTCTTGTTCTTATGGACAGATCAGCCACAGCAAGAATGGCTTATCGTGGGCAAGCAAGTTTAGATTCTGGTCAGGTTCCAAATGGTTGGAGTAAACAAATAGCAGATGAAGCGTTTAGTAAATTTAATGGTAGATCTTTAGACGAACTGACGCAAACGGTTGGAATTATCTTGCCGATAGCAAAAGCAATATACACAAATATTGCAGCGGAAGAAGAGTTTTTTGATGAAGAACTTTGGCAAGAGGCAATCAGTCTCTCGCTTGGTGGCATTCCGAAAGCTGGGCTAGGCGGCATACAAGATGTTCGTGGAAGGCAAACTTTACTTCCCCCTAATATTACTTCTGAGCAGGTTGAAGATGCTCTAAACGGTGCAGATGATCTGGCATTTGCTTATGCCTCAAGTCAAAAACTGAGGCCAGGCATGGTTGTAGACATTTCTGGCACGGGGATGAGGCGTGATAAAAGGTTTGGAGTGCAAAGAGCGTCAGAAGATGGCATGTACTACATTATAAGCGATAAAGCGACCCATATTGTAGAAGGAGGAGGTACGTTTAAAAAATTCAAATTTGATTTAAATAAGCTTATTAACTATGTGGAGGGAACTCGGTGACCTTTGACGAAACAGACCCCAACAGCGAGATTGATCCAGGTGGAATCGAATTTCCATCTACCTCGACTCTTGATCTCTTATCAAGTAGTTTTGCAAACCAGCGAGATACTGGTGCTGCCGGATCTATGTCAAAAGCTTTTGTCCATTTAGAAATATGGACTCCGATCATTGAAAAGTTGAACCAGTATGCCGGTCCACTGGGGCGTGGTTTCGTATCTAAAATCTTTTTTGGCAATGATAACAAATTTACAAACCCTGCCATAATTACAGCCGATAGCTTTAACGGCATGAGTGAACTAAAATATCGTGAATATACCGAAGAGATATATCAATACATTCAAGACAACCAAGATAGTCTTCCAGAAGATCTTAAAGGTATAAACGCTGTATTAATTGATAATTTAATCAAACAGAGTTTTGATAATTCGCTTAATGAAGAATCTGAACTTGCAAAGAATAATCCAGGATTTGTTGCTGGCGCTGTTCGCTTTGCTGCTGGCATGGGTGCATCATTCGGAGATCCAGTAACACAAGCCACAATTCCTTTTGGTGGATGGTCTAAATCCCTTTGGAAAAACGTAGGCCAAAACATGATTATCAACGGGGGTACGGGAGCGCTTTCTGAAATTGCAGTTGCCGAATGGTATAAGGAAATGAAGACTGACTACACCTATGCAGATTTTGTCAGGAACGTATCTTTAAACGCAGCACTAGGTGGAGTAATACCCCTTGGCGGTAGGGGCATAAAAATGACTTGGCAACAGGCCAAGAAAGCGGTCAATGCTTTTACTGAATCAGGTCAAAAGCTTAATTCAGGAGATCAAGCTGTAGTTGATGCCCTAGAGGATTTAGAAAACTTAGAGGAAACTAATCCTTTTGTTGAAGTAACTGCAATGGAAGAATTTGATGCCGGAGAAGCTCACGCAGAAACTCTTTCCTTAGCCCAAGGCGCTGCTGTTACTAATACACAACCTCCAATTCCATATGAGCCAATTCTTCCATTAAAAACTGAAGCAGTAGAAACCGTGCCTTTTAGGGCTGATGATGGTTTTGATGAACTTAGAATAGAAGCCGAAAAAGATGTTGGTCCTTATGTTGTAAGAAATCCAATAACTGATAAAGAAAAAGCTATTAGGAAGAATATGGGAGATGCAGCCGCCGATGCTTATATAGCTGCGGCTGAAGCAAGAGGACAGCTTAATACAGCTAACAGACTTAAATTAGAAAATGCTGCTCCTGTTGTATTGGATGCTGAAACTGGTACGGGTGTAAAAGAATTTGATCCCTCAGAAATTGAAGTAGACGCAAGAACATTTCAGTTTAAATCTGACGGGGATGAGTTTGGCGTTTCAGAACGTCTTCAAGGCATAACTACATGGGATAAGTATAAAGCTGGTACTGTTACAGTTTATGAATATGCAGACGGTAGAGTATCTATTGCAGATGGACACCAAAGGCTCGGTCTAGCTAAACGAATTGCCGCTGAAGATCCAACTCAAAAAATTAAAATACTTGGGTTTACTCTGCGTCAGGTAGATGGAATATCGCCGGAACAGGCTCGTGCAATCGCGGCAATGAAGAACATTGCTGAAGGTACTGGAACAGCAATAGACGCGGCAAAAGTGCTGAGAACATATCCCGAAAGATTAGGAGAACTTCCCCCGCGCTCTGAGCTGGTTCGCCAAGCAAGGGACATGATGCCATTGAGCGATAACGCTTTTGGCGCAATTGTTAATGGAGTTATCTCTGCAAAATATGGCGCAATTGTTGGCCGGCTAATCGATGATGAAAAATTACAAGACGCAGCAATACAAGTTTTAGCAAAGTCAGATCCTAGCAATGCCTTTCAGGCTGAAGCAATTGTTCGCCAGGTTAGATCCGCTGGTGCTGAAGACGTTAAGCAAGTTTCATTATTTGGCGATGAGCTGGTATCAGAAAGTTTTTACGTTGAACGTGCTAATATTTTAGACAGAGCTTATAAAGAGCTTCGTCAAGACAAGAACGCATTTGAAACTTTAGTACGCAACTCTGAGCGACTAGAGGCAGAAGGTAACGTATTAGCTACTGAAGCCAATCAAAGAAAGGCCACTACAGATGCCCAAACAATCGCAATCCTACAAACGCTTGCCAACAGAAAAGGACCGCTCTCAGACGCCCTTACAGAAGCCTCCAGAGCTGCCAGAGAAACAGGAAACTATGTCCCAGCCACAAGAGGATTCCTCGATGCTGTCAGACGATCAATTGACGGAGGCGATTTCGATGGGATCTCTGCTAGCGACATTGGACGCACTGTCGATGGTCCAGCGCCGCGCCCAAGATCTGAGATTGCAGAAGAGCCAGCTCTTGAAGGATTCGATGAGCCAAGTGGGATAGCTGCCAAACGCCAATCGGATCAACTTGAACAGGATCTGTTTGAAAATGAAGCAGTTGCACCTGTTGCTGCCGTAATAAGCCCTTATGATATAGAGGCGGATCTAAAGGCTCGTCAGCCGGTAGAAACTGTTGACGATATATATGCGCTTGCAGATGAGTCCCAAACCTACATCGCTACAATAGCTGAGGATATTGAACGTGATCTTGGAGTTACCTTTAAAAACCCTGGTCTGAAAAATATTGATGACGCTAGAAAAAAAATGGAACGCAAAGGTTATGTGTCTTCAAATCAAATGACGGATATTTCTCGCGGTGGATTTATAGTCAACACGGCTGAAGACGCTGACGCTATTGTTGCCAGGTTTGGACGGGATGCAGAAATATTAGATGAAGGCTGGAACTTTACACCGGCTGGATACTTTGATCGTAAAATTTTGGTCAGAACGCCAAACGGTATTGTTTCTGAAATTCAAATATGGTCTCCAAAGGTTCTCGCTGCAAAACAAAAAACCGGCCATAAACTTTATAAGAAGTTGCGAGAATCAAAAGATCCGGCAGAGATCGAATCCTTGTCTATTCAAATGAGAGAGCTTTATGCAAACGCTTTAAGAAGCGAAGATCAATCGTTCAGATCATTGTCTGGCATAGATAACTTGCCAAAAGTGGATTCAAACGCAGACATAAATGCGGCTTCGTCTGGAATAACGCGCCCTGTCTCGAAAACATCAGGACCGTCTACTGGTGTCCAATCGCCGCCTGGTTCCAGTATAGCCACGGCTTCTGTAGGTGAGGTAGAAATAGCA
>TARA_R100001369_G_scaffold1243_4_pt1 | contig 16276 bp, 15 predicted proteins | sample TARA_R100001369 | Tara Oceans TARA_R100001369 (sample SAMEA2621528) | marine metagenome | biome: marine biome (ENVO:00000447); feature: surface water layer (ENVO:00002042); material: "saline water (ENVO:00002010), including plankton (ENVO:xxxxxxxx)" | depth 5 m | reverse complement strand
AAAAGTATAATCGCAAGCAGCATCAGAATGTTGAACTACTAATGTTATAAAATCACCATCATTATAAGGTCCTGTAATTACTGTTCCAGCAATTATAGGATAAGTGGTTGTTCCATCGTAAACACCTGTACCATCTCCTACTGAGTCAAAGTCAAGATCGATAGTAAACGTACCAGCAACGCAATCTGCATTAACAGCTCCATTAACAAACACTGCTTCTGTACATGTTAATACTGGATTTACAGTACTATTCATATTAAAGGTAGTAGCACCTTCAATATAATCAGTCATGATGATATAATAAGTTGTACCTGCTGTTAATGTTGGTGTTGTTAATGTAAGATCTGCATTAGAAGAACTATTTGTAGCACTAGAGATACAATTTGGTGCAGAATCTGGACAGTTATCAATCACAAAAACACCATACCAATTACTTGTAATGTCAGTAACTGAAATATCTAGAGTTTCCCCAGTTTCGACAGCTGTGTACTCAAACCAGTATTCAAGATCGTTGTAATCAACACTACAAGGGTTAACTTCTGGTGCAGTATTGGAGTCTGAGAAACTTCCTGCTTGACCAGTAGTATCTCCTGCCTGAAGAGTTCCCGGTGTTAATGCTAATGCACTTGTGCAATCAGCTTGTGCATGACCTTGCCAACAAAAGGCAAGCATAACCAATAGTAAAAACTGTGTTATGCCCTTACGACAGGGATGAAACACTTTACTAATTAAGGTTGAAAAATAAAATTTGTTGGATTGGGTGCGGTGCGTTGGTTTTTTAGTCATTGATCGTTGTTGTTGGTTATAATTTATCACAACAAACTCAGACTCAACAGGTTTTAAATGAATAATCAACTAAATGATACTCAATTCTAAAACTGTTATGTTTCGGTAGGAATAGGGCGATAAATTCTGCTATTAATCAATCGCTGCTAAAATGAATTGTTAAAACTATCATAAATAAATCTTAAAAAAAAATGATTTACAAAAAAATCGACGAACTGCAAATTAATTAGTATAACTCACTAGAACGAAGTAGTTTGTGTAATTTTTTAATAAACTGCTTTGAAGAATGCAAGTAACCGTTTATGCCTTTATTAGCATATACTTGACTATTTAACTAACTTCAATTTGACAAAATAAGCCCTTAAAAAGGGCTCCTTTTATTATTAATGGAAATAATTTTGCTTTATTTATAAATTCAAACTACATATTATAAAAAATTTACTTTTTGCCATAAACTTATTTATAAGCTATCACCTTTGGACTCAAAATAAGTTTAAAAACACTACTATTTTTATTGGAGTAGTATGGTCCACAAAGTAAAAAGACAGGTTAAAGTAAGATGCATTCTATCTCAGAAACAGCACTTCAATTAAATAGAATAAGGTGTAACCACTGAAATCCCTGTAAGAGGCTCGGATTAATTAAAACCAAACTAATCCTCTATAGTTAATTTAAAAAAGTCATTAACTGGCTTACCAAAGACATCAGAAAGTTTTAATGCTAAAACTGTAGAAGGCACGTATCTATTAGCTTCAATTGAATTTATAGTTTGCCTAGAAACACCTATTCTCTTAGCCAAATCATCTTGTGTTAAACTTAAAATAGCACGCTCTACTTTTATTGTATTTATCATTATCTGTAACGTTTTAAGTTATGATAAAACATCAGTTGTATCATTAGCATAAATAACAATACCTGAAAATCTCCTAAGTCCTTAAAAGCTTCACCTTCAGAGTGTACCGCATTAGACACACCAAACTCAACATAGGGCATAATTAAAGCATAAATGACACCAACAACAAAAGCAATAGCATAAGACTGTGCTCGTAAACTCATGGTCATCTCATCCTCTATTTTGTCTTTAGACATAGACATGATTAACATACCTACTAATACTATTTTTTGTAATACAAGCTTTAACCATTCAGTATCACCTTCCATAGCAAATGCTCTTACAAACATCATTACAATAGAAAGTAGCACAATGGTAATTCCGATAGCCATAAAGCGGTGTGGTAGTCTAAATTTAATAAGTTTGTGAAACTTATTTCGCTCACAATTCATAATTTTTTCCGTACTCATAATTGACAAGTTTACTTTATATTAAGTAAAAATATTTTTACTATTTGACAAATATACTTTACATATAGATACAAAACAAGTGATTTTGAATAAACTTGAATTTATAAGAATTTTTAACTAGCTTCGTTTAACGTTTAAAAATGAGTTTACAAAGTCAAACAATAAAAAGGATTTCAAAATTGATGGCCTTTTTCTTCATTATAGAAATTCTTCTATGTTGGAAACTATGGTTTCCGATTGACCGCGAATTCCCAATGATGTCAGCTTTTAGCTGGTTAGATTTTTCAATAGGAATACCTGGAGATGGCATTCTTTCATTAGCTATACTTATTTCACTTTTATTTATCTTAATAGATAAGTATAAAAGCTTGGCAATTGTAATAATGGTTAGTTGTCTGTTAGTTACTATACTTGAGGACATTACCAGATTTCAGCCATGGGTTTACATGCAAGGAGCGCTATTAATACTATTAAGCTTTAACAAAAAGGGAAGGGAAAATGCTATACTATCTGGTGCATTATTGATTGTAGCTCTAATCTATATGTGGAGTGGAATTCAGAAACTCAATTTAGGCTTTCTTCGAGATACGTTTCCTTGGCTACTTTCTACCTTTGAATTTAACTTTCAAATAGAACCAGACCAACCACTCACCAGTTTCAACTACTTATTTGCCCTAGTACCACTATTAGAATTCTCAATAGGCTTATTTCTCTTGATTCCCAAAACACGAAAAATTGGCATAATCATAGGATTACTAATGCATTTATTTATAATGCTAAGTCTTGGACCAACTGGACATAATTGGAATTTAATTGTATTGCCATGGAACTTATGCTTAATGCTATTTCTTATTCAATTTTACTCTCAAAAAGAGCCTATAAAAATCACTGAAGGCATTAAATCATTTAAGCTCAATTACATCATTTTAATCTTGTTTGGCATTATGCCTGCCTTAAATTTTATAGGGTATTGGGATAATACACTATCTGGTTCTATGTACTCTGGCACACACAGTGATGTGGCATTTTATTTTGACTCTGATAGTGAAACAGACCTGCCAAAATTCAGAAAGGCTGGAACTACCGTAGTAGAAAACGACGATTCAGATTATTCAACTTCAAAAACTTGGCTTACCTATTGGAGTGTTTATGATATTAAAGTCCCACCCTATCCAGCCCATCGTTATTACAAAAGGTTCGGGGAAAAACTTTGTGAAGTCAGTAAAAATCATCTAAAAACTGGAATTGAAATAACTACAAGAGCTAAATTTAATGGGACTCCATCTGTTACCAAATGCAGCTGCTTAGAACTTTTAGGCCATGATGATTAAAAAAGCTTTTATTTCATCTCTATTTTAGTGATTTGGTATAAACTTGACTTTGTAAGAAAAATTAACTAGATTCGTTTAACGTTGAATATAAAATACTTGCGCAGAACTTATCAAAGTATTGCCATACTTGTAAATCTGATAGCCTTGCCAGTAAAAGGAAAAAACAACAAGAAATCATCCTTTTAATATTGAAATTTTACTTGACTATGAATCTGTTTTAATATTTATAATGGATGAGTCTAAAATAGATTCAAAACAAACTGAAAAAATTCAAAAACTTAGAATTGTAAAGAATTAATAAAGATACTTTATGGACGATTTAGACAGACGTATTACAATCATTGTTTATGCCGATATTGTAGGGTATACTTCCATGATGCAAAAAAGCGAGCAACTAGCATTATTAAAACTCAAGCATTTTGAGGATGCTATCGAAAAGGAGACGAAAAAACATAACGGCGAAGTCGTAAAAGCATATGGAGATGGATGCTTAATTCTTTTTACAAGCGCAGTGAGTGCCGTTAAATGTGCAAAAAGTATTCAAAAAAAATTAAGACAGCAGCCATATGTGCCGCTGCGTATTGGCATTCATGTTGGTGAAATTATACGCAAAGACCATGATGTCTTTGGGGATGGTGTTAATATTGCTTCTCGCATAGAATCAATGGGTACTGCAAATTCCATTTTGATCAGTTCAGATATTTATTTTCAGATAAAGAATCATCCAGAATTTAAAACGGTTAAGATGGGTGAATTCTCATTTAAAAACATTGAAAGAGATATTACACTCTATGCGATATCAAATAAAGGACTTACCGTGCCTATAATAGGAGACATGAAGGGGAAAGGGACCTTGAATAGTAGTCTACCTGTATTCTTGAAAAAAAACTTGAAATCAATTTTGATTCCTTTGTTATTCGTTTTAGGAGTTACTTTTATATACTGGATTTATAGTGAAAAATCCCTAAATAACACAACTGACAATCAACCAGAATCTGGACTAGTATTTGCATCAAAGATCGAAGCAAATGGTCTAGCTATTAACCCTGGAACTTCATTTTCTCAAGACATAACTAACTTATATGCTGTCTTTCGCTCAGATATGACACCTCCTGGAATGGTCGTGAATGTCGATAGCATTACTGACGGTGCTTATTATGCTTATTTAAAGCTCAAAGAACCGTCGTCTTTATCCGAATTCGGGTGGCAGTGGTATCGAGAAAGTAACGGTGAAAAAATAGTCGATTATCAGCCACCAACAAAGGGGCATAAAACTTTATGGTTACAACGGTATGGTAACAATGGTAAACGTGTATTTAATGAATTTGGACCTGGCACCTATACTATTATGGTTCTCCTTGATGGAAATCCCGCATTGAGTTCAGAATTAACAATTACACCTTCAGCGAAGACACCTGAATAAGAGACCATAAAGGTTCATAGATACTTTTTATTTTATTGATATCTAAGGATTAATTACTTTTGGGTTTCGTATTTAATAGTCCTATTATTATTATTATTATTATTAGGGTTGTCTTAAACTGAAGTAACGAAGTACTAATAGGCCTAGGTTGAAAGTCATTTAATTAACTTTGAGTATTTAAAAAACTTGCCTAGCTTAATACTTTAAAAAGAAGAAAATTAAAAGATTAGAAGCAACACCTTGCATAGTTTTTTTCTAGTTCTGGCCTACTTATGAAAATTGCGGAGTTAGTATGTGCTCGAATTTTCTATTTGTAATTTGTTGCTTATACACGCAACGAATCATATAACAAACGTTCTACGAAAGTGAATAAATTTTAACGATTCTTCTCCTCTATCCACTTACTCATATACTTAGTACTTTGGAGTGTTTGGTGCTGTAATAGATTGCCTATAAAGTTATTCTGACGCTGCATTTTCAGATTAGAATTAATCTCAGATATTTTATTAGAAAATTCAGATTCAAAAGCTTTTTTATTAAAACGTTCATTTAAAACTTTAAAGCCATTTAATTGACTTTGATTCCAGCTTTCAGAATCATTATATAGTTCAATAGCTTTTTTAGCAAAAATATCAGGATTATTTTCAATAAATCCATTAGGGTTTAACTCACCAAACATTCCTTCTGCAGCAATAGTAGACATTACACAGGGTGTTCCGTTTTGCATAGCATCTACTAATTTCCCCTTTAGACCTGCACCAAAGCGTAAAGGTGCTAAGCATACTTTTACATTTTGCATAACTTCATTTACATCTTCTGCAAAACCTTTTATAAAAAAACCTTCTTTTTTATTAGTTAACTGCGTTACTTTTTGAGACTCATAAGCACCAAAAATGTAAAATTCAGCTTTTGGTAATTGTTTTCTTACTAGTGGCCAAATCTTTTGTTTCAAATAGAGAACAGCATCGTAATTTGGTGCGTGTAAAAAATTACCGATAGTTATAAAGTTTTCACGTTCTTTAAAACTCGGCAATTGTTTAATTTCAATCTCTGCAATAGGATTTAATAAAAAAGGTAAATAGTAAAGTAAGCTTCCATCTATTTTAAACTGCTGAATTAGAATTTCAATTTCAGCTTCAGAAATCATTAAACTTAAATCACTACGAAAGATACTTGCTATTTCGCGCTTAGTAATATCATTCTGTAAATGCGCAATAGAAACATCCGTGTTTTCTTTTAAAGCCATTTGCCTAGCTTTTCTTAAGCCATGAAAATCTTCTGTATCTAAAACCCTTAAAGCATCAGGACATTGCTCTGCAACACGCCAGCCGTATTGTTCTTCGGTCATAAACCTGTCAAACAACACAATATTTGGATTTAATTCAGAAATAAATGCATCAAAAGAAGCATCATTTAAAAGAATGTTTTCTGTTTTTACTGCTATGCAAGATAAATCGAATGTATTTTTAGACGTCTTAGCAGCACATGCAAACGTAACCTCGTAATCTTGATTTTGAAATTGCGCTATTATTTGAAGTATTCTAACACCAGCGGCAGAGCTTTTAGGCTCTGGCCAAACAAAACCTATAACTAATAATTTTTTATGCATAAAAAATTCTAAATCTCAAATTCTAAATCCCAAAACCCAAAACTTAAGATTAGATTTTGAGATTTAGAATTTGATTTTTTTGTTTATTGTGGTTCTTTTAAAAACACGTACTTAACACGTGTTGTATTAACCCAAGCAACTATAGCATCTATTTGCGCTTGCGATAAATCTGCATCATCATGCGTCCAAGTATAACTTGGTAATGGCATTTCTTTTTCACCAACCTCTTCAGCTAACTCGTCTAATTTATGATCTTTTTTCTTGTCTGAATATTCAGTCCATTTTGAGGCATTAAAATGTTTTTTACCATCTTTAACATGCGATTCTAACCAATAATTAACTGGTGTAATATTATTGTACCAAGGATAAGTTGTATGATCACTGTGGCAATCAAAACAAGAGCCTTCTAAAATAGCTTTGACATCTTCAGGCGGATTTGTATCTACTAAAAATGCCTTTACGGAGGTTATATCTCCTTCATTTCTATCTGGCCCAAAAAATTGAGCAATTATAAATACAACTAATAGTATAAGTCCAATTTTTTTAAGCAATTTTTTCATCATAGTATTTTTACTAATTTAGAAGCGTTAAATTAAGAAACGTTTTGACAAAAGATCAACTTTATAAAGAATTAAATTACGTTAATCATTCGCGAGAAAAACGATTGCATTATGCCTATCTAGTTATTGATAACCCAAAATTAATAGAACCGTTATTAGAGATTTTGTTTGATGTGGATGATAAAATATCATGCAGAGCAGCTTGGGTATTTGAATTTATGTGTGGTCAAAAATTAGAAGCTGTCATTCCGCATTTAGATAATTTCACTAAAAACATGTCTAAAGTGCATTTAGATTCTGCCGTAAGACCAGTGGCTAAAGTTTGCGAATATATTATTAAAGCGTATTACTCAAAAATTGAAAATAAAATTCAATCTCACTTATCTCAAAGTCACAAAGAAGAAATTATAGAAGCTTGCTTTGATTGGATGATTAATGATGAAAAGATTGCTCCTAAGGCCTATGCAATGAACACATTGTTTTTACTTGGCAAAGGTATTGACTGGATTCACCCAGAATTAATCCTTATTTTAGAACGCGATTTTCAAATACAAAGTTCAGGATTTAAGGCAAGAGCACGGCATATTTTGAAGAAGATAAAATAAAGTTATAAGATCAGAATAACGAAACAAAAACTTATAACGTCTCACTTTATTCTTCTAACTTACTTCCCTATCTTTGAGGCTTCAAAAATTTATATATAAATGGCACTCTCACCACTTAGCGCAATTTCACCAATAGACGGTCGGTACAGATCTAAAGTAGACGCTTTAGGCAACTATTTTTCTGAAGAAGCATTGATTAAATATCGTGTTTTAGTAGAGATTGAATACTTTATTGCTTTATGCGAATTACCATTGCCTCAATTAGAATCGGTTTCAAGTTCAGTTTTCGATGATTTAAGAAACATTTATAAAAATTTCACAACGATTGATGCCTCTGCGATAAAAGCCATAGAAAAAGTCACCAATCACGATGTTAAGGCTGTTGAGTATTTTATTAAAGAAAAATTTGATGGACTAGGCTTATCTAACCATAAGGAATTTATTCATTTTGGTTTAACCTCTCAAGACATAAACAACACTGCTATTCCTTTAAGTATTAAGGACGCAATGAATGATGTTTACGTCCCAGAATACTTTACACTATTAGAAAAAATAGAAACTCTAGCAAAAGATTGGGCAGACATACCAATGTTAGCAAGAACGCACGGTCAACCAGCTTCACCTACACGTTTAGGAAAAGAGATTGATGTTTTTGCAGTACGCCTAAAAGAACAATTTAACTTATTAAACGATGTGCCAAGTGCAGCAAAGTTTGGTGGAGCAACTGGTAATTTTAATGCTCATAAAGTAGCATACCCTAATGTAGATTGGAAAGCGTTCGGAACACAATTTGTACAAGAAAAACTAGGATTACAACATTCTTTCCCAACGACTCAGATAGAGCATTACGATCATATGGCTGCTTTGTTTGATGCTTTAAAACGAATCAACACAATTCTTATTGATTTAAACAGAGACATTTGGACATATGTTTCTATGGATTATTTTAAACAAAAAATTAAAGCTGGTGAAGTTGGCAGTTCTGCTATGCCACATAAAGTAAACCCAATAGATTTTGAAAATAGTGAAGGTAATTTAGGTTTAGCGAATGCTATTTTTGAACACTTATCTGCTAAATTACCAATATCTAGATTGCAACGCGATTTAACTGATAGTACGGTTTTAAGAAACGTTGGTGTGCCTTTTGGACATACACTTATTGCATTTAAGTCTACAGTAAAAGGTTTAGGTAAGTTGTTACTAAATAGAGCCAAGTTTGCTCAAGACCTAGAAAACAACTGGGCAGTAGTTGCAGAAGCGATACAAACCATATTAAGAAGAGAAAGTTACCCAAATCCTTATGAAGCTTTAAAAGGATTAACTAGGACTAATGAAGCCATAACTCAAAGTTCAATTTCTAACTTCATTGATACTTTAGAAGTTTCTGATGCTATTAAGCAAGAGCTTAAAGCAATTACACCTGCAAATTATACAGGGATATGAAATTAATCCCAATAAATAAAGATACAATACCTTTAATATTAGCTACGGTTATAGTGTTTGGTTTTTTTATTGGAGGTATGTTTGAAGTGCTAGACTATTTTATAGTTAAGGCGGTTTTAATTCTTAGCTTTTGCTCTCTTTTTGGACTTGCATTATTTTTTGCTGCAAAAAATAATGCTAAAAAAAATCATCCTGAAGATATTCCCCAAGACGATTCGCATTAACATTTAAATAAAGTTGTCAGTTTATTTAAAAAAATCTTTCAATCCATTAAGTTGAGAATCCTCATATTCAAAGTCTTTTAAGACCGTGCTTAATGATATTAGTTTTGCGGCATTCATATTATCACCAAGTATTCTTGCAATAAGAAATCCATTATCTTTAGAATTACCGAAAACAATTAGCTCATCTACACTTTCTATATCACCTAGAAACTTAATCACAAATTTTCCGTCAGCACCACTTCCCCCTCGCATCAATTCTTCATATTTAGGATCTTTAAGAATTAACTTTATTTTTTCTAATTCTAAAAGATATTCTGGCATATTAGATTCTCCTAGTGTATAAGCTAAGACGTTTAGCTTATCTACAGATTTGTATGCTTCACGCTGTTCATCTGTCATCTCAACATCTTCTACGTTGATTAAACTCGTAGGTGCATCAAATGACATAAAACCAGGTTTTAATTCATTATCTACATAATAGGTTTGCAATGTTGGTCCTTGGTTACAACTTGTAAAAGCCGTAACCAAAAACAACACTACCATTGATTTTTTGATTGATTGTATCATGGGTTATTATTAGTTTTTCTTTTTGTCACCAGCTTTCTTAAGCTGATCACCTCCAGGAATATTCATTTGACTTGTTAATTTAGAAATCTGTCTTAAATCAATATCGCCTGTTAATGTCATTACCACTGTTTCAAAATCACGCTTTTCACCATTAATTTCAATGTTTTGACCTTTAGTCATTTCACTAAGACCTGTAATAACCATTAATAATTCCTTTACATGGTTCTCATCTTTCCCTTCTTTTACATAGAATTTAACAGTTTGCTCACCGTCCTTAATACGCATTAACTCTTCTAATGAAGACGATCTTAAATATTTTGCTACTGTAGCATTCATATCTGCAGAAACTTTAGCATCGCCAGTCGTAAATACCTTAAAACCTGTTACATTATTTGCCATATCTACGTAGCCTTTAGCTTCAGGATCATCAATATCCATTCCCATAGTTGCCAACATTTTAAACATTTTTTGATTTAAGACAATCGAAGCTACTTCCTCATTATCTTCAAATTTATCAAATACACTTTGGCTAAATACTGTTAGTGACATTAGCATTACTGCTACTATAATTGTTGCTTTTTTCATAATTTCTTGTTTTTAATTTTTTAATAATCTGTTTGTTATTTCACTGAATTCGGTAATGTGGCTTGCTTTTTCTAAACCAATATTAAAGTTTTCTGAAGCTAAACTCAAAGTTCCAAAACTTGAAGCTCCTTCATTAAATGTATTAGATAGCATTGCTAAAGCATGTTTTGTTTCTAAGTACATTTTTTGTTCCTCTGGTGTATATTCTGCCAGAGTTTTTATCTCACTACCCCAATTGGGAATAAAGAAACCAACCATTAGAACGGCAACAGCTGCGACAGAAATCCACTGATATAATCTAGTTTTATTAGTGTTTAATGGAACGTCTTTGGTATACTGTTCTTTTTGCGATTGCGAAAAGTATTGAAACATTGGTCTGTAATGCTCTAAGTGAGCATCTACGTTCTCACTTTCAAAATAAGCTCTTAACTCAGCTTCTTCTTTTAGTGACGTCTCAGCATTGTCGTACTTTTCTAGTAATTTCTCTATATTATTTAACACCATAACTATGTGTATTATTTAGTTTTTGTCTTATTGTTTTTCGTGCTCTAGATAAATTAACTCTTATGGCTGTTTCATTCATATCTAGCATTTTTGCTATTTCAGAAAAATCATACTGCTCAATATCTCTTAGTTGCACTATTATTTTTTGTTGTTCTGGTAAGTCTTCCATTATTTTAGAAACCCAACCCATGCTATCTCTAGCTTCTAATTGTTTTTGTAATGACGAATTGTTATCCGTATAATTACTGTGAACAATTTTTAAATTCTGAGCTTGTTTTGATTTTAAACGATCTAAACAAAAATTCTTTGTCATTGTCATAGAAAACGCTTCTACATTTTTATACTCAACAATCTTTTCTTTATTCTTCCATAATTTTAAAAGTATTTCTTGCGTGGCATCTTCAGCTTCTTCACGAGATACGAGTAACCGTTTTGCTAAACGGAACACTTTATCCTTAAATGGCATTATTAAGCTTACAAAATCGGCCTGCTTCATTACTTTTTGGTTGATTGGTGAATTCAATATTACTTGCCTTCATAATTACGACGAGACACTTTACATTTTGTTACAAAGTTTTTTTATTTCATAATATTGTAAGTAAATTTAGAGTTTTACAAACTATAGTAAAACACTGCTACGTTTAAAAAGAAAGAAAAGATGAAAAAAATTAAGATAATACCCCTAGTATTTGCTGTTACACTAACCTTTACAAGTTGTTTTGAGGACTTAGATGATAATTTAATTACTACATCAGAAATTAATGATTTTGTTTGGAAAGGCATGAATACTGTCTATTTATATAAGGCTGTAGCTACAGATTTAAATAATAATGATAATAATAATTCTAGATTTTCTTCTAATGAAGAATACACATCCTATTTAGGAGGTTTTAGTGCACCTGAAGATTTATTTCAATCTCTTTTATATCTACCTAATTCTGTTGATAAATTTAGTAGAATCACCGATAATTATTTTAATTTACAAAACCAACAACAAGGCACTAGTTTAAGTAATGGTATTGAATTTAATTTATATAGAGTATCAATAGACAGCGATGAAGTTTTCGGTGCAATTACGTTAGTCTTAAATAATAGTGTTGCTGATAACTTAGGAGTACAGCGTGGGCAAATTTTTAGAGCTGTTAATGACCAGCCACTTAATATAAGTAATGTTGGTGATTTACTCACAACAGACTCTTACACTTTAAATTTTGCCGATTATGATGATAACGACACCTTAGAATCAGAAGATGATACCATAACATTAAATGGAGAAAGCACAACTTTAACAAAAGCGCCTTATACTGAGAACCCTATACACATTGCGCAGACTATAAATCTTGGTTTTGACAAGGTCGGTTATTTAATGTACAATAGTTTTAATAACAATTTTAATGATGCCTTAAATGATGCTTTTGTAAATTTTCAAGCGGAAGGAGTAAATGAATTGGTTATTGATTTAAGGTATAATGGAGGAGGCTCTGTACAAACCGCAGCCTATTTGGGGAGTATGGTTACCGGACAATTTACAGGTGATATCTATTCTAAATTATTTTACAACGAAAACTTACAAAGTAATAATAGAGACTTTCGATTTGAAAACTCAATAGAAGGAAGTGGACCTATAAATAGTCTTAATTTATCTAAAGTATATATCCTTACAACAAACCTAAGAACGGCATCTGCTAGTGAATTACTCATTAATAGCTTGGCACCTTATATAGAGGTTGTCGTTATTGGAGAAAACACTGTTGGTAAAACACAAGCTTCTATTACCGTTTATGATTCAGCTAATTTATTATTTGAAAATGTAAACCCAAATCATTCGTATGCTATGCAACCTTTAGTAGCAAACTCTGTTAATGTAAATGATCTGTTAGTACCATCTAATGGATTGGCTCCAACTTTTGAGATTACAGAATCTCCTAGCACTTTGAGAACTCTAGGTGCTATTGATGAGCCTTTATTAGAAATTGCGTTATTTGATATATTAATGTCTGGCAGACCCTCACCTCAAATCATTCAAATTCAGAATTTAATAGGTAGTAATTTAATCTCATCTTTTGAACAAGATATGTATATAGATTAATACAAAAAGCCGCTCAATGAGCGGCTTTTTTATTTTTTACTTTAAGAATTTATAGATTTAAATTAAATCCTAGATTAACTCCTCGTCCGCGAGTTGCAAAACCAAATAATTCTTGAAAGTCTTCATTAAAGATGTTTGTAACGTTTGCAAAAACAGTCATCTTACTATTTAAAATCTTATGGCTGATATAAAAATCTAAAAGCCCATAAGAATCTAGAGTAACTGCATCATTTGCAAATGTTGCATTATTAAAGACCACATCCTGTCTATCGCCATTATATTGATAAGAAAGACTCATTTGTGTAGATTGAAAAACCTTGTAATCTAAACGGGTGTTAACTATGATTTCTGGAATTCTTAAGCTTAAATCTTCATCTAAAGACGTATAAGTGGCATTTAAATTAAGATCTAGGTCTTTAGTGATTTTTGCTTGAGCTACAAACTCTAAACCACTAGCCGTAAAAGACTGATCTATATTTTGATATTGAAATACAAACCCGCCTGTATCTACAAAATCAATAAAATTCTCTTCATTTCTATTAAAATAGACTAAGCTAAATGTTGCGTTATCTTTTATAGAAACCTCTGCACCCACTTCTATCGTCTGATTCTCTTCTGGATCTAAATCCGCATTTCCAAAACTTGGCTCAAACAACTGAAATAATGATGGTGTAATAAATGCTGTGCTATAACTAGCTAAACCTTTAACATAACCGAAATCTAAATCTACTGTATAAGACGGGTTTAAACTATACACTAAATGACTGCCATATTCACTGTGGTTGTTTAAACGTAAACCTGCATTAACATTCAACCCAAAATCTGAAACATAAACAACATTAGCATAAGGATCTGTTATGGTGAATTGTGCTGTTTCTGGGTTAATAGTTTGGCTAAAATCAGTTGCGCCAAAAGGAATTGAAAAACTTTCCATTTGGTTATCTTGAAAATTAACACCTAAAACCGTATAAAATTTATCACTAAAATTATAACGGTTAAAAGCGTCTACAATGATACTTTCTGCATTAAATAAAGAAGGAAAACTAGATTCAATCTCACGCTCAACATTATTATAAGCTGCATTTACAGTGATACTTCCTTTATTATACTTAAATTCTGGTGACACACCTATTCTGTATTGCTTAGAATTAGAAACATTATCTGCATCCATCATTCCAAAACTATCATCAAAATCTGCTTTGTATCTATCAAAACTAACATACGTATTCAACTTAAACGTATTGCTAAATTTATAACCCAACTTTACATTTCCGTTATAGCTATTAAAAGCATCAGATTCTGTACCACCTTCAATTGCAGATAAACCATCTGTATATTGTTGACCAAAACTAGCTAAATAATTAAATTTACCTAGACTACCGTTTACAGCTATACTATTCCTAAAGTCTTCAATAGCATAAGCATCTTCGTCTGAAGATTGATTCGTACCAAGTGTACTTCTTAGATTTAAGTTAAAGGCTTTTTTAGAGGCTTCTTTCAGCTTAATATTGATTACAGCAGTTGCTGCACCTGTTCCATAAAGTGTACTCGATGCCCCTTTTAGAATTTCAATAGATTCAACTTGGTCGGCATTTAATAAACGTAAATCGTAATCATTTGCAATTTGAGACGGATCTGTAACTTGCACACCATCAATAAGGATTAAGACTTGGCGATTACGTCCTCCTCTTACAAAATAACTTAAATTCTGACCTGCATTACTGCGCACACCATTCACTTCTACACCAGCAGTTCTGCCAATAATTTCAGCAATAGATTGTCCTTGCAGCTTTTCTAAATCTTGTGAAGTGATTTTGGTAATAATCTTACCAGAATTTTCACGTTTTAGCGCAAAACGAGAATCCGTAACTACAACTTCTTCTAATTTTTCAACTTTTGTGGAATCGGTCTGTGTTTGTGCAGCACCAATAGATAACACACCTGTAAAAAGCATGCTACAAAACAGTTTTGTTTTGTTCATTTTAATTTTTAATTACTCGAGAGAACACACATAATTTGTATGTAAACTTTTATCCCGAAAGTTTGACTTCTATGTTGAAATTGGCAGGTCTCCTGACTTGCGTCCTGTTATTGGTCTTCCCAGATAAATATCCAGTGACATTGAAGGTAATAACAGGCTTTATAGCTTACAGTTGCGGGAACAGTTCTGGATTAGATAATTAGTATCGCACCAGATTCCCTTTTAATCTATTCGGTAAAACGAATAGAACCTAATTTCGGCGCGAAAGTAACTTTAAAAGCTGAAACAATTACTTTTTCTAGTTCATTTTATAGATAAGATAAATGAAACCCATTAAAAAATAGGCAATGATTATTCCTGCAACGATATATAGTGTTAAATTTGAATCGTCCTTCATAGTTGTCGTTTTAACAAAAATAGCAACTCAGTAAAAGAATATTAGTCACGAAGGTTACATAAGAACCGAGCATGTTCAAAATTTTATCGCCCACAGGTATGATTCAAAGCGAACAACATGTGGTCATTAAAAGACAGTAAATATAAACACATGAACCGAGCATGTTCAAAATTTTATCACCCACGGGAATGCTGTATCGCGAACAACATGTGGTCATTAAAAGACAGTAAATATAAACACATGAACCGAGCATGTTCAAAATTTTATCACCCACGGGAATGCTGTATCGCGAACAACATGTGGTCATTAAAAGACAGTAAATATAAACACATGAAAAGCATAAAATTCTTATTTCTTTTTTTTATCGTTAGTACATGTAACAATGAAACTAGAAGTGTAGAACTAGAGACTTCCGAAACAAAACAACTAGAGTTAAAATATGCTAAAGGCTTTTCTGTAAAATACTTTGAAACTTATAAAGAACTAACCATATTAAAACCTTGGCCTAAATCTGAAAAAAATTACAGCTACGCGATACCTAGCGAGAATGCAGATGTTGACTTTAAATCTAGAGTATTTGATGCTACAATTGACCACAAAATAAATAAAATCGTTGTCACATCTACAACACATATTCCAGCCTTAGAATTATTAGGTGTAGAACAAACTCTAGTCGGTTTTCCGGGTACTGATTATATTTCTTCAGAAAAAACGCGGAGACGTATAGATGGTGGACACGTTAGAGAACTAGGAAAAAACGAAGGCCTTAATACTGAAGTGCTTTTAGAATTGAATCCAGATGTGGTTATTGGCTTTGGAGTCGATGGCGTTAACAAAACTTTCGAAACGTTAAAAAAAGCAGGGATTCCG